>OLOA01000025.1_pt1 | contig 157936 bp, 134 predicted proteins | sample 1672201 | NCBI WGS metagenome assembly OLOA01 (sample SAMEA3136658, study PRJEB25190) | human gut metagenome
TTATTCAAAGATTAGCTTTCATTTTTTGAAAGAATATAATAAAACAGCAAAAGACATACACCAACAAGTCTCTTAATATTCAATGCGGAAAATTACAATTCATACAATCTTTTTGAAATCAATTTTATCCCTCATTTTTTCATGCTTTTCCTTTGGCTTAGATAAGGGAACACAATACTTATGTTCATTACAAATAACAAGCACTCCAAGAAAAGGTCGCTCGTCCTTACCAATCTGAGGAGATACCGATAAAACTCTGTCATCTATATTATGTAAGTTTCTGATGTATTTCATATCAATACGATATACTTCTAATGGTGCTTGAATCATTCATTTCTTCTTTAAAATATTTCAAGGACTATGTTTCCATAGTCCTTGAATGTAGTGTCACCGTAGCGACCCTAACGCTTTTTGAACGTCCACTTATCGGCAGGACCCTCCTTCAATATTATTGAACCAAATGCCCTTCTTTTGTCAATGAATTTCTAAAAATTCATAATCTTTTTATATTTAGCACAAATCATTTTTCAGCCTCGTAGAGCGAAATACACCCACCGCACAAATCTTCGTTTTGTACTCTGTGTATTTCGACTAATTATTCTTTTGAATGCCTTCTTTTATCTTATAAATACGTATCTTCCAAATCAAATATTGTACTATCCAAACTACAACAAATATTGCAACAAAAATAGCAAAATAGCTTAATACACCTTTAACAGAATGCTCCATCCATTCGCAAATATATGCAACTGTCATCATAAGTACAGATACAATTCCAAAATAAATGCTTGTTTGTTTTAATAAACTCCACTTATCTATTTCCCAGATAACAGATGCTCCTGCAAATCCTGCTCCAAGAACGGCACTTAAAACAGTCTGTATGATAATCGCTGTTACCTCATTGCCAAATCGTTCAATCAAACTCGGAACACATGAATAGTAACTACCATCACCGATTGCAAGTGAAATTCCAATTGTAATCAAATAACTAATTACAATTCCACCCAATAATCCAACAAATATTCTAGAAAATAATTCTTTTTTCATTTTTAGTCACCTCATAATCCTAATACTTTTTTGATCTTTGAAACATATCTTCTGGAAACATAACTTACAGTCCCATTCGATAATTCCATACAAATTGTTCCTACAAAGCTTAAATCAAGGCTTTTAACCTTCTTAAGATTCACAATTTCTGAATTTGATATCCTTACAAACTTACTGTTATCCAATCTTTCTTCCGCTTCATATAGTCTCAATCTAATTTGATACGTACCATTGTCTGTTTGGGTAAAAACTTTACTGTCTTCTGCGTAAATCTTTACTATGTGATCCGGATCTAATAGTTCGACCTTATCCTCTCTGATACCGGAAATAATTGTTGGAGCATCATCTAATCTGCTTACAAAATCAACAACTCTGTTAACTTCTTCCGTCATCTGTGCTGTTGTAATCATAATTTCAGGTTCTTTAGCTTCCGCATCGATATTAATATTCAGTTTCATGATTTTCCTCCTTTCTTGCTTTATAGTATATCTGAATTAGGATTATTATCTATACTTTATCAATAGGTGGTCATTTTTTCTACCTAACTGGTCAAAAACAATGTTTTCTCAGTTGATTCTTTCCCTTGTTTTTTCCCTTATGAGGGTTCATAAACAAGGGTAAAACGATATAACACAATACAAGATGTGACGGGGAGGACACCCACGAAAATTTTAGTATTTTCAAGGGTTTGCCGAGATTTCTATAACCAAATATAACAGTTATTAAATCCCTTAAAATACCTCAAGTGAGACTTCAAATTTATCGCTCTGATTTTTAATACATGTAGGGACGTTCCTTCTGTCACCAAGAGTGTCCCCCTGTCTTATTCGTTACAGGGGGACACTCTTGGTGACAGAAGGAACGTCCCCGATTTCCCCGATTTCCGGTCAATTTCATCTAAAGTGTCCATTAGCGGATCCGGCATATTGAATCCTTATTTTTCTTGTGATAACTTTTCCCACAGCGTATCAGAACATCAGGAGGAGTAAATTATGCCAAGAAAATATTATCCATTAACACCTTCACAAAAGATACATTTCAAACCAATTATTGAATTTGGCACTCAGCAAGTCGCAAATATAAGCATTTGTATGACTCTGCAAGCGCCGCTTGATTTTGGTCTGCTGAAAAAATGCATACAGCTGGAGTACGAAAGATACGAATGCCTGCGAATCCGTTTTACAAAAGTTGACCCAAATGGAGAGGTACGGCAATATGTTGTTTCTCACGATGACAGAGATATTGATTACGAAAACCTTTCATGGCTTTCCGGTGATGACGCTTACCACCGCATGGAAGAATGGTCCAGAATTCCGTTTGACGGGGACAATATTCCAATGAATGTGATAAAAATGATCTCGCTTCCGGGTGGCTACAATGGGCTGTACATCAAGATCGATCACAGACTCATGGATTCATGTGGAGCTATCGTCATGGTGAATGACATCATGGAACTGTACTGTCATTACAAATTTGGCACGCCTTATCCCGAGGACATGGCAAGTTTCACTGACATGGTCGAACGTGATCTTAAAAAAAGCACAGACGAAAAACGTGTCTCAAAAGACCGCATGTACTGGCAAAATGTGCTGGAGGAAAATGGAGAACCTATTTACTCCGATATACAGGGACAACGGATACTTCAGGAAAGCAGGCGCCTTCACAATGACAAGTCACTCCGCGCTGCAGATCAGGAAATTAACAACCTGTCTGTCGCTACAAAGAACTATCATCTAGATGCTGAGCCAACCCAGAATCTTCTAGATTTTTGTATGAACAATCACATATCCATGACCAACCTCATTCTCATGGGAATACGAACTTATCTCTCCAAGGCAAATGGCGGACAGACTGACATTTCCATAAGGAATTATGTTTCAAGACGTTCCACACATGCCGAGTGGGTATCAGGTGGCTCTCGCGCAATGGCATACCCTTGCAGAACCATCATTGATCCGGACACAGAGTTTTTGGATGCAGTTTTCATGATTCAGGATGTTCAGAATCATGTATACCGACACTGCAATTATGACCCGGAACTTTTGTCTGACCAGATGAAAGCAATGTTCCACACTCCTCCACACACTACTTATGAGAGCGTGGGGCTTACTTACCAGCCTCTTCCTATCAGGCTTAAAAATCCGCATCTCGAAGACATTTCCGTAAGGAGCATGTGGATTCCAAACGGTACATCAAAACAAAAGATCTATCTCACCGTCATGCACAGTGCAAATGATCTGGGCCTGAATTTCTATTTCAGATACCAGACCGCAAGTCTCTCCGAACAGGACATTGAACTGTTCTACTACTACCTTATGAAGATAATCTTCAAAGGCATTGCCGAACCAGAAATGACCGTGGGCGAAATCATCGAATGCATCTGACCATTTTGGGGGACGGAGGTTCCTGTCCCATTTAATTAATTCAATAAGGAGATTTTTAATATGAATACTAATATAACTTTTTTGAACATTGTTGCCGAATACTGCAATACACCAGCTGATGAAATCACTAATGATATGCGATTCATAGAAGATTTGGGCTTTAGCTCCCTTGATTTCATGACTTTTCTCGGCGACCTTGAAGATACATTTGACGTGGAAATCGATGAAGATGAGATCATCAATATTCACACTATAGAAGACGCCATCAAGTACCTTGACAACCTGACAAGCTCTTCTGCATCGGTTTAACATTAAAAATCTGGGACGACGGAGTATGTCCCATTTTGCCTCACATAAAAGAAATGGAGATATGATATATGGAAGAAACTATTCTGGAAATTGTTGAAAAAAGCTGTCGGATATATAGAGATGTAATAGCTGTTAAATATCTGTCTCACAGAGAGATTGTTGAAAAGAGCTACGGAGATATGTGGGATGATATTCGCAAAACTGCTGTCATTTTACGAAATAATGGACTCTGCGGAACACATATTGCACTGGTGGGAAGCAGCTCTTATGAATGGATCTGCGCCTACATGGCTATACTTTTCACGGGAAATACTGCTGTACCGCTGGATGCAAATCTGTCTGCTCCGGAATTACATGAACTTCTGAATAGATCAGAATCAACTGCATTATTCTGCGGAGCATCCAGAAAAGATGTGATAACAGAACTGAAAGCAGATTGTCCTAGAATGAATGTTGTATTCACCATGGAAAAGAAAGTCGATATAGAGCGTCCGGAGGGTGCAGATTCAAATCCACAATTAGCAATTTTGTCATTTGAACAGCTCCGCAGCGAAATTACCATACCGGATGACTTTGCATTTGCCGATCAGGATAAGGATAAAATGTGTACGCTTATGTATACCTCTGGAACAACAGGTAAAAGCAAAGGCGTCATGCTGTCTCAATTCAATCTCGCACAAAATGTTGAAAATGTATATGTAAATCTGGAACCTGGTGTAACTATTCTGAGCGTTCTTCCTATACATCACGCCTTCTGCCTGACAATGGAATGGATGAAGGGCATTTCACTGGGCGCCACTATCTGCATCAATGACTCGTTGCTACACATGCTGAAAAACATGAAACGGTTTCAGCCTGTTGGTATGCTGATGGTTCCTCTCATGGTAGAAACCATTTACAAAAAACTCAAAGACGTCAACCCTCTCCTTCCTAAAAAGCTGGTTGCAAAGGAAGCATTTGGCGGTAAACTGGAATATATATTCTGCGGAGGGGCATATCTGGATCCTATGTATGTTACCGAATTCAAAAAATATGGAATAGACATACTCCAGGGATACGGCATGACTGAATGCTCCCCTGTAATTTGCTCCAACAATCACAGATACAACAAACCCGGATCCGTTGGCAAACTCCTGGACAACTGCGCTGTTCGTTTTGTCGATGAGGAAATTCAGATAAAAGGCACAAGCGTCATGTCCGGATACTACGACATGCCAGACGAGACCGCAGAAGCTTTTCAAGACGGCTGGCTCTGCACCGGAGATCTTGGTTATCTCGACTCCGATGGTTTCATGTATATAACCGGAAGGAAAAAGAACCTCATCATTCTGGCAAATGGTGAAAACATATCCCCTGAGGAACTGGAAGGAAAGCTTTCTGTAGAGCCCCTTATTTCAGAAATAGTCATTACCGGCGACGGCAACCATCTCACTGCTCACATATATCCAGATCAGGATTTTGTAGATAAGAAACATATGGATGCAGCCAGGACTTCTGAAAAATTGCAAAAAATTATTGATACCTTCAACAAAAACCAGCCAACATACAAAAGGATCTCTGCACTGGATATAAGAAAAGAACCGTTTGAAAAGAGTTCGACAAAAAAGATCAAAAGAAATCTCGTATAACAATAGACTCACACGCATTATTGTTGTAACATTGCTGTATTAGATAGCGACAAAACTGCACCACCAAGCTATGCAGCAAATAAAGGAGACAGCCATGATCAACTCAACCGATCCCCGATATGATAGAACTGAAAGTGACCTTCTAGATGCATTCAAGATACTTGCAGGTCAAAAGGCTCTGAACAAAATAAGCGTGTCCGAGATAACCAAACTCACAGGTGTGACCAGAAGCACATTTTACAACCACTATGAAGACATGCCTGCTTTCATCAATGCCATGGAAGACCGCATCATCGATGAAATATTTCAGATCATGAATAGCTTCAAACCAGAAGGCAATCTTGAGATCTGCCACCAGTTCTTCAGGTCTCTATGCGAATACATGAAAGCAAATAGATTTCTCATGATCATCATTGCCACACCTGAGGCTTATGATTTCGTGGAAAAGGCACTGACAATGTTCCATAGATACGTGCGATTAATTCTGGAAAAATCCAGCAAGACCGGCCTGGCCCAGGAGAAATACTCATACGCCGTAGCATACGCAATAGGCGGCGTGGTTGGTATCCTGCACAAGTTTGCGGTGGATAACTGTCAGGAAAGCAGCGACAAGGTGTCTGCTTTCCTGACAGAAGCGTTTCTGGATGGTATGAGACCGTATTTGGGGGTGTAGGCACATCTCTTCATCTAGTGGTGTTGGGGAGATGTGTTTTTTATACATTCTCACATAAAGAGCTGCGCTTCTTTAATGAAACGCAGCTCTTATGCTTATATTTTTATTATAAAGACGAAATGCACTGTGAATATGCCCCAATATTTAGTCAACAACACATTCCACAACAGCACAAGGCGGAATATTCAGCTTTAAAACATTATCCTTGATGACTGCCGTATGCTCGGTAATGCTCACCCTGTCGGGACAGTCGAAGTCGTTATAGCTGTGCGCCTCGTTTGTAAGTATCCTGCACGAAACCGATGATGCTTTAAATCCGAAAATGCTGCATTCAACAGCAGCCTCTTCCGTAAGCGAACAGTTTGCGGCGGTAACGGTCATACTCTTTTCGTTCACCGATGCGGAAGCCGAGATCATCGGAGCATTTTTGCCTTCCGACATATTTTCGTTCTGCGTATAGCAGTAAACTGCCTCGTTGTTTTGGTGTGTTTTAAAAAGGTCGAAAACGTGATATGTAGGCGTTTTTATCATCTTATCGTCCTCTGTAAGAATGACCGATTGGAGAACATTCACCGCCTGTGCAAGGTTTGCCATTACAACACGGTCGCTGTGTCTGTTAAAAACATTCAGCTCTATTGCAGCAACGATAGCATCACGCATAGTATTCTGCTGATATAAAAATCCCGGGTTCGTACCCTCTTCTACCTTATGCCAACAGCCCCACTCGCCTATTACAAGTCCTATTTTCTTTTCGGGATCATAGCGATTCATTATCTCCGAATGTCTTGTGATAAGCTCATCGGAAAAGTTCGCTGCAGCGATAGTTTTATAATAAAGCTCATCGTCAAAATCGGTGGCTGATTCCATTTCGGGCCATACGGGCATCGTATAATAATGCAGGTCGATAGCATCAACATTATTGCTGTCAAGATTTTTCATCATGACTTCTGTCCAGTTATAGTCGGCAGAGCTTGGACCGCAGGCTATTCTGTAAAGTCTGTTTCCCGAATAATTGTGGCAAAACGTCTGATACCTTTTATAAACGTCGGCGTAATATTCGGGACGCATATTTCCTCCGCAGCCCCAGTTTTCATTGCCGACACCGAGGTATTCGAGTTTCCACGGCTCGGCTCTGCCGTTCTTCTTTCTCTGCTCTGTGAGAGGCGATTCCGCATCTGAGGTCATATATTCTATCCATTCGGACATTTCACGAACACTGCCGCTGCCAACATTGACGTTTATATAAGGCTTGCAGCCAACAAGCTCACAGAAGCGCATAAATTCGTGTGTACCGAAAGAATTATCCTCCGTAACTCCGCCCCAGTTCGTGTTCACGATCTTTCGGCGCAAGGCTTTTTCACCGATACCGTCCTGCCAGTGATATTCTTCCGCAAAGCAGCCGCCGGGCCAGCGGAAAACGGGAGCTTTTATATTTCTGAACGCCTCGATGATATCATTCCTTATTCCGTCTGTATTCGGAATAGGTGAATTTTCACCCACATATATACCGTTGTAGATACATCTTCCGAGATGCTCGGAAAAATGTCCGTATATCTCGGGAGAGATATGTCCGAGCCTGTCGTCTGCATTTATTACTATTGATATTTTTTTCATATTATACCTCCGCCGCATACTGAATTATTATATTATCATATATAAGTCATTGACTTTGGTATTGCAATGACTTATAACATTATTATACTAACCGTTCGTACTTTGAGGTGATGATATGATAAGTATAAACACAGTCTGTCAGAACGTAAGACACAAAGGGAATTTTGAAATATGCAGACCGGATGGTTCGGGAGATGATCTTCTTGTTATCTTCAAGACCTCCGCTGTTCTGATACAAAACGGTGAAGAAATAACCGTTTCTCCCGACAGTCTCATTTTATACAGCAAGGGAACAATGCAGCATTACAAAACTCTGTGCGGAAGTTATGTTAATCACTTTGTCCATTTTGATACGGACGATACCGAGCTTATGAATGGGATAAAAACTGACACGCTTATCACCTCGGCGGATATTCCTGCAATTGAAGAGTTGCTTACGATATTATGCCGTGAAAATGTAGCCGGTTCGACCAACAGGAAACAGTACGAAAATATGCTTATGCAGATGATACTTATGAAAATATCCGAAAGCAGCATAAATCCTGACAGCGATAAAAGCCGCATTTCCGCTCTTGAAATGCTCCGCACCGATATTTACAGCAATGCAGGGAGCTACAGCAATATATATCAGCTTGCTGAAAAAATGAATCTGAGTCCGTCATATCTTCAGGCAATATACAAACGGAAATTCGGGATAAGCTGCTATGAAGATATTTTATCCGCAAAGATCAAGACAGGACAATATTATCTTTCGACCACCGATATGACCGTTAAGGAAATATCCGACCTCTGCGGATACGGAAATGAGATATGCTTTATGAAGATATTCAAAAAAAGAACAGGGATCACACCGAGTGAGTACAGGAAAATTTCCAAGAATGATAATTTGAAAAACAACTTTATATGGTAAGGAATAAACTTTTATGATGAATTTTTTTGAACATTGCGCGGATATTGCTTCGGTTGGCATAATTGTTGATTTTACGGAAGATACGGAAACATATATCGTCGGCTCTCCTGCAGATATTAAGGCTTGGGCGTACAGCGGCTGTCCCCGAAAAGCTCCGACAGGAATTATGTGGCACAGCAACAAACTTGGCAATCTCGTCAAGGATATAATCATCCGGCAATGCAACATTTGCAAATTCATCAAGCATGAATGTCACATGAATCGGTAATCTGCCACCGCAATTGAAATCTGCCTGATAATATAACTCCTGGAATATCTGTGTATATAACATTCCGATAATGAAGTTATATGATTTATCACTATCTGGAATTACACAGAACAGAGCTGTCTTTGTTTCACCATCCCCATTTACTCCTATCCCTATTTCAGGCAGATTAAGATCATCCTTTGAAAGCAGCCTGAGTACCTGTTTATTTTCAAGAAATGCCAGTCTGGAATTTGCACTGATAATAATAGAACGAACGGTATCTCCGGCACCTCTCATACATTTGTTATACTGCTTTACCGCCGGATGATTAGCTCCAAGAGGATTGTTCTCCTGTAAAAACTTCATTCTTGTATCCAGTTTTGACGGCTTACCCTGCTTTCTCCCAGAACGGATCAGATGGGGTGGCACCTTTAGGTGTCGTGTTGGCAATCAGGCAACATCTGCTTCCTGCAAAGCCATTGCTTCTCTTGCAATCAGAGCCTTTACAAGCTCCTCCTGCGTATGCTTTGCGTTCTCTGCGGGCATTGCGTTGACAACGAAAATGGTGCCGCCGATTCTCTCTACAAAGCCGGTTTTCATATCCTCCACGGTCATCACCTCCCTCCGTAAAAATAGGGGCGTCCGTTTCCGAACGCCCCGTTACCAGCCGAAAAAGGATTATTCCTTTTCATAGATTGCCTTGAGTGCTGCGTAAAGATTTCTGCCCTCGTCCTCCGTGAGCGTGATACCCTTCCCGCAGCGCTCGTGGTTCGGATGCTACTCTCGGATGTCCAGCTTGGCGGCATTGCCGTTCCCAATCATTTCTGCCCCGACGGTGTTTGGATTGTTCTTTTCGGGCGGCTGCTCTGTCCTCCCGTTCCTTGCGCTCCTGCGCTTCCTTGATACTGAAAAGCTCCTTGACCTTCTTCACAAAGACCTCCACCAGCTTTGGAAAGTGTTCCAGTGCCTGCAAAAACGGCTGGCATTTTTCTTTGAGCCGGTCATACCGTTCCTGCAATCGTTCCACGGCAGAGGACGCATTGAAATACTGTCTTTGATAGTAGGAAACGCTGCTTGCAGCTCCTTTCGCATTTCCTACAAAGCTCGTTGTATTTCTTCCCGCCACGCTCATCAAGAAAGAACGCCCATTTTTCCTTGAGGTATTTCGGCATACGGGGCATAGCGAGCACCTCCTTTGTGCTGCCTAATTGCCGATTTGCTCCCGAAATGCAGAAACGCCCAAAACCTCTCCGAACTGTCATTTTTCTGGGCGATTTTGGGCGTTTTCCTTCGATATGAGCGGCTTTGTTTTAGCGGCGGTATCCTTTACCGCCAACCATTCAAAAGCCGCTGTTTGTCGCTTCCGAGTAACAAAAAAGCGCCGTATCGCTACGACGTTTTTGTCTTGCTCGGAAGATGGAGCAAGGGAACGCTATTCAATTATCTGTTGTACTTTTTCTTTCTGCTTACTGCCGTTGTTCCAATTGCTGCACAGCCGCTGACAAACAGCAAGGCAAGCCACAAAGCAAGATTGCTTGTGTCACCGGTCTGCGGAGATTTGGAATCGTCCTTCAGCTTCGCCGTTACGGTGTCGGCTTTTTTGATTTCCTTTGTACCGTCCTTGTCGCTGTAATATTTACCACAGCCTTCGCAGTACCAGTACTCGATATTGCCCTCGGTGGTCTTGGTCGCCGCAGTTGCCTGGAAGTGCTTTAAGTTGGTGTGGTTCTTCGCATCAAGCTCACCGTATTCCGCACCGCAGACTTCGCACTTTGCCTTGTCCTTGCAGGTCGCTTTCCCGCCGGTGTGCTCAGTCAGCTTCTTGCCGCAATAATCACACTTGTGGTCTTTGTTATCGTCTGCACACTCGCTGATTATATAATCGCAGATATCACATTTGTGGTCTTTGTTTGCATCGATGCAATTCTCCGTTTGCGTGCCTGCAGAGCATCCGTCAACGGTGCAGGTGCGGGTATGGGTGCCGTCTTCGTTGGACGTCCAAGCGCCCCAGTTGTGGTCCAGCGCATTGCCGGAGAAGAAGGTCGCCTCATCCGCCGTGCCCTCGGAGCTCAGACCGCAGACTGCGCAGGACTTGTAGTAGACCGCCTTTTTGGTACAGGTTGCAGCAGACTTCAAATACTGCGCCTCTGCTTTTTCGGCAGTGAAGCTGTGTGCCGCCATCTCGCCGTATTCGCCGCCGCAGACCGTGCAGACAGCCTTGGCAGTGCAGGTCGCCGTGCCGCCATGGCAATTCTCGGTTTCCGTATGGCTGGTGTCACGCTTACAGATTCGGGTGTGGGTCTTTTCATCGCTGTTCTGCGTCCAAGCGCCCCAGTCGTGATCCAGCGCATTGCCGGAGAAGAAGGTCGCCTCATCCGCCGTGCCCTCGGAGCTCAGACCGCAGACTGCGCAGGACTTGTAGTAGACCGCCTTTTTGGTACAGGTTGCAGCAGACTTCAAATACTGCGCCTCTGCTTTTTCGGCAGTGAAGCTGTGTGCCGCCATCTCGCCGTATTCGCCGCCGCAGACCGTGCAGACAGCCTTGGCAGTGCAGGTCGCCGTGCCGCCATGGCAATTCTCGGTTTCCGTATGGCTGGTGTCACGCTTACAGATTCGGGTGTGGGTCTTTTCATCGCTGTTCTGCGTCCAAGCGCCCCAGTCGTGCCCAAGCGGTTCGGAAGATCCGCCGCAATCCGTGCATGTCCTTCCGCCTGTGCAAGTCGCCGTTCCGCTCCACATGTGTGACTCCCAGTAATCCCATGTATTATCACACACCGTGCATGTAAGAGCGGTTCGGTGCAATTTATCATTTGCGTATTGATAAGTCACCCTTACCGTTTGTATCTGGCCGCATTTACGACAAAGCGCAATATTCGCCGCATATGCCGTCATAGGCATAACAGCCAGCATCACGCACAGTATGAGCACAACGCTCATAATTTTCTTATTCATATAGTTTCCTCTCCTTTGTTGTCCTTTGACAGCTTAAAGTCATATTTCATTTCCAACATGGCGAACAGCTTATACATTACCTCGGTGGCAATTGCCTTGATATCCAGTGATTGAATAAAGGCAAGCACCTTTGCCTGCTCTGCCTCCGGTACACGATATACTCTCATTGATGCCGTCAAAAAGCGGCTGAGCTTGCGTTCCAATGGAAAATGAATATCACATTTTCTCGCCATATAGCTACGCATCAATCCTGCTGTGCCAATTTCCATCTCGTAAAAGTCGCTCTCGGTATCATCGGGGAAATATTCACCAAAAATCTGCTTCAGCTCTGCTGTGGTATGCAGGTAAATATATTCCGACGTGTCGGGCAGGGAATAGGCTTCAATGTAGATTTCCCGCAGGTTCTCGTTCTGCTCGGTCAGGGTCAGTTGGATCGCCGTTTCCACCGCATAGGCGTAAACCGGTGGCAGCTTGCTGTCTGCAATGCTTCTTGCCACGCCGAACTGTCCGCCGAACATCGTTTCGGTCAATTCCAGCAAAACTCTGTCCTTGGTAGGAAACAGATTCAAATAGCTTCCTCTTGCAACACCTGCTTCATCCACAATCTGACTGACAGAGGTGTTTTTATACCCCTGTTCCAGAAAGAGACGGACGCACACGGTCAGTATTTTCCTCTTTGTTTCACTGCTGTCTATCCGCAAATATAGCACCTCTCTTTAAGCGTTTTAGTACGCATATTAATAATATCATAACAAGTGTACAAAGGCAAGTGGAATTTAAAACTTTACCTCCGTAAATTGTGACATTTCCGCAAACGCTGGCTTCTTCCATTACTCACGGAACTTTATGACTTATTGAATACTGCCTGAAAAGGAAAAGCCGCCGTCTGTTGTTCATCCTCTGCACCCACAGCATTTGATTTTCCGCTTTGAGGGCTTCCGTTACGCCCTCTTTTTCGGAAAACTGTTTTACCAGCCGAGAAAATATTGCTTCTCCGGCATTCTGCACGGATTGCTTACGGTGATAATAGAAGTTCTTTTCCAATTGTGCAAAGCACTTGACATTTCATTAAGGGATTTTTTTGATGATGATAATAAGGTTCTACTCAATGATCCACTGTCAACCAGAATATATAGACTCAACTCTGTACAAAGAGAGGCATTACTCGCCTTTCTAAATACTATAGATTAAGAAATCACAACGAAAAACACAGCACTACATAGATAACTACAACTCATCTACATAGTGCTGTGTTTTAATTTTATATTTAATATCTTCCCTGCCTATCGCCGTTTAAAAAAACACCATCTGCATTTTGAAAAAACACCAATTAATCGCCACAAAATCATAAAATTACAGAAAATCACATCATTTTACATACATTTATGATTTTATTGATATGTAACGCATTTGGCTTAAATCCTTAGATTTTATGCGGTCTCAGAGGCTCCTACTCCCACTTATAAGGTGTGAGCTGATAAACGTAATAAGAAATACTATTTGTATTTTACTATGCCCCACAAATGGCTATTTTACAGGATTTTCTATATTCTTATCGTCATTTTTCGAAATAAAACCACCATAAAATCTCCATTTTTCTTTCGAAAATATTTCCTTAAACTACTAATACATTTTCAAGAATTCTCCAGGTTCTATTGCCTTCACTTCCGAAGCCGAATAATCAGACACATTTCTTGTGACGATGTACTCCGCACCAAAGCTCTTTGCACATTCCATCTGCAGGCAGTCCTCAAAATCGGAAAAATCTTCATTTTCAAGACCTGACAATAGTTTCGTTTTATCTATCCCTTCTACATCAAACAACGTACATATGCTTGATAATATGTCCCGCCTCTCCTTTACTGTGTAATTCTTTCTTAAAATGAAAAACATATTTGGAATTGAATGTGCCGCAATGCATGCCCTAGCATTCCCATTTGTACATAATTCAACAATTGTCCTTGCATCATCTGCAAATGGTTCACGTTCAAGGAGATAATCAAGCAATATATTTGTATCAATCAAAATTCTACTTACCATATTTCTCATCCCTATAAGAAGCTAATTCTGCTGCATCATCAACAACCGTCCCCTTTTTTCGTAACTGCTCAAGTCTTGCAAACGCTTCTTTCCTTTCATCATTAGAATTATCGTATAATCCATTAACTCCCTGCATAATCTGGATTACAAAAATCAACTTGTCTTCTGGTATTTTCTCCAACTCCATCATTGCGCTCTGTCTTAATGCTGTCATAGGTCATACCTCCTTCAATTTTATATTAATACGCTCACAGCATTACATATAAATCAACCATCATAAGTTATATTATGTAATAACTGCTAAGCCATCATAGTCTGTATATATTCCGCTTATATTTCTATTATATTTTATGATCTTATCCATTTCAAGTAACCACATTTTTTTTCCAAATATTATCACACCTTTTATACTTTCTATCAGTATCCGACCTATTACCGACACAAACCACACAAAAAAATAAGCTGACATATATTATAATATATCAACTTATTTTTAAATTATTATACCACCTTAGGATCACCCTTAAACTCTATTATATCAGCAGTCTCCATCATCTTTTCTGAGTATATCTTCTCGGCTATATTATCCCCATCTTCTTCTATTGAATCATATAGACTCGATATTTTATCCATCTCGCTAACCAAATATTTAGGCATAACTGCTGTATATAGATCCATGGTCATCTGGAGAGTAGCATGTCCAAGATAAGCTTGAACTGTCTTTGGCTGTATACCGGCCTCAAAACACCGAGTAGCAAATGTATGTCTAAAACAATGCGCAGAAAACAGCTCCATTTCAGTCAATGTATCACGCGTAAGATTAATCTCGTTTACTATTTTCTTAATAGCATCACATACAATCTGAGAATTTAAAGGAGTATTGAATTTAGTAGTAAACAGAAAATCCTTGAATTCTTTCTTCACCTTTTTGCTCTTAGGGGCCTTATCAGAAACCACTATCTTTTGCACGTATTGTCTTTTCAATGCCAGTTCACATTGCCTATTGATCGGTATTATTCTTTTACTGGCAGCCGTCTTAGGGTCCTCGATATGGAACTCTTTCTTCGAATCAGAATCATATTGCTGATACACTAAAGTCCGGTTTATAGATATTACTTTTTTATTCATGTCAATATCAGACCACTTCAGTCCAGCAAGCTCTCCTATTCTCATGCCCGTTGTTACCGCTACAACAAATAGGTTATCATAGAACGTTCCCCTGCAACAATCAAAAAATATCGTCTGTTCGTCCGTTGATAGAACTCTAATCTCTTTTCTGGCATCACGCTTAAGAATAATACCACTAGCAGGGTTTTTGATGATATAATCATTTAGTAATGCCTTATTGAATACATCAACTAATAAAATCCGCACCTTGTTTCTAGTCTCAAAACCATAGCCAGCTTTCTCAAGTTCGTTTATCCTCTTCTTTATATCCAGCTGTTTTATATCTCTAAGCTTATATTTCCCTAAATATGGAGATATATGTTTCCTAAATACACAATTATAATGTCGCTTAGAATCCTCTCTTAAAATATCGTACTTATATTCATTCATCCAATGAGAATACCAAGCATCAAGGGTAATATCTTTCCTGATGTTGATTTCTTTTTCATCCTCATATACCGCCTGATGATATCGTCTCCTCACATCCTTCAACTCGTAGCCTGAGATAGATATTCGCTTCCCAAACCTGTCATTATACCTGGCTTCATACCTACCGTTTTTTCTCTGAATAAATCCCTGACCAATTTCTTTTCCAGAAAGATCTTTTCCCAATTATATGCACCTCCTTAAATTCCCCCAAGCAATAGGCTAATCTACTACTTGGAAGAATTTCGTATTATCACTTTCTACTATTTCCCTACTATCTTCTAGATCTAAAACTCTTCTAAACTAGACCTCTATCTCTTCTAGAAGGTACTTCTCAAATTCCCTTCTTTTTACAAGCTTTCTCCTACCCACTTTAAAAACGAATCTACATCGTGGCATATTCAGAAGATAGCGAATCGTATTTAGACCTATGTTCGAGTACGCCGCAGCCTCTTCTATAGTAAGTAAGACCTTCTCGCTTATAGGAATCTCATTTCTAATATCATTATAATTCATATGCATCTCCTCCTTCATTTGAAAATAAATCCAGATACTTTTTCAGACTCCATAAAAATAATATATAATTAGAAATATTTATTTTGCTCAGCTTTTCAACGCTCACTTTCGACTACCTCTTTGACATACTGAGACCACTTCAAATAATTAATAACATAGCATCTCCGTGAAGCACACTTCTTCGTTCTAACTCTCTTTTTGGAATTATCCATTTCCAAAAGGCCTAATACTTCAAATTCATTGATAGCACAAAACACTGAAATAGGGGCTTTTATCTCACTGAGATAATCTTCCAATGTAGCTCCAGGAATGTATACTAAATTTTTTTCTTCATCATAATAGAGTTCCTGTCTCCAGCCTGTATTCTGAGGATTTTTAGTACAGCGTTCGTCCATGTCAAGTGCACTATATACTCTAAAATATAGCTCTACAACGTAGTCTCTGCTTTCCTTCCCATCTAGCTCCAAGCTCTCAATTTGTTCATAGATAAGGTTCTCCATAAGCCTGTCGAAAGAATCTTCATCAAATGGCATATCCTTCCACCCATTGTCCAGACAAAACTGCCAAAATATGCGATATGCAATTGAAAGTATATTTCCATTTTTGTTCAATCTCTCCTGATAAATCAGTTCTCTTCTTTCTCTCAACTGCAAATATCTATCGTTTTCATCTCTTATAAATGATTCAATATCATCATAGTGTTCTATAGCCCATTCAATAAACCACTTGAAAAAAAACGATAGTAAGACTGGCTCTCTAGTCAATGCTCTAAGCTTCTTCTTGTCAAGATCCGCTTTCTCAAGCTCAATTAATACAATTCTATTGTTTGTGCTGGGATTTTTCAGGGCATACTCTCCTGTGAATAACGCAGCCCCCCTGACATCATACTCATAATTCATAGTCTCCCTACCAACGTTGTTTGCAGCAACCCTAATGAGATTATCTAAAGCGATCTCCTGCTGCCGCATAATAGCTGCACTGTCGGAGCGCCGTAAATCGTCGATGATCACCACCATATCCGCCTCCTGACTCAATACATGATTAAGTTTTACCTGTGACGCCGTAAGGTTATGTATATGCGCTTCCACATCCTCGTAACGGTTGTAAATTGAGCATACTAGAGAAGCCATCGTTGTTTTTCCGGACGACTGCTCCCCCCTCAAGTACATTGAAAATTTAACTGGAACACCCGCCTTCTCAAATAAACTTTTCAATATAGCCACAATGTCATAAGCCACCAACACAGGTGCTCGTCTATTATAGACCAGTAAATCTTTTACGTACTGAGATACTGCTTCCGAACCGCCTAGATTCTCCATTTTAGAGGGTAGCAGCTCATACTTGGCAAGTTCTGGAGAGATCTGGACGTTCAAATCATCTACGCCAATGCAGGAATTTCCAGCTATATAACCATGTCTGATCTTACCCTCTATGTAAATATCGAAGAACCCCAAACGATTGGCATTATAAATTTTCTTCTCAGCAGATGCATGAGCTAGCTGATACCTCACAATAGAACTAAGTACTTTCTGTGTCTTCTTATGGAGTGGATCCACATACAAAATGCTGCTAAGTTCAGCTTGATAATCGAATTTATCTATGTCCGAGACTTCTATTATTTTGCTTCCACAAGTTTTCTGACCACAGCATGCACTCAATTCTACACTCTCATGTATCTCTTTTGTGTGAATATCCATCTTGATAATCTTATTAAGTACAATCGGGAAAAAATTTGTTATACGACGTCCTTTATCCTCTCCATTTTCAACATATATTCCGTCCTCAATATACTTATAACCACAAGGTATACTCTTTTCACAATTCTTAATAACTGATTCCATCATTTTACCTTCCTCCTATTTCTGCTTGAACTCCAAGAACCCAGATCTTCACTCTTTTCAAACAAAAAGCTATATTCTCTATATCTGTTTCTTTCTGAAGGCTGAACCCCTGAAAAACGCTTATCTCTAGAACTCCTGTCTGTATTATCTTTTTTATTACACATACTCATCATCCTCCTATACATCTAATATTCATTCCCACTTTTATAAGGTGGATATATGGGAAAACACCATATTTCCCACATATCCACTATTAAAAGATGGGAGATATAAATATTATTGAAACACTAAATAAATCATACGAGATTTATATATTACATTGTCAAAGTTCTTATCTGTCATCCGGCTGACAAATATAGATTATCACACGTTATACTCTTTGACTATTTGCACAAATACTATAAATCAAGCAATTGTCAAAACGTATGTTTTTCACTTACATTGTTTTATACTCATTGACATTTTGCTCAGTATCGGTGTAAATTGTTATTATAAAATATATAATTGGAGGTTTTTAATGCTCATTTCCGCTGAAGAAAACGATGAATTTCTACTGAATAAAGATTTTACTTGGATAAACTCCGCAGACAGGATAGATATAATTTATATGACCATTGCCAATTCTAAAACTGTTCTTACTATAAATAAAAAAGATCTTGACGACATGTTTGTAACTATTGTTAATAATATTTTTAACGATAAGGAAAATCTTGTGAACATGATTGTCTCTTACTATGAGTTATCTAGAAAAATATCTGATTATGACAAAGCCATATTCCAACCAGAAGAGAATGAGGCAAGCTCATTTGACAGAAACCAACTTAACAAAAAATATGAAAGCATAAAAAAATATCTATATAAAATATGCCCTATTTTTACTTTTAAGCCTGATAACTGCTCATTCAATTATGCTGACAAGTATCTTATTAATGCGTTCCTGGATATAGCTAAGAAGTATTATCCTTTTGATTTTTGCGCTTATGTGAATTCCCAACATCAGGATTCTAATCCCCCAGACATAAATAACTACCGCACTGAGTATAATAAGCGCCATATGGCATGGACGCTCACAACGCTCCTATATCCATTATATAAGTTGGCGTATAGTGATGAAAACGTTCCTACATATACAGCATATAATCCATTGAAGGAATCCTATGCTCAATGTAGTATTATTTCACCACTCCGCACTCTCATCGAAAAAACTATATACTCTGATACTGATATTTTGGATATAGAGTGGCATTTTACAAATAATATTTTATCTCCTGCATCATGGTCATATAACTCCGAAGAACTCATATGCAAATATCCCTATGAATTAGTTTTTCAATATACGGATCTATGTGCAATTTTTAAAGAACGAATTATCTCACATAATACATTATATATACATGCCATAGCTCATCCCAAATTTCGACTATTTAACACGCTTATGGATTCTTGTACTGCCATTACCTACAAACAATACATAACCAAACGATTGCTATGCAATAATTTAAAAAAAGAAATGGACAACGGATATGCCGTTCTCACAACCACTGAATTACTAGAGTCAACCTACAACAAACTTGTGCCAGCAATTTCACATTCTCCACATACATATACCTATGCAAATGCAACCGAGATCATTAGTTTCCAGAGCTTTGATCAGATGCTTTGTATATTTATAGAGGAAATATTAAGATATGACAAATATCTTTTATGTTGTCCTACTTGCAACAAGCTTTTTTTGACCAGTTCTCAAAAAATTCGTTATTGTGCTGAACATCGAAATCAGAAGAAAAACTACCAAGCGAACTACATACGCAGTAAAGTTGAATCTAATTCTTTTTCATCTATGTTCAACAACTATAAAAACACGCTTTTTCAGCGTAAAAAAAGAAATCCGGAGCTTGAATCAAATTATAAAAACTGGGAAGAAAATGCCTCTCAGCTTCTAGCCGAGTTTCAATCAACATCTTCTCCTGACTCACAATCATCAATAGACAAGTTTAGGGAAGAACTCAATAAAACCGTCAAAAGAGCCGGTTTTAAATCTATCAGAAAATATAGGACATAAGTTCATAGCCAATATTATCTAGTTTTTAAAAAATACCTTCCCGAAAACAGGGTACATTCATCACTATATTGAATATACCCTGTTTCTATATTTTTATGTATCCTATATGGTCTCATTTTATAATGAATCTATATCGCTTAAATTCCAATAAATATACTCATGCCCCCGCTTTTCATTATACCTCTTTGCAAACCTAAGCAACTCTTCATCTTCGTGAATATCTCCTGCGACCAGCTTTTCATATGCAGGAATATATGGACATTCCTTAATTGCGTACAATGGAGATACACCTATTTTATTAAATTCTCTTTCAACATACCTAATGCACTTAGCGCTGCCATAAATTGATGTATTCCCTTTATTCAAACACTCTATATACCTTACCAGTTTATCAGCTTTCTTCACTTTACTACCACATATAGATCTAATATATTTAATCAATATTTTCTTGGATAAAATATCTCCAATAGCCAATGTGTCTACTACATATAAATTTAATAACATATCGGCATTCTCAGTTATCTTATCTAGAATATCTATCAAGTTTGCCAATGAAATGGTCTCTGATTCTATTATCCCCAGATTCCACAGTATCTTTCCTTTTAATGACAACTCGAATCTTACTATCCCCTTATCTCCCAGATTCTCTAAATCCTCACCCTGATTTGCCAGATCTGCCTTTTTATTATATATTTTATAATTCATTTCTCTGCTATTTTTATTTATGAACACCGCATCCTCTCTTTTCCATTCAGGATGTTCCATTTCCTGTTCCTCTGTCGGTTTCCAAACCTTATAACCATACGGAAGCAATGTACACTTTGCAAGTCTTATTACCTCTCTCGTATATATATCCGAAGGAGTGATTACATCTTTCGTTATATCAATTCTCTTTATTTTTGCCCGCTTCAATAAATCAACATTGCTTTCATCATATATTTTATTTAACAATTGTATGATTCTCTTTGAAACTTCAACAATATCATCTTTGCTGGTTACATATCCCATGCATTTTCCCGGATGCAGTAGCTTAAATAGCGTTACAATAATTTCGACTTTATTATAACAGTGCTCCTTATCCATCTGTCTTTCAATCTCCTTACATGGAGTGATTTTTATTCGGATTCCATTGTCCGCAAATATACTCAGGGCATATTCCCTATTCCCTTTTGTCCAGAAATTTCTATTATTGTATTTATTTTTTAGCATATTAAATTCTTGTGCTGTAATCTTCGATTTTATGCAGAATGTATGTATAAATGATTTCATCATCTGTTCTACACACCCTTTCTTTACTCCACAATACTATTTATGTGTTTTTTATTAATATTGTTTATGCTTTATAAAACTTTATTTAACACCAACATATTATTAAGATGATACTATCTGCTCATCCAATACAATTATCAAGCATTATGTAAACTATCTACATAAGATACAGATATAACATAAAATAGTGGATGGGGTATGGGGATATTGTTTCAATCATAAGAAAATAATGTATATAAGAATACACTCTATTTTACTATCAATGAAAGGAGCTCATTATGAACGACCAACTTTTAACTATCAATGATTTATGCATAGAACTCGGTATTGGCAAAAATACCGCATATAAACTCACTACACAGACACACCAAATTAAATCAGCCAAGATAGGGCAACGAATACTTATCACTCGAAATGCGTTAGATGAATACATATCAAACAAGATTGACGGAAAGAAAACTTCTTCATAAAAATTCAGTCCATAACCTTCTTCGGTTATGGACTGCGAATGCCCCTTATCTTTCTGTGACTACTATGCCCCCTAAACATAATTTGCATATAAAAAAAGAATGCCTATGTGATAATGCACTCACATAAGCATTCTTGACGTCAATAGAATTTTTCTTGTTATATCAACATTATTTTTACTCTTAAAACTGTTTAAATGTACTCACCAATTAACATACCTGTATACTATTAAACTTTCCCAACAACACACACTAATTCTCCTTCTAAATTTCCTGCAGTTTTTTCAGAAGTAATTTTATAACTTATTCTTATTTCCTCTTTTTTAGGATTAAGTATAATAAACTTTCCAAACCAATTTTTCTCATTTGCCCTTAGCTTTTTTATGTAAAAGTCAAATTCATTACCACCTTTATTCCTTGGCTGAGCAATATATTTTTTTATTTCATCTACATAATCATCCATATCATAATCTGGTCCCTTATATCCAAATAATGGGTTGTAATTTGTTCTTGCAAACTCCTCTTTGAATTCAGCATTAGTCTTAATCTGAACCAAATCCGCCTTACTTATATTTTCATCTTCCGGTAATTCAAACAGTTTTTCAATAAAATGCTGCTCATACACTAGACCTGCTATATCCCTAATTTCCGCATTTATCATATTTTCATCTGGCTCAACCACATTAGCACACTCTCTGTCAATAATAATTGATACATTTATATCTGCATCTGTAACTGTGGTATTATTCCATATAGCTAACGGTATTGCTATCATGCCACTAAATGTTTTTAAATATTCTTCAAAAATTTGAATTTGACCAAAAATCCCCATGACTTTATTAATTTGATCATATTTCTCTTGTGCTTCATCTGAGCCACGATATTCAGTAGACATACCTATAGCTACCATAGCCCTTCTCTCCAAATCACCAAGTTCAAAAAAACTATCTTCTAGTTCCATATCAAGATATTTTTTTGCATCTTCTTTTAAACATTTTTCATCCTCTTCTTTGATAATAACCTTCTGCCAATTTAGAATATTTAGATTGAAACCTTCTCCAAATTTATTATAAGCATCCTCCTCTATGGGCTGAATAACTTTGCTAACTGCACTTTCTAGTATTGTCCTAGCTTTATTTAAAAGCTCATTTTTATAGTTTTCTACAAACGGCAAAGATTGAATTTTAACAGCAGCTACTTCTTTTTTCACATTTTTATCTATTGGAAAATAGCTACCTACAATATGTCCCGCAAAGCCTTGCTTTATTCTGGGACCGTTTTCCATCAAATTAATAACTGTTGTAGAAATAATATCTCTTAATGCTTTTTTTACTTCTGACTTCTCGTTATCGTGTAACGAATACCCAGTCACTCGATGATGATTTAGATCAAATGGCAACTCTGTTTCTTTTCCATAGTCTGTATTAACAAAACAAATTACACGCTCCCAGGATAACACCTTTACAGCATATCCTAATTCAATAAGCACATTAGGATTGGGGGCATATTTTTTATTTCCGGATGAATCTTCATATTCACAAACAATACTCAAATCAGCTATAAACAAATCACATTCATCGATTTTTTGGAAAATGGTTGTTTCTATATTTGGAGATCCCAATTCTCCCTGTGTATCCCTATCAGGAATCACCGTTACAGTATTTGATAAGAACTTAACTGCATTCTTGATGACTTCACCGATAAAGTTACGTGTATCTTTTCCTATCAAATCAGATTGCCAAGAATAAAACACCTTAAATTCTGAACCCACTATACCCCTCCTCTAATTAAAATCATTCACTAATAAAGAATCATCTATCTATATTACTTTGTTCCATTCATAATATATCTAAATAACCACATTTTATAATAACACAAAATCTTAGTTATTCCGCAAATAGTCACTCATTTTTTTAGTTTTCTATCAAAACTTTCAATATACTTAACCATCTTTCAGCTTTTCCCAAACCACATTTTATAATTAAATATATCTGTTCACCTATGATTTCCTATCTTCCATCTCCTTTGCCCATTTATAAAAAAGAGTTTTCGTCACCCCTAATCTCTTCATTGCCTCAACAGCTGTAATGTTCTTTGTCTTCCACAACTTCATAACATCATCATAATTTTCAGGTTTTGCAACACTATACCTACCAAGATGCTTGCCTTTCTTTTTTGCAGCCTCTATTCCAGCTCTTTGCCTTTTCCTTATCATAATCCTCTCCTGCTCTGCAATACTGCCAAGAACCTCTATGAGAATACTGTTTATCATATCCCTGATCCACTCCTGTCCCTCAGGGAAATCTATCATTGTTGTTGGCAGATCAAGGATTCTCAGATCTATGCCACTATCTTTAAACCACTTTACCTCCGACAAAATATCCTGTTTGCTCCTGCTGAGTCTGTCCAAGGAAACCACATACAATGAATCTCCCCTGCGAAGTCCCATTGGACCTTTAAGTGCCTGATACCCTTCACGTTCAAGATTCTTTCCAGACTTCTTATCGACTATAATATTCGTATCTTCTACATATTCCTTCAATGCTATTATCTGTCTGTCAAGATTCTGCGAACTTGAACTCACACGGGCATATCCATACTTTCTGCCTGTCATAATAACCTACCTCCATATACCATGTCCTCAAAGGTGTACCTTTCAGAACACATAACAATCATCACATATATGTGTTCTGAAAGGTCAAATACCAATAAACGGACATATCCTGTAAATACAACCACCTTTTCGGACACTAGCTTGCCTTCTTCATCTGTCTATCTATCAATTGCTCAATGAGACTCGATACTTCATCCCATGTATCCACATGTATATATTCGTCATCCAGATATATCGAATACAAGCACTTAAAAATTCCACATTTGCACTGTACCAATGCTGTTATCTGATCATCCGGCAATTCATCTGTATAAATCAGATACTCATATACGCACTCTGTAAAATATATCTCATCACATGCCTCATAAATATCTTTTCTCTGCTTTAAAATCATCCTGTATTTAAAGAAATCATGTTCATGTTCTATTTGCAACATGAGACGATTTTCTCTTTCAGTAAATAGCTGTCTTTTCAACGAATCACCTCTATGCTGCTATAAATATTTCTTCTGTGTTTCTGTCATATTTATATACGTGATTGGATAGAACGTCCTGAGGGAGAAGAGTTTTATTCACATCGACCACATCAGCACAAAGCTCCTGGGGACTTTTTGTTCCATCACAAATCGGCAATAACAAGCATTCATTCACACTGCTCGGAATTATATAAATATCCTTTTCCATGTAAGCTGCAAAGTCTTTTATTTTATTTTTCATCAGCAACTGGTTAGCTCCATAAATCAGATGTTTATTTGTCATAATATAATATGTTTCATCTTTCTCTGTATCTTCTTTGTAATCTGCATCATACCTATCCCTAAACAGATCCCATATGCTGATAATACACCCCTCATCACAAATCTCCATATTGGTCATCGCCTGCTGATAAAGCTCCTGCTCTGTAATTTTCCATTTTGCCATTTGTGAATTGCATATTCTTGTGCAGAAAATGCTGACATCCTTATTCTTATCAGAAGTCATGTCGATATAATAAATCAGAGAGAGGTCTAAAAATTCCCTATGTGGAACATTTAACAACAGTTCCCCATTTTGCTTTGTATTTATCAATCTAACACGTATTCTGGTACATGCACGGTCATAATCAGAAAGAACAGAAATATCAAAATCATCATCACCCATCTTCTCCTCATTTTTCTGTACCACCTTTCTTACAACATCTCCTATCTCCATGATCCCCATCTTATATTTCTCATAATACTTGTCTATGTAAACACATGGAGACAATTGTCTATTTTCTCTGTGTATGGTAATGGCATTGAACTTAACACCATTGTTTTTAATCTGAATAGAAGTCTGAACATTTTCCTGACCATATATCCTTTCAAGTTTCCCTACTATCTCATCTATAAACTGCTCCTTATTTAATTTGACCATAGTTACATATCCTTTCCTCAAAAATAAAAAAGCCCTGCCCGGTTTACTCAACCAGACAAGACCATGATTTGTATTTTATTGCTTACGCTACATCTAACAGCTCATTCTTGACCGTAGACATATCCAAAGATATTTCCTTCTTGATTGTTTCATCAAACGATAAAGCCCTCTGAAAATCTGTCTTTATCGGAGCATACTTTAACGCCTGCTTTATCACAGTTTTCTTAGCCATATCCTCATAATTTGATTTCCAAGGGGAATAACTGCTGTCGTACGCTTTACTATATGTCTTTGCATATAAATCCATCTCAGCCCTGGACATGACCGCCATACCATATCCACCATTCACAGTTTTAAATATTCCATAGAAATATTTAACTTCTCCTCTGTCCGAATATGCCGGGCGATGAACAAGAACTGGTTCCAGCCCATACTGATATGCAAACTCATCATTTTCATACACAGTCTGAGCCTGTATCGTCTGCATCTGACCGCTTCTATATGCCAGTTCAATCAATCCTTTATATCCAATCTGAAACTGACACTCCAAGGTTCCATGATTCTTATACGGAATAAGGTACGCCTGTCCAAGCGGAGTGTTTGGCTCAAGTCCTAACTGCGCTGCATTCATAAGCGCTGCCAGAAACGACATGGGAGTACACTGATTCAATGCAGGTGTGGTATTAAGTGCAGACAATGCTATACGCGTAAATCTCTCTGGGGTCATTACAGCTGGCAATGCTTTCTTTATCTCCGGCATCATTGCCTTGACCATATCCGGTATTGTCATGCTCTTAGTAAGTTTAACTTCTTCATCCTTTTTCGCTGGGACTTTCGACGCCTGTTCAGCAAGTTCCTGTTTAAAATCTATATTATTTGCCATATACTCATCCTCCTTCATGCTGCACGTTTTATCATAAATCTTCTGCTTGCAGTGTTATTGCAATATTTGTTATACATAACCGGGTCATCTTCTTTGAACTTCTTAGCGTCAAATCTGCTCTGCTCAATGTTCAACCATGAAATCTTATAATCTGCTTCAACCGCAATAGTAGCATCCTGCATTTCAATCTTGATTCTCTGATCTATCGCTGCTTTTTCCTGCTCCAGTTCCTTTATCAGGGAATCAAGTTCCATTCTTCTATCAAGAACAGCCTTATAGCCATGAAGTTCGACCTGCTTATTCCTATCACCTTTGAAGTACATCTTTGATATAGTCTCAGAACAGCTATCTGTTCCATCTGGATCAGGCATTACTCTTGCAAGCACATTGTTATTCCAAAAATTCTCTTCTATCGTGATCAGATATTTAATAAGCTCTTCATCCCGTTCTATTTTTCTTACAAGAAATTTCTGTCCGAATATCAAAGCCGCAACATACCAGCAATCATATCCACTTACAGCAAGATAATGCTGAACCTGCATCTGATAGTGTAATGGTATATTCCCATCATCCCATTTGTCAGATGAATACGGAGAGACTGTCTTACACTCAAGACCTGCTCTACTACCAACAATCAACCTATCAAAATCTGCAAGCATAAATGGGTATTCCTCATTCTGATAAATAGCATTTGCTTTTCTAATTTTTAACCCTGTCTCCTCAGTAAATCTCTGTGCAACATATTCTTCAAGGTCTCTTCCCTGTCTCATTGATTCATTATCTGTCTGCTCAATATCTTCAGATATCTTGTTCTGATATATCTGGAATGCTGATGAATAGGGGTTCAATCCACATATAGCACCTGCATCCGTTCCCGTAATTCCTTTCTTTCTGTATCTAAGCCATTCTTCTTTTGGCAGATCCAGTGTTGAAATCAATCGTCGCATCCTATACCTCCATCATCGTAGTTCACGCTGCTCCACCATGTACATTCTTCATCCTCTTCCTGCGCTATATCATATTCTGTATTCTTCATATGCTCTCTTACCACCATGTAATAATCCTCATTCTGAGCACAGTCCTTATATATAGATTCCAAAATATTTGTGCTCTGATTTACAAGATTCATAAGCAGCATGTCCGAAAATTCATCTGCCGAAGAGATAAGTATTTCATATATACATGAACATATTTCCAACTTTGAGTTTTCCCTGGACTCTTTATCACCGTACAACTTCTTGTACTGCTGCAGCTCAGCGTAGATCTTTTTTATAAATTTATCCTTTATTCCCATACGTCATCACAATCCCAAATACCATTTCTTCCATCTATTGTATATACGCACTCCGTTTTACCTGACTTATGCCATATAAGCAGTCCTGAAACAAGTGCCATAACTGTTCCTGCAGTTATCGCTCCAATTATCTTAATATTCATAATCTACCTCCATATTTTTATGCTGCTAAAAGCTGATAAGCCTTATCTATCATAGGATTTCCTTCATATGTTTTCATGAAAAGATTTTCATTATAGTTCTTTGACCTTCTTATCGGATTAGCATGAGTAGCAAAATCCGATATCGCATTGATAAATCTATATGCGTTATTTCCAAGATGTGTAAGGTCTGGGGCATCATAATACCTCATTCTCATATCATCACGAAGCTTTTTTATATTTCTTGTAGTAACAGAACTTGAATTCTGATCTATCGGCAACAGCATTTCTATGTATTCTTTTACCTGTTGATCTGTTATCCTCTGTCTACGCATTCTCTCAAATTCATTACCAAGAGCCTCCATATATTCATCTGCCATAAACAAAGTCTGTTTTGCCTCATCAATCTTACCCTTTATATCACCTGTATGGACCATACTGAAACATCTGTTTGCGGTGCTTAATGCCAGATTCAATGTATTATTACAAACAACTCTCACTGGTGTTATTGCAACCTTCACAGCTCCCGAACCATCATGAGTATTACTAAACACAAGATATGGTGTTATTCGCTCTCCAGACATGATGTACTCCCTCGGAAGCCTTGCCAGAATCCATACTTTCTTCCCTCCCTGAAGAGATCCGGCCGTCTCGTACTTTACACCCTCTCCCAGCAGATTATCAGTAAACGCAAAAGCTTCTGTATTCTGAACAACCTTATACCTGTCTGTAACAACCCCAAGCACAGTATTATCGGACTCTCTTACATTTGCCTTATACCCATCAACCAGTCCTGAATTTGTATACAATGATTTCTGCACTACTCTCCAATCAAGTCCGGCAAGTCTTAATGCCTCCTCTGATGATGGAGCCTCCTCTACTACAACACCAAGGCCATGCCATGGTTTTTCCCTTACACTAAACATCGTTTCTACATTTGCTGCCATATTATTTTTTTCTCCTTTCACCTTTGTTTTCTTCTCTATTCTTTCCATTTCTGTCTCGTAGTTCATTCCAAATAACAATCACTGTAGACAGTATCGAAATAATAATCTTCTGCATGTAACTCTTTTCTCCTTATGATTATTCCTCGTCATCATCGCTATCCAATTTCATTGCTTCATCAATGAGCCGGAGCACTTCATCATCAACACATTCAAATACCGCAAGGACATCCTCTGTGATCGGTGGGACTCCCGGACATTCCAAAAGCTGACACAGACTTCTCATTCCATCAATCAACTGATATGCCTGTTCTAATAAATCTCTACGCTGCATTTTCACACTCTCACCCCCTTCCCGAAAATGAGCATAGAAAAAGAGAGATGAAAAACACAACTTCATCTCTCTTTAAATTAAATATGTAGTTATCTAAGACTTTCCACTGAGTACCGTTTCCTTCAGAAACACAACCACTCCCTGAAGTACAGCAAGTCCTATAGCTGCTATCGTATGCCTTTTTATATCACATCATCCTCCTTCCTGTTTTCTGTGATTTATTGTTATCATATAGATGATATATAAACAGGAGGCGAAATGTTACGGATGAATTATTCACATAAAGCATCTAAGCTTTGTAAAACAAAAGCCACATCCTCTGTATTTTGATTTATTTCTTCTTTATTTACCGTATTAATGCTTTTTTCGCTGTCTGATTTCAAAACTAGTTTTATCTGACACATTTTATATAATAATCCTACCAGCATGACAAGATTTTCGGTCAACAGCCTCTCAGATTCTGTAAACTCACCCCACTCTATCTTGCCATCTATACTTACTATCTCATTAAGAATTTTAATTCTCTTTTCGTATTCATCATTAACCTTTTTCAGGTTATTTTCAAATATCCTAGCTGATGCACACAAAGAATCAAGATAGGAAATTATTTTGTTGGACTCTTTTTCCGTCTTTTTTGCCTGTCTATAAGCTTCATCCGCTTTGCCAGATAATTTTGAACCTGTAACATTGAATATGACTCCCCCTACAAGTAAACCCACACCCAATGTTGCACTTCCAAGAACTGCTGTACCAAGTGCCATGCCGCCACCTCCGGCAGCAACAGCCCCACCTCCAAGTGCTGCAAGAGTCGCATTAGTGGCAGCAACTCCACTTAACGATGCAATAGCTGTTCCAGTCGAAGCTGTGCCAAGTGCCATCACCGCTGTTGTTGTTGCTCCTGCAGCTGCAAATCCACCAGCAGTTCCGATGGCAGCTCCACCAAGTCCCCCCATCAGTATTCCTGCACCAGTAGATACTTTTTTCAATTCCTCACCCTGATATTCTGGAAGTTTTATCCCCTCTTTTTGATATGTTTTAAATACAGGACGTCCTTGAATCTTTTCGATCAAATCAGTAAATTCTCCGAAACCATGAAGTATTGCTAACTCCTTTTTGCCGATTCTATCCATCATTGTAGTAGTTTCTCTATCGCTTCTCTTCAAATTTGAAATAGCATGCTTTTGTTTTTTTTCCGCCATCTTCATGGTATCATTTGCTTTCTTCATCTTGACTCCGCCACGAACACCAGAGCCAATACCTCCAATTGCTGCTGCAGCCGCTAAACCGCCAATAATTAATGGTAATGGCATAACTCTTGATCCTCCTTTACTATTTCATATGCTCTGAAATTCAAATAATAACATTTCTCTCCAGTAGATACCTTCTTAAAAAACAACTCTAAATAATCAAAATTTCTGCACAGGCAACCAAGTACAGAATATAGAAATGTCATTCAAACACCAAATGATTTGAACGGTGATTCATGAACTCATCAAAATCACCATCCCATGCTTTTTCTATTCCTAACTGCTTAAAAGATAAAATCAATGCCATATTAAGAGTCTCCTCATTTGATGTCTTATCTATCAAACTACAATATTCTGTATAACTTTCAACCTCTCGCTTATATGCCTCAACATCTGTTTTTTCCAATTCTGCAAGATAAAGAAGAATTGCATCATTTACACGCTTGAATGCCTCCAATTCCTTCTGCAATGCCTCTTTTATCCCCAGTCTGATACATATTTCCTTTAAAACAAGTGACACAAACCTAAACCACGCTATCAAGTTCAGTCTCGTGAACATAGCCAGGAAATTACCACCTGATCTAATTGCCGCATCGGCACCATCTATTACACACAAAGTTCCATTACCAAGAAGAAGCATCACTCTAAGATCTGCATGTTGACTCGTAGGAATACATTCCTTCAATGGTTTTTCATATTGAAAATGTCTTCGCAGTGCCCATATGAGTCTTATGCTCAGATCCGTGATAATTATAGGAACTGCCGTTGCCAAACCAAATCTAAAATCATATCCTTCCTGAAACGCTCTTGTTGCAATAACAGCTAAATCCTGTTTATCTTTTTCAACAGAAAATTTTCCAAATTTTCCAAACTGGAAAAGTTCATAGAACGGTAACGCAACACCTGAGCCTCTTCCTGTATTTCCTCTGCTACCCGAACTACCAGCTATATCAGACATAATATGTCCAAACCAGTTGGCAATTCCACTAAAAATTTTAGCAATAAAATTTTTACCTTGTAATTCAAACGTGTCAGTAGAAATAGTTATCAGCTGTCCACCAGCAGCAAATGAGGAAGTTGATGTAAACTGATTCAGAATAGAAAAAAATAAACCAACTATATCTGGCGAATGTGAAAGTGACATCAAATGATGATTTCTAGTATTCATATTGAAAAGATTTCCAACATCTGCCGTATGTCTCTGATCATAATTCACTTTGAATTTCTTTTCCAAAAAACCTATTGCACTGGCAACGTTACTCTTTTGCGCATCCTTAGGACTCCATCCAACAGCCTTCGCAAATCCTTTCACAGTTTTATCAACCTGTTCGTCTGACCATTTCTCTAGCGTACTAGTCCCTGGAGAACCCACAAGAAATATATCAATAATACCTCCGATTGCTCCACAACCTACAGCCACAAGATAATCATACTTATCACATCTATCTGAGTTCCTTAACAGTTCGATTTTATCCTGGCTATTCTTTACTAATACCTTACTTGCTTTATCCTCCATAATGCCTGCCTCATGATAAATTTTCTATACTTAAAATATCTAATTTAAATGACATACTTTATCTATTTTCAGATGTATTATCCTCAGATTCATTACCGCTATCAAATAATTTGATTATGGCATTCGCCAAATCCATCCCTTTATTAATTGTGTCCGAAATCTGCTGAACTCCATTATTCAAACTGTCAATTGAAGAATTGATGTCATTCATTTTGCTTCCAAAATTTTCACCTTCAATCTGTGAAAGACCACTTAACAATTCCAGTAATGCCTGCTTATTATATGCTTTTCCAAAAACATCCCCTGGAATAGTTCCATTATCTACAATCTGCTTATATGTCACATTTCCTCTGTTTTCAAGCATGCCATTATCATAATACACTCTTTGAGAAGTAAATAACATTCCCTTTTTTCCACTACCAGTTATTGTAATATCAATCAATCCTAGGACATCATCATATTGCACCGCCCCCGCATAACTTGTACATGCATTTCTAACCAGCTGTTTAGGTATATTTCCATAAGAGTATGCACTCCATCCTCCCGCTGCATTTTTTATATATTTTTTTATCAACTCTTTTTTTCTTTCTCTTTTGCTCATAATCTTTCTCCAGTCTTATATATGTATATGATACAAATTCATTTTCAAAATCATCTAAAAAAATATCATTTTTATTAGCCCAAGCAATATCAGCAATAATACAATACCAACAATTATTCCAACCACTCGTGGAACACCGATCACTATAACACCAGTTGCCACTAAGACACTTATGACAACAGCAGCAATAACGGCTAAAATAATTGATACAATAAAAAGCACTTTAAAAAATTTGAAAACAAAAGCCAATCCTTCAAGGAATCTAAACATATATGGTCTCCTCTATATTTTATTCTGTAAATAATCTACATATTGTTTTAATCATGAAATCGTTAAAATTCTAATCCAAGCAAAATGTTTAAAACATATTCAGCCTCTTCCATTCTATGTAATAGCTGCTCACACTCTACTTTCGAACGCTGTGCTATAACATCCATATCTGTACCATTCCTGCTCATTTTCAGAAGATTTATATATCTGAAATGAAAGCTCTTACAAGCCGCTACCAAAGACATTTTTTTATCCCATTTATAGTAATACTGTTCCCCTATGCGGTCTATGTCTTCTATATAATCATAAAAAGAATAAAAATCATCTGGAAGTGTAGCCTCTTCATCCCCCATGAATACTGCAACATTCCAAAACAAATCTACATCTTTCATACATTCGCTTGCTAAAACTCCGATTCCAGAAACAAAGGTTAACTCAAAAACAAATTTGAATTCATCTGTAGAATCATTACTATCCACAAAGGAAATATATGTATTCAGGTTTTCTATTTCCTTCTCAATAAATTCTTTATATTTTTCGACTAAATCAATTTCCTCTTCTGGCAGATTATATTTTTGTAGCAATTCATTCACTTTATCTTCTAAACAAGTAATCGCATCCCATGCGTCACTACATATTGTGGACAAAACATCCGCACATTCCTGAAGTTCCTTACTAATAAGAATGATCACACGTTCGTCATTTTCATTTTTTATATTCAGACATCTCCTATAGGCTGTCTCAGCAAAAAAATCAAATGCATCCAGTAAATTAATTTCTTCATCCCAATTCTCCGGCTGCGTTTCATCTAGAAAATCACTAATTATACTTAATGTTTCATGCACACTCTCAAAATCTTCCATTGGCATTTCCTTAAACATGTTTTCATATAATTCCCTATTTCCATTGTAAATACAAGCAATCTTTACAAGATTAAAAAATGCCTCTAAAGACATATCTACATTCTCATTATCATCATCTGTCAAAATATTATCATCCAATGAATCCCACGCAAATTTAATAAAGTCAGAATATAATTCTAGCTGCTCCTTAATCTGCAAATCAGCCTCTTTATCACTCATGTCTCTCTCCTCCGAATTTTTCATATTTAGTTAGAATTTTTTCTCGTTGTCATAATTTCTTTATTAAAAATTATAATATTTATAACAATAACAGTCAATCTCTAAAGATGTAATTTTATCTCAAAAACTTTGATAGTCTATCTCTATAAAGAATAAATAGGAGGCTTCCATATATGGCAAATACACATGAATCTTATGAGTACCCTGTTGGAGATAGATTGCGCTTTTTCCGTGAACAGAAGCAGATATCCACCAACAAACTTGCCAATCTTGCAGGGATCAGCCAAAGTTATGTTCGTGATATTGAAATGGGTAATAAAAATCCCACAATAGAAGTTCTTTTCCAATTGTGCAAAGCACTTGACATTTCATTAAGGGATTTTTTTGATGATGATAATAAGGTTCTACTCAATGATCCACTGTCAACCAGAATATATAGACTCAACTCTGTACAAAGAGAGGCATTACTCGCCTTTCTAAATACTATAGATTAAGAAATCACAACGAAAAACACAGCACTACATAGATAACTACAACTCATCTACATAGTGCTGTGTTTTAATTTTATATTTAATATCTTCCCTGCCTATCGCCGTTTAAAAAAACACCATCTGCATTTTGAAAAAACACCAATTAATCGCCACAAAATCATAAAATTACAGAAAATCACATCATTTTACATACATTTATGATTTTATTGATATGTAACGCATTTGGCTTAAATCCTTAGATTTTATGCGGTCTCACCGGCTTCTAATCCCACTTATACGGTGTGAGCTGATAAACGTAATAATTGAGCCAATTCGCATACAAAGTATTCGCGTGGCATCTCCACTTCTTCACTGGTTTCTTTTCCGGGTCGTTGTCCGGATAATAGTTCACCGGAATCTGTGGATTAAGTCCCTTAGCGAGGTCTCTGTGGTACTCCTGGTCAAGGGTCAGCACGTCGTACTCAGGGTGTCCTGTGACAAATATGTTCTTGCCGCCGTCACCGATTATGAGGTACGGGCCAGCCACATCTGACTCGGCTACGATCTCAAGGTGCTCATTGTTTACAATGTCCTCCTTGGATACGCCCGTGTATCTTGAATGTGGCACGTAAAATACATCGTCGAAACCGCGGACTAGCGGTGTTCTCTTGTGGAAGGTGTGATGTTCGTATATGCCTGACAGTTTCTGCGGAAGGTCGAACTTCTGCACACCGTATCTGTAGTAGAGTCCCGCCTGGGCGCCCCAGCAAATGTGCATGGTCGATGTGACATTTTTCTCGGACCAGTCCATGATCTCGCGGAGTTCATCCCAGTAGTCAACATTCTCAAATTCCATCTTTTCAACAGGTGCTCCGGTTATGATGAAACCGTCCCATTTGCGGTTCTTTACGCTGTCAAAATCCTCGTAGAATCTGTCAAGGTGTCCCTTTGTCACGTTCTTGGACTCGTAGGACATGGTTCTAAGAAGCGTGATGTTCACCTGAAGTGGGGTGTTTGACAGGCTTCGCATGAGTTGCAGCTCTGTGTCCTCCTTCAGCGGCATGAGGTTGAGTATCAGAATGTCAAGGGGTCTTATGTCCTGGCTGTGCGCCCTTCCTGTTCCCATGACAAATATGTTCTCGTCCTCCAATGTTTTCTTAACCGGCAGATCATCATCTATTCTTATCGGCATCTCTATCATTTCCTTTCCGTTTACTACAGTTACTTCTACTGTCCAATCAATTCTAAGAAATCCTCCTCAGATATGATAGGCACATCAAGGCTTTTCGCCTTCTTGTTCTTGGATGATGTAGAATTCACATCGTTATTTATAAGATATGAGGTCTTGGCAGATACAGAACCTGTAACCTGACCTCCTCTGCTCTCTATCAGTTCCTTGAGCTGATTTCTGTTGTCAAAATGGATGAGCGAACCGGTTATGACGAACACCTTGCCCGCCAGATCCTGCTCCGTATCAGAAGCCTCATCCACAAACGTAAGCTCAGCCATCAACCTATCTATGATAGCACAATTCTTCTCATTTTCAAAGTATCTGACTATATCCTCTGCTATAACCTGACCGATTCCGTCTATCTCAACGTATGCTGGCACATCTGCCTTCTTCATGGCATCCATATCATTTGCAAAATGCTTTGCCATGAGCTTGGCTGTCGCCTCTCCGACATTTGCAATGCCGAGACCATTGACAAGACGCCACATGTTCGTCTGTCTGGATGCGTCCACCGCAGCCACAAGCTTGTTGTACGACTTCTCGCCAAATCCCTCAAGTTCAACTATATGTTCTCTGTGAGCCGCAAGCTTATACAGATCAGGAAGCTCCTCGAGGATCTTCTCATCTATGAACTTCTCTATGGTCGCCTCTGAGAGTCCGTCTATATTCAACGCATTTCTGGACACGTAGTGTGAAAATGACTTGAGTTTCTTCGCAGGGCAGAACTGGTTTGTGCAGTACAGAGTCTCAACTCCTGACGCTGCACCGCCTTCCTCCCTCACTATCTCAGTCTCTCCTCCGCATGCAGGACACGCAGCCGGTATGATCACGTTACCGCTCATGGTTAGATTCCTTGCAATCTGCGGAATGATCATATTCGCCTTGTACACTGCAATCTCATCACCTTCGCCAAGCGCCAATGACTTAAGTATGCTTACGTTGTGTATGCTGGCACGGCTTACTGTTGTTCCCTCGAGCTCCACCGGTTCAAATACAGCAACCGGGTTGATGAGTCCAGTTCTTGATGGACTCCACTCCACATAGCGGAGGTGGGTGATTGCCTCCTCATCCGCCCATTTGAACGCCATGGCATTTCGCGGGAACTTGGCTGTGGTTCCCAGGCTCCTTCCGTATGCCAAATCATCCAGCATGAGTACCAGACCATCCGATGGGAAGTCATTCTCCGTTATCTTCTCTGAAAATTCCCTCACCTTATCAGGAAGTGCCGCCGAGTCTGTCAGGTAGTGTTCTACCACGGTAAATCCCTGCTGCTCCAACCAGTCAAGCTGATATTTGAATGAATTGTGGAAGTCCACATCCTCACCGTCCACTAAATTAAAAGCGAAGAAATGTACATTTCTCTCTTTTGTTATCTTGTTATCGAGCTGTCTCACTGAGCCGCTGCACAGATTTCGCGGGTTCTTGTACTTAGATTCCGCATCCGTTATCTTCTCATTTATCGCATTGAAATCCGAGTATTTGATGACCGCCTCGCCTCTGATCGTCAGCTTGCCCTTGTACGGGATGTGATGAGGTACATTTGCAAATACCTTCGCATTGTTCGTGATGACCTCGCCTATCTCACCATTTCCACGGGTAACCGCTTTTATCATCTCTCCGTTCTCATATGTGAGAACAACTGTGAGTCCGTCCATCTTCCAGGATATTACGCCTTTCTGACCGCCAAGCCATGACACAAGAGCACCTACATCCTTTGTCTTGTCAAGAGAAAGCATTGGATGCTCGTGAGCCTCCTTCGGCAGCTCACTGACGACCTCATATCCTACCTTGACCGTCGGGCTGTTGCTCATGACCATCCCGGTCTCTTTCTCCAGGGCACTCAGCTCATCGTACAGAGCATCATATTCCAGATTGCTCATGATCTCTGTATCTTCCATATAATATTTCTTTGCAGCATCGTTGAGCTGCTTTACAAGTTCTTTAATTCTGGCTATCTTACCATTATCGTTATTGCCACTGATGTCATTATTTTCTTTAATATTTTCACTGGTATTTCTACTAATCTCTTCCATACACACCCCACAAAAAATCCTATATACACTCTCTACTACATCCCCACTATCCGTCTCAGCTCTGCCTCTTCCTCGCGGCTGAGCTCCCTTAACTCTCCAGGTCTCATATTGCCAAGCTTCACGTTGCAGACCCTGACTCTCTTCAGGTTCACTACCCTGTAGCCCAATGCATCACACATTCGTCTGATCTGCCTGTTGAGGCCCTGTGTCAGCACTATCATGAATGACCTGTCATCTATCTTTCGCACCTTACATTTCTTTGTCACTGTATCAAGTATAGGCACTCCATCCGACATCTTCCTGATGAAGTCCTCTGTTATCTCACGGTTCACCCGCACTCTGTATTCCTTCTCGTGGTTGTTCACCGACTTCTGGATGGCATTTGACAGGTCACCATCATTTGTCAGAAGAAGCAGACCCTGGGAGTCCTTGTCCAGCCTTCCCACGTACTGAAGTCTGATCGGATAATCTATGTGATCAAATATATTGTCTGGATCAGCCTTACTCGCTGTACAGGTAAGTCCTATCGGCTTATTATATGCCAGGATCACTGTCCTATCCTTCTGCTGAACCTTCCTGCCCATGAATGTCACCACATCCCCGGGCATGACCTTCTGACCCATGACTGCAGTCTCTCCGTTGATCGTAACCTTTCCATTCTCTATATGTGTATCCGCAGCGCGCCTTGAGCACACGCCCGCCTCACTGAGATATTTGTTAAGTCTTATTCCATCCGCCATAATCTTTCCTCTGTTATTATTTTCCTATATTGTTAATACATATCTCACATTCTAATTTCTGGTCAGCATACACCATGTATCAGCCAGACCAAGGCCAGTAAATTCTAACCAATATGCAGAACCATCATACCATTTATTTTTCATTTTGTGAACCATTCATCACACCATGTATAACCCACAGCAAAGATTCAGTTAAATTAATTTTGTAAAAGTCCTTGATTTTTTTTATCAATTAATGTATATTTAAACAAACGCAAAGGTGTGTTTCTTCGGAAACGCACCTTTTTTATTTTAGGAAAAGGAAGTGCATATTATGGATAACATCGACAGAAAAATCATTCATCTTTTACAGGGCAACGCCAGAACGCCACTCAAGTATCTGGCCAGCAAAGTCTTCCTTTCTTCGCCGGCAGTTTCAGCAAGAATAGAGAGGCTTGAAAAAGCAGGAATACTGACCGGGTATCACGCAAGCATCAACCATGAGGCTCTCGGATATCACATCACAGCATTTATACACATGGCTCTTGATCCAAAACAGAAGCCAACCTTCTATCCATTTGTTGAAGCATGTCCAAATGTACTGGAATGCAACTGTGTGACCGGCGCGCACTCCATGCTCATGAAAGTCTGCTTTCCTAATACCATGGATCTCGACTCATTTATCGGACAGCTCCAGAGATTTGGCAGCACAGAGACACAGATAGTATTCTCCACACCGGTTCCTACCAGAGGGGTTTTGATCGACACAGATACTATAGACTCTTCAGAGGCTATGTAAATCTCATACAGTGATAATATAAAACGCAGGCATAAAGCCTGCGTTTTCTTTAATTATACATATTCTGGAACTTTCTAAATGTCTCATCCGTTCTAAGCAGATAATCATTGTTTTCTTTTACATGTTCATATATCGCCTGTATATCACCAGATGAGTTGATGGTGTTGATATACGAGCTCTCCTTGTCAGACAAAGCCGAATTGTTGATCTTGTAGCTTCCATCTGACTGTTTCGTCACATATAACGACCTTATATCGAGCGGTTCCGAGTTGACATCCTTTATCATCAGATTGGATAATTCGTACACGATATACGAATCTGCGGTATATCCGTTGGCTATATAACAGGTGGTCTTGTTGTACGCCGTTATATACTCCGCTGCTATCTCAATGCTCTTCATGTCGTCAAATTCCGACGGATCTGTGACCAGTCTCTGAAGTGTCGTCTGATCTGCCTTTGTTCTCGCCAAAAGATAATTGTTCACTAGCTGATTTATCTCATCGATCGTACACAGCCTGTAATTTGCTCCGTCTGGTATCTCCAGTCTCACCGTGTTATCTCTTCCGGTTATGTTCTCTGTGAACAGCTTATCGTTTATAAAAAATACATACACATAGACTCCGACAAGTATCAGAAATACCGCCCACAGCAAGGCAAGAACACCACCAGAGATCCCACCATGTCTTGATCTTCTTCGGCCTTTCCGCGTCTTTGCCTTCTCTTCGGCAAAATAATCGTCATCGCCATACAGCTCTTCATCATCGAACATATCTCCGGTATCCGGTGCATCATCCATATCCTCAGGATCTTCTATGACATAATCCTCATACGGCCTTTTCTGTCTCGCCGGGGTCTCCTCAACCTCTGAAGCTCCGCCGAGCTCTGAGTTATCAGCCAGCTCCGAATCTTCACTGTCATCTAAGTCATCATCTAATCCCGAGTCTCCACTGTCATCCGATTCATCGTCTGACTCCGGCTCTTCACCGTCATCTAAGTCATCATCTGTCTCTGAATCTCCACCGATCTCTGATTTCCCATCCAACTCCGGCTCTTCATTTTCTATATTCTGTTCTTCCGCTTCCAAATTCTTTTTCTTCTTCATCACTGCATATCATCCTTTTACGAAATAAATATCAGAGTATAAAAAAGCGTACCAGGGCGGAGTCGAACCGCCCGTCATGGCTCCGGAGGCCATTGCCGTATCCGATTGGCTACTGGTACACAGTTGGTATGATACTACAAAAAACTCACTTTGGCAAATAAAAAAACGTCCCCGCACTTATATGCGGGAACGCTTTGAATTCTCTTGTGTCACTAAATAATTACATAGTTACCGAAACGAATTTTACTATAAATAAGAGTGCAATAATCGTCACTACGATATCCTGCTTCTTATACTTGCCTGTGAACAGTGTGATAAGAACATATGTGATAGCGCCAAGACCGATACCATTTGAAATAGAGTATGTCAGTGGCATCATAAGGAATGTCACGAATGCAGGAACTGCTGAGCGCATATCCTCCATATCAACCTTTGCAAAGTTCTTAGCCATAAGTACACCTACGAAGATAAGTGCTGGTGCTGTTGCACATGATGGAATGATGTTGGCAACAGGGCTGAGGAACAGACATACTGCAAAGCAGATTGCTGTAACCAAACTTGTAAGACCTGTTCTACCACCTGCAGCGATACCTGAAGCTGACTCTACAAATGTTGTACATGTTGATGTACCGAGAATAGCTCCTGATACAGTACCTATAGAGTCACACATCATACACTCGTCAAGCTTCATTGGGTCACCCTTCTCGTCAAGCATATTAGCCTGGGAAGCTGCACCATAGAGAGTTCCGATGGTATCAAACATATCTACCAGACAGAAGCTGACAACAAGCATGATTGCTGAGAACACACCGCCGATATACTCAGCAGAGAATGCATCCTTCCATGCCTGTCCCTGGAACACTCCGAGGAATCCGACTGAACCGAAATCCTTGAATGACTGTCCGATCGATGAGAAATCAAAGTTAGGTGCCTGAAGCATCATAACATAATATAATACTGTAGATGCAAGGATACCTATGATAATGTTACCCTTTACATTAAGCTTTGCAAGGATCGCAATTATTATAAATCCTACAAATGCTACTATAGGAGGTGCGATCTGTGCAATAGCCTCCTTTGTGCTACCAGCGCTTGTGATCACACCGTGGAAATCAAAGAACTGAACAAATGTATATGGGTTGTCCTGGATAAGTGTTGCATTCTTCAGTCCGATAAGAGCTATGAACAGACCAATACCTGCCGGAATTGACTTCTTAAGGCACTCAGGCATTGCAACTGCAATGTACTTTCTGAGTCCTGTCACTGAAAGGATCAGGAATACGAGACCTGATATCAATACTATTACCAGACCTGCCTGATAACCTCTGATAACACTCACACCTGCAAATGCTGCACCAGCTACGAAGATAGTACAGAAGAATGAGTTAAGTCCCATTCCGCAGGCCTGTGCAAATGGCATGTCCGCGAGGAACGCCATGAGAAGTGTTCCCACTATTGCAACAAGAATAGATGCGATGAATACAGCATTCCATACTGTACCAAGCTCACCAGCCATGTCTGGAACTGCCCCTGCCAGCCAGCCATTGCTGCCTTCTCCTGCAACCTGATTTGGATTGACCAGAACGATGTATGCCATGGCGAAGAATGTTGTAAGTCCTGCCATGATCTCGGTCTTGATTGTAGACCCACGCTCTGAGATTTTGAAGAATTTGTCCATGATTACTCTCCTTTTCTCGTTTTAGTATAATATAAACAAATACTTATCCATTCTATATCACTTAATGATACTTTTTCAACTACTTTTAAATAATTTCTTAATGTTCCTTACAAAAGTTAAATAACATATAAACAAATAATAAAATAGTCCGGCCGGGTATTCCCCAATCGGACTATCGTATATATGTATTACTCTGTACTATTTTACTTTTTTGACAACAAGACCTCTCACTACTTTATATCTTGAACCTGATATCTTAACTATACCGGTAACTTCTGTGGCGATCTTGCCCTTCTTCACATAGTAGTTCTTGTGATTCTTAGGACTCTTTACTATTCCCGTCTTGCCTGACTGGAATACACCCTTGTAGATATAGCATTTAGCACCTGTTGTGGTACTCTTGAAGAAGCCTGTATAACCTGACTGGATTATACCTTTCTTTACATAGTAATACTTCTTATTCTTAGTGCTTCTGACAAGGGCTGTCTTGCTCTCTGCAAATTTGCCCTTTATTATGAGACACTGCTGTCCCTTTGAATTTCTGTAGAAACCTGTGTAAGCTGTATAAATCTTGCCATTCTTTACAAGATATGTTTTTCCCGTCTTAGGGCTCTTTACAAGTCCCTTGTATCCTGTCTTTACCACGCCATTTACAACATAGCAGTTGACTCCAGCACTCTTGACAAATCCTGTGTAATTCTCCTGAACCACGCCCTTCTTATAGAAGTAGGTCTTTCCATTCTCCTTCACAAGACCATTCTTGCTTGTATCAATAGAAGGAGTTGGGTCTGGTGTTGGATCTGGATCAGGTGTTGGTATTGGATCTGGTGTTGGATCCGGGTCCGGTGTCGGATCTGGGTCTGGTGTTGGATCTGGGTCCGGTGTTGGATCTGGATCCGGTGTTGGATCTGGATTTGGATCTGGTGTCGGTGTGATATCCGCATCCTTGTAGAGATATGCGTCATCCCATGTTCCCCATGCCTTACCTGATGCGGTTGCTCTCATTCCGACAACAACCTCTGTTGTCTCTTCCACTGTAAATCTAATCTCAGGATGCTGCCATATCTTCCATCCCTGTGGAGCTGCTGAAGCTGATGCAAGCTCTGTGTCTCCTGCCTTTGCATATACCTCGTATACATCATTGTCTCCATTTGCACCGCCCTGAATATATGCGCTGAACACATACTCGCCCGGCTCAAGTGTGATGGTCTGATACATGTCATATGTGAAATCTGAAGCATTGTAGTAATGTGCACAGTATGCTCCGTTTCTGTAGTCTTCCTTTGTCTTTATTGCAAGTCCCTTGCTGGTATCTGCGATCGTCCAGCCCTCATTTCCTGACTCAAATCCAGGATTTACAAGGATGTTCTCCTTTAATATTGTTACATTGCACTGAACCTCGACAGTCTCATCATTTACTGTCACAGTTCCCTTTACAGTAAATGTTCCTGCACCGTAGTTCTTTACCTTCTCAAGTGCTCCATCCTCCCAGGTGATGTCTGCGCTCTCTGAATTGCCATCATTGTAAGCTACTGTTGCTGCAGTCGGCAGAGCTACATTTGCAATATCTGTTATCTCGATCTCAACATCATCAACTGTTATTGAGACTACCTCTCTCTTGGTCTTTGTTCCTGTATGAACATATGCAAATGTCTTGAGGGACTCAAGTGGATGTCCCGTGAAATCGAACAGCGCCTGATTGTCAACCGCTGATCCGCCATACCACTTTCCTGCATCAGCTGCGTCATACTCTCCTGCGTAGGATGATGCCCAGCCTGAACCGTACTGCTCCCAAGCTGCCTTGTTGGATGCGAGGATATCTGCAGCATTGTCAGCAGATGAATCATATACATTTACAGGCAGCCATGCCGGCTCCCAGTAGAATACACCGATTCCTGATGAACCTGTATTCTTTACAGCCTTGATAACTGAGCTGATCTCATTTGCCTGACCCTGAACTGATATATCATAAGTTGTCGAGTCGTTTACACCCTTTCTCACGGTGTTGTCATGTCCATCTCCGTCATCCAGTGTGTATGCCCATGATGTCTCTGCTACCATTACCAGCTTGCCGTATGTGTCAGCCACATTCTTGAGAACTGATGTGAGGTTGTCAAGTGTGCCATGCCATACAGGATAGTATGATGATGCAAATACATCGTAGTCTACATTGTATGTATTAAGTCTCTTTGCAAAATTTGCGTAATTGCCACTTCTCTCAGGATTGGTGAAATGGATGGCAACAAGGATATTCTTGTCGATGGCTCTCACTGCCTCACTTCCGGCGCTGAAGATCTTTGCCATGTTTTCCCAGTTCTTTGAAGTCTCACCACATATTCCGTTGGTCGTCTCGTTACCGATCTGAACCATGCCGACATCAACGCCAGCATCGAGCAGAGTCTTAAGGCTCTCCGATGTGTATGACTTAACTGCAGCTACCTTCTCGTCAAGAGTGAAGTCAGCCCAAGCCTTAGGCACCTGCTGTTTGCCAGGATCAGCCCAGAAATCCGAATAATGGAAATCCACAAGAAGCTTTATTCCGGCTGCTGTTGCATACTGTCCGATCTTCTTGGCTGTCTCCAAATCATTGTTACCGCCGCCGTAACCGTTTTTGTCTGCATCATATGGATCATTCCATACACGGACACGCACATAATTTATTCCACATGAAGCAAGGAACTTGAAGTATCCGATATCATCCAGCTCGTTGCCATCGAAATCATAATACTTAACTCCACTGTTCTTCAGTGACACATAGGATGATACGTCTACACCCTCGATAAATGACTGCTTCTCTCCGTTCAGATCTGTGTATGTGAGATCACTCACGCGGTCCACATATATTCCAGCCTCCACAGGCTCAACTACATCTTCCTCGTCTGTAAGCTTGCAGAGCTTTACATTGTCTATCTTGCCCCAATATCCCTTGGCAAGACTGCCCTTGAATGAAATGCTGACATCAGTTGTATCCTCAAGAACGAACTCTTCTGTCTCATTTGTCGCCCATGCATCCCATCCGGTCGTGGCTCCAACAGCCTGTGACTTATCAGCGACAGCTACTGTGAGCCCTGTATCCTGGGCATCGCCCTCGACATCATACTCTAGCTTGTATGTTCCTGCAGGAACAGCCTCTACAGTCTGTGTGATGCTGACATCAGCCGCATCTGAAGCCCAGATATTCAGATAATATGTGGCGTTTACATTACTTCCACCATTTTTTACAACAAGCTCAGCTCCCGATTCACTCTCTATAGTCCAGTTACTGCTGTCACCTGTTTCAAAATCGCCATTTGCAACCTTGAGTGTGTCCACCCAGCTCTCCGCAGCCTTCGCTGTTATCAGTGAAGCTCCAGATCCAAAGATCTGCCCTACCATAAGCGCTCCTGCAAGAACTGCACAGCCAATCTGCTTTACAATTCTCTTTCTTCTCATATATGCCCTCCTAATAAGTATTATTACGCAGACGCATCCCAATGCGCTCCGCGCGGCGTCTGCATTATCACAAGGATTCCTCCTTGCAATAATAATGTTGATCAACAGTTGCGCAACCGTTTGTCCTCATATTGATATATTAACATATTTGAGTTCTGGTTACCATGTCGCTTGTAGACAATGTTTTTAAGAATTATTTGTATATTTTGTATATGTCAAGGCGCAACTTAAGCGCAATTTGTGTGCAATTTTGTGCGCAACATGATAATATTATGTTATGCATTTTCAAATATGCACAATAAATCCCAACGCTTACACAAAGAAAACGCCCTGTCCATGATATGTTATGTAAACTTCATATCATGAACAGAGCGTTTTAACGTATACACACTGTATTATTCTATAATGTAACCTGGAATGTGATGTATCCATCCCCGTCACATCTTGCTATTATCCTGCCCTTGTGAGACTCAACTATCGATTTGGCGAGAGAAAGTCCTATTCCCGAACCTCCGGTCTCCGAATTTCTTGAGCTGTCAGGTCTATAGAATCTCTCAAACAATATATCCTGAGAGCCCTCTTCCATGCCATCTGTGAGGTTTTTGAGAACAAACTTCACCTTTCTGCCATCACGCTTCAAGGATATACTTATATCCGCTGATTCAACAGCATACTTCATGGCGTTATCCACCAGTATGCTTATGAGCTGCCTGATGGAATTCTCATCTCCGACATACTTTATTCCATCTTCGATATCCGCGCTGATCTTCTTGCCTCGAACCTCCGACAGAGACGAGAAATGATCTATCACCTCATACGCCACATCAGACAGATCAAACTTTGCCTTCTCCTTCGGTTCAGGATTCTCATCCAGTCTGGAGAGAGCCACCATCTGATTTGTGAGCGCTGTCAGTCTCTTGACCTGATCCCTGGTGTTCTTCGTCCATTCACTCTCACCGTTCACCATCTCTATGACCTCGGTATTTGCATCTATGATGGTTAGGGGTGTCTTGATCTCATGGCTTGCATCGGTGATAAACCGCTTCTGCTTGGCATAACTCTCAGCCACCGGCTTGAATATCTTCTTTGACCAGAACAGCACCAGCATGAACACCGCAAGGAATCCAAGAAGTGACACTCCTACACTGTATACCAATGTATTTCTGAACGACTCCAGCTCCTGACGGCAGTCGACAAATATTATCCTGGTTCCATCCTCACAGTCCGCTACCCTGTATCTGTATATATCCGTAAATCCACTGTCTGAACCGTCCCCAAGTATCTTCAAAGCATACGACTCGGCTTCCGATTCATCAACAGCAGCTATATTGTCAAGGCTGTAGGACTCAACAGCCCCATCACTTACGACCACGGAGAAATATCTTGTCTGAAATGGTGTCTCCGGTGAGAACTTATCATTGCTCTTGCCATCAGGCTTATCAGGTGGCTGGGAATCCGCATTGGTCTTAACCTTCTCTTTCAGAAAATCCCTGCGGTCAAACTGTCCATTATTATCCACCAGTTCACTTAAGGTATCATCCGCCCTTGAAACCATGCGGGCATAATTTGCTATGTTGAGAATGCTCATTATGACAAACAGCACTCCAAATGTGGATGCCATTGCCGCAAATATAAATCTTTTTCTCAGATTCTTTATCATGTTCTATCCTCTTCCTTATACTCAAGTGTGTATCCCTGATTTCTTACTGCCTTAATGGACACCCCTGAGCCTATCTGACTGAGTTTCTTCCTGAGATACGAGATATTGACCCACACAACACTGATCTCCGTATCCGTGTCATAGCCCCATATCTTCTCCATCATAAGCTCTGCTGATATTATCGCATTCTGATTTGCCATCAGCAGTTCCATGATCTGATATTCCTTGTTCTGCAGCTTTACGCTTCCACCAGATGAACTGAGCTCATAATTCAGGCTGTTTAACGTGCAGTCGCCATACTTCATCTCCGTGCTGACCGCCTCACTCTTTCTTCTGGTTATCGCGCGTATCCTTGCCAGGAGTTCCTTTGTCTCAAATGGCTTTGCAAGATAATCGTCCGCCCCCAGATCAAGGCCGTTGATCTTGTCATCAGTCTCAGCCTTGGCCGTGAGCATAATGACCGGAACATCGCAGCTCTCAGCCCTGATCTTTGACAGCACGGTAAAGCCATCCATCTTTGGCATCATGACATCAAGTATGACTCCGTCATACACCCCTGCCATAATGTAATCATAGGCATCCTGTCCGTTATACACAGCGTCCACTGAGTAATTGTTGTGCTTCAATATAACCTGAAGCGCGCTTGAAAGCGCTTTCTCATCCTCCGCAAGAAGCAATCTCATAATCTTATCTCCGTCTCATATTATTATGGTCTCCACCAGATATGACGCAAACCATCTATAATTCGTATTTTACCCCTCAAGCTTAAATAAAGCTTAAACCTTCATGACATCAACAATTGTCTGGACAAGTCTGTCTGTATCTATAGGCTTGGCAAGATGGGCATTCATACCCGCTTCCCTGCCTCCACACCGTCAGGCATAAGGTCGACCAAAAGCCCGGATGCCGATTCTATGTGTCCCTGCTCGTTACTCAGCTCGTTTGCGATCATCTGAACCGCAATTACATAGATTATATTTTATACAGTGCTGGATATCAACAGAAACAGACAATAAAAAAGCCCCACGGCCAGCTCAAAAGCCAACCGCAAGGCAATTATTCATATATTCAGATACGGGATATGATTAAACGTTCATCTGCTTAGCAACCTCGGCTGCGAAGTCCTCGTTCTTCTTCTCCATTCCCTCTCCAACCTCGAAACGAACGAAGCTGGCGATCTTGAGATCCTTGTTAACTGACTCAAGGTACTTGGCAACTGTCTGCTTGCCATCCTCAGCCTTAACGTATACCTGATCAAGAAGGCTGATCTCCTTAACCTGCTTTGAGATACGTCCCTCAACAAGGCCATTGAAGATCTTATCTGCAACGATAACATCCTTATCAGCGATAGCAAGCTCTGCAAGCTGTGCCTTTGCCTCCTTTGAAAGGAAGTTGAATAAGAAGTTCATGTTGCTCTTCTTCTCTTCGTAGATAGCTACATCCTCTGCGCTCCATACGCCGTCAACAGCCTTTGCGATAAGCTTGTTAAGGATTGGCTTTGGAAGTGTATCAGGTGCATTAAGTGCACTGTCAACTGTGATCTCCTTAAGCTTAGCCATAGCGTCTGCTGAGATATCAGCTCTGCTGATGTACTGTGGGTTCATAGCTGCGATCTGCATAGCTACGTTCTTGAGTGCTTCCTTAGCAGCGTCATCGCTTGCGCCGTTACCAGCTACGATAACACCGATTCTTCCATTGCCGTGTAAGTAGTCAACTACTACATCGCCTGAAAGCTTCTGGAATCTACGGAATGATAACTTCTCTCCGATTGTTGCTGTCTTGTCAACAAGGGCTTCCTTAAGACCATTCTCTCCGAGAAGTGCCTCAACATCCTCGCCATCCTTGCCACCAACAAGTGATGAAGCAAGTGCCTGATCAGCGATCTGCTGAACAAATGTCTGGAATATCTCGTTCTTAGCAACGAAGTCTGTCTCTGAGTTAACCTCTACAACAACACCTGTTGTACCATTAACTGCTGCACGGCAGATACCCTCTGCTGCGATTCTGCTTGCCTTCTTCTCAGCCTTAACTGCACCGCTCTTACGAAGTACATCTACTGCTGCTTCCATATTACCATCAGTCTCTGCAAGTGCCTTCTTGCAATCCATCATACCGGCACCTGTGAGCTCTCTTAACTCTTTAACCTGAGCTGCTGTGATTGCCATCTTATTTTACCTCCAAATTTGAATATTGACATATCATAATAATGGTTATGTCGTTTTATTAAAGCTTTTTCAGCCTGTATATGTCTCTTTAAAAGTCACGGGATAATACTTTTTATATTACCCCGTTACCTTTTATAATCATTTATTAATTATAATCAATGATGATCAATATCAACTACAGATTACTCCTCTGCAGCCTCCTCAGCCTCTGCCTCATCTACTGAATCAGCATCAACACCCTGCTGAGCCTCGATAACAGCGTCTGCCATCTTTGAAACGATAAGCTTTACAGCTCTGATAGCGTCGTCGTTACCAGGGATTACATAATCAAGCTCCTCTGGATCACAGTTTGTATCAGCGATACCAACAAGCTTAATTCCAAGTGACTGAGCCTCCTGGATACATATTCTCTCCTTCTTAGGATCAACAACGAAGATCATGTCTGGGATTCTCTTCATGTTCTTGATACCGCCAAGATTCTTCTCGAGCTTCTCCATCTCCTTCTTGATCTGGATAACTTCCTTCTTAGGAAGAACGTCAAATGTACCGTCCTGCTCCATCTCCTCGTACTTCTTAAGAGTAGCGATTCTTGTCTGGATTGTCTTGAAGTTTGTAAGCATACCTCCAAGCCATCTCTCATTTACATAGTACATACCGCAACGCTCTGCCTCGCTCTTGATTGAGTCCTGAGCCTGCTTCTTTGTACCAACGAAAAGGATTGTTCCACCGTTTGCAACACAATCACCGATTGCATTGTAAGCATCGTCAACCATTCCTACTGACTTCTGAAGATCGATGATGTAGATACCATTACGCTCTGTGTAGATGTATGGCTTCATCTTAGGGTTCCATCTTCTTGTCTGGTGTCCGAAATGTACACCTGCCTCTAATAACTGCTTCATTGAAATAACGCTCATTTTTTCTACCTCCATGGTTAAAATCTTCTGCCGGCATCAACTCTTTGGACCACCCGAGCACAGGCACCACGCCAACTATCAACCAGCATGTATATTTGTTATGCGCACTCACGCAATCGACATTGTAACACAAAAAAAAAGTGCATTCAAGCACTTTTTTCTGAAAATATATGTTTTATAAGAAGTATTCTGTCTGCCGGTCCGTGTTCTATTTTGCTCTTGTCCTGATGCTGTTTATTATATATGAAACACTGGCTACAACAAACAGAAGATAACCGACCGCAAGCTCACCCCAGAATGAACTCATAGTATCTGCAGCATCCAGCACATCATACATACTCTTATAACAGTCAAAGAAGCTCACATCATATCCATAATCACTAAATTCCTGATATAATTCCATGCTGACACTCAGTCTCTCTGAAATGTATATCATTCCTATACACAACACTACGCAGATTATTATGCCCTTCAGGTCAAGTTTCTTTCCAAACTTGTTGTACCCCATCATGGCACATATGACCATAACCGCTCCTGATATGCCTGCGATATAACCAAGCTTATACACAACAAGCCAGAGCACAACTCCGACCAGTGATCCAAGAAACGCTCCTACCAGTCCTGCCAGAACATTTGATCCGGAACTCTTTGCTTTTTTCCCCTGTGGATTCATAGTCTCCTGATCGTAACCCTGGCCATATGGCTGACTCTGTCCATACATCTGGTTCTGTCCATACTGTGGATTCTGACCATACATCTGGTTCTGGCCATACTGATGATTCTGACCGTACTGCTGTCCCGGATAATAGTTGTCCGTCTGTGAGGCAGCTCCACTATCCGGTTCAGCCGGATTGTTATACCGGTACATAGGACTGGTCTCACTGTGAGTTATTCCAAATTCATTCGGTACATACTGCAAGGCTGCCGGATTTGGCGCAAACGGATCCATACTACTACTACCACTACCCGCACTGAAACGCTGTCCCGGATATCCCATCTCCTCATTATTCATATTGTCTCCCATAATTGATTACTCCTCCCTTTTCTCGTATCTTTACTGATTACCTAATAGTATCCATACTATTCCGCCGTTTGTCTCATTTCCGGTAAATGTGTATGTTCCAGGTACAAGACTCTCAGAATATCCCGATCTGAGAAGCCAGTCGTAATACTCATCTGCATCCCTGATGCCTATCTGTCCAAGCAACTGACATATCTCGTATGCAGATGTTCCAGATCCAAATGTGATCTCTCCGCCGCCATTGTCATACTTGATGGCACTCGCTTTCACAGCCTCTGTCGCCGCCTCGGTAGTCTTATTTGTGCTGCTTCCTGAACCGGTCTGCGAATTCTTATCCTCTGTATAGCCGTTGTCCTTGGCAGATGGAACTCTCTCTGTCTTATCAGAAAGACCTCCGTTGTTATCTGTTGTGCCGGTTCCATTTGACTTGTCGGAGCTTCCGGTCGTACCACTGTTGCTTCCACTGCCGCTCTCTGCATCGCTCTTGCCATTTTCTGACTTGCCTGTCTCTGTTGTAGTCTTATCGGCATTGGCATTCTTTTCCGTGGTTACTTTCTGTGTCGTTGTCTTTTCTGTCGTCTTATCCTCAGTCTTCTTCTCTGTTGTCGTCTCTGTGGAAGAATCCTCTGTGCTCTTATCCTGCTGCTGACTTACGACCGCCGTCTTGCCCTGACCTGAATCAGTTTTTCCGGCATTTCCAAAATTAAACGCAACAGTCATGGTAAGTGCTCCTATCACCAGCCCTGTACCAAGGCCTCTGAAATAACTTTTTTTATACATAGCTTACCTCCCGGACTGATTACTGTTTGTCAGCCTCATTGATCTTGTCTATCATAACCTTAGCCTCTCCAACTCCTATTCCAAGTTTGTTTGCGATCTCCATGATGCTGAGTCCCTTCTTGTGCAGATCTGCAACCTGCGACTCTACATCTGTGCCTTCATCCCATATATCAACAACCTTGTTCTGAGCGGCTTTCTTCTTTTTTCTCTTCTTTGAACGATTGTTTCTAGATCTGGCAGCATTGTTATTCTCAGCGATCGCTGCGGCTGCCTTCTCAGGATTTTCAGCCTCTACCACTGTAAATGCACTGTCTGTTACCGGTGCATCCTCCACACTGACTGCTTTCTCTGCAGCCTCTGCATCTGCAGCAGCCTCAGTGCTGCTCTCTGACTCGGTATTCTCTTTCTGCGCTTCACCCTCGGATGTCTCCGACTTATCATTGTCAGCGATACCATCTGTCTTTACGTCATCTTCTGCTTCAGCATCAGCTTTAGTCTCAGCTCCATCTGCTGTCTCTGTCTTATCTGCTGCCTGAGAATCATTTTCTGACTGAGCTTTCTCTGCATCCGGCTCAGTCTTCTCTGATCCGTTATCTGCCTCCGCAGGCTCTGACTCGGAAGTATCTACAGTCTCAGGCTCATCGTATGTCACAGGCTCTTTCTCGCTGGTGTCATCCGGATCATATGCCTCGTATGCATCCTTAAGGCTCTGGTTGATGTAATCTATCATCTGCTTCTTGGCCTTCTCTGACAACTGTTTCTCACAAGCCTCAAGCTCTGTCTGCATCTTCTTCTTTGCAGCCTCTATACCCTCCTCGTATGCCTTGACTGCATCATCTATCTTCTTCTGGGTATCAGCCTGGGCTGTCTCATTTGCCTTGACTGTGCCGGCTCTGAACTCATCCAGCTCCTTCCTTGTGCTGTCCATGAGCTCACTCATTTCCTTCTTTGAACTCTCTCTCATCTCAGCAAGCTCTTTTTTCGATGACTCCCTGACCTCATCAAGGCCCTTTTTCATGTCCGATTTCACAGCTTCGCCCTGTTTCTTCAGCTCATTCTTCTTCTTCTCTACAAGGCTGTTACAATACTCATCAAGCTTCTTCTCCAGATTCTCCCTGCTCTCATCCATCACAGAATTCTCTGTATTCTCTTTTTGACCGTCAGTGAGGAAAAAGCTTACTATCACTATCGCTACACCTACTATCAATGTCACTATTGCCGGTATCATATACGTCTCTCCTTTTCGATGTATTTATAATTCTGTTCTCAGGCATTCTTCAGTTCATCAAACACCACATCATTCAGCACTTTTATGTACGTGCCCTTCATTCCCGATGATCTCGCCTCTATAACACCTGCGCTCTCAAACTTTCTGAGTGCGTTCACTATAACCGATCTTGTTATGCCTACCCTGTCTGCGACCTTGCTTGCCACCAGTATCCCCTCTTCGCCGTCAAGCTCGGAAAAAATGTGTTTGATCGCCTGCAACTCTGAAAACGACAGAGTGTTGATCGCTGATCTCACTATGGCCAGCTTGCGGTTCTCCTCAGCATTCTCCTCATTGAGCGCCCGCATCATCTCAAGTCCCACAACGGTGGTTCCATATTCGCCAAGAATGATGTCATCTATATCGTACTCAGTCTGAAGTCTGTACAGAAACAGAGTTCCAAGTCTCTCTCCTGCTATATCAATAGGAAGGAGCAGACCATGATACTTGTCTATATCCTTTCCATCAAATCCAAGTGTCGTCAGGTTAACATTCTCCTTAGTGGACAGGACGAGAAGAAGACGCTCGTTGAGCATGTTGTCTATGAGACTTCCTACCTTACCCTCAATGAGCTCATGGATCTCCGGAATATCCTCTCTGTTCTTGAGTCCGAGTATCTTGCCCTTCTTGCTTATTACCATCACGTTTGAAGCAAGAATGTCGCTGAGCACATCACAAATGTCATTAAAAACAACCTTATGTGAATTGTTATTGTGCAATAACTTGTTGATTTTTCGTGTTTTATCTAACAATTGTACACTCATAAGTTATCCTCCATTTTTTTATGTAACAAAAAGTATCTTTTGCTCGAAATATTATGACTATTTGTGATTCTACCACAACAAGATTGACATAACAACCATATTTTATGTAAAGTTGTCCTAAAAACAAAGATTTAAGAAAGTGTTGATTTTACTGGATTTTTCAGCCACAACATATAGTGGTCAGTCTTTTTTTCGACACAATTTTAATAATTATGACAACCATACACTTCTTTTAATTTTTCTACAATTCAACAAAAAAACAGACAAATTCACTAATTGTCTCCAATTAGGAATCTGTCTGTCACATATCTTATATCTTAATTATTTATCAGCAGTCTCCGCCGCCTTGTTGTTGCAGGTATAACCACACTCCTGATCTGAGCATACCAGCTTATTGCCCTTTACTATCATGTACTTTCCACACTCAGGACATTTCTCATTGCTTGGCATTGCCCATGACATGAAATCACACTCAGGTGCATTGATACATCCATAGTATCTTCTGCCCTTTCTCGTCGTCTTGATGACCACGTCTCCGCCACACTTAGGACAGGTAACACCTATCTTCTCGTAGAACGGCTTTGTAAATCTGCACTCAGGGAATCCAGGACACGCCAGGAATTTGCCGTGAGGGCCATACTTGATGACCATGTTTCGTCCGCACACGTCACACACTTCCTCGGACACCTCATCCTCTATCTTGATGGACTCAAGTTCTGCCTCCGCCTTCTTCACCGCCTCGTCGAGATCCGGATAGAAATTGCGGACAACCACTTTCCAGTCCACGGTTCCCTCTCCTATCTTATCGAGAAGGGACTCCATGTTAGCCGTGAAATTCACATCTATGATAACCGGGAACGCCTGCTCCATGCTCTGGTTAACCGCATCACCTATGGCTGTCACATATAACTTCTTCTGTTCCTTCGTTATATATCTTCTCGCAAGTATGGTCGATATGGTTGGAGCATAGGTACTTGGTCTTCCAATTCCAAGCTCCTCCAATGTCTTGACAAGCAATGCCTCTGTATATCTTGCAGGCGGCTGTGTAAAATGCTGTTTCTCCTCAAAGCCGTCAAGCTCCAGCACATCGCCCTCAGCAAGATTGTTGATTCCCGCAACTGTCTCTCCTCTGTCATTGTCCAGATTGTATACAGCAAGGAATCCGTCAAATGCTATCTTTGATGCGGATGTCTGGAATGTCGCATCGCCGCAGCTTACCTTTACACTCTTGACAGAATATACCGCCCCCGCCATCTGGCTTGCAAGGAAACGATTATATATGAGCTGATACAGTCTGAACTGATCCCTTGAGAGCTGTTCCTTTACCATGACCGGTGACAGAGTCACATCTGTAGGTCTGATAGCCTCATGAGCATCCTGTATCTTCTTGTCTGTCTTGGCGCGTCCATTTGAATCGCCAATATATATCTCACCGAAATTGTCCGTTATATATTTGTCAGCAGCAGCAACTGCTTCCTCTGATATTCTAGTGGAATCTGTTCTCAGGTATGTTATGAGACCTATCGTTCCACGGCCCTTGATATCAACTCCCTCATAGAGCTGCTGTGCGATCCTCATCGTCTTGGATGTCGCAAAATTGAGCTTCGATGAAGCCTCCTGCTGCAGCGTACTTGTTGTAAATGGCAGCGGTGCCTTCTTGTTTCTCTCACTCTCTTTTATGGACTTTACAACGTACTCTCCATCTTGAAGACCGCTGAGTATCTCATCGAGTGCCGCTCTGCCTGATATCTCTTCCTTATTCTTACCATCTCCGGTAAACTTGAACGTGATAGGCTTCTTGAGCTTGCCGCCGGTCAGATTCGCGTCCAGTGTCCAGTATTCCTGCGGGATAAAATCATTTATCTCCTTCTCCCTGTCACACACGAGCTTGAGTGCAACAGACTGTACACGTCCGGCAGAAAGACCTCTCTTGATCTTTGCCCAGAGAACCGGGCTGATCTTGTAACCAACAAGTCTGTCGAGCACTCGTCTCGCCTGCTGGGCATCCACAAGGTTCATGTCTATGTCCCTTGCCTGCTTTATAGAATTCTTTACCGCATTCTTTGTGATCTCATTGAACGTAATTCTCTTGTAATCCTTATTCTCCAGCTTAAGTGCTTTCATCAAATGATAGGATATAGCCTCTCCCTCACGGTCCGGGTCAGTTGCGAGATAGATCTTGTCGGCCTTCTTAACCGCTTTTCTCAGAGCGGCAAGGATATCACCTTTACCCCTTATAGTGATATATTTGGGCTCGAAATCATTATCAACGTCTATTCCCATCTGACTCTTTGGCAGATCTCTCACATGGCCATTCGAAGCAATCACCTCATAGTTTGATCCAAGAAATTTTTTTATTGTCTTAGCTTTAGCTGGAGACTCAACAATAACAAGATTTTTTGCCATAGCTATCTGTCCTTTCTGTAGGTTTCCTGTAATTCTTATCATCCCAGAGCATCTTCCGGCAGTGTTCATTTTCATGGTCAGGCTCTGACATAATAATTTCTTACCAACTGTTTTATCAATCTTTTCTGTTCTAATTCATACAATATCTGAGTCACCTCAGACACTGAAATCCCAGTCTCGAAGCATATATCATCTATATGCCTTGATTCCAAACGTACACAACTATACACTTTTTTCTCTGCAGGCGCAAGTAAATTTTTGTTAAATGCCTTTGATTCAGCTCGGTTTATGCCCATTTCATCAAGTATATCCTCCACCTGTGTGACACACACCGCCCCCATTCTGATAAGTCCGTTACAGCCTCTGCTGCCCGAATCCGTGATCCTCCCGGGAACAGCATACACTTCCCGCCCCTGCTCCAGCGCCTGGTCCGCAGTGATCAGAGAACCGCTTTTTTCCCTCGCCTCAACGATGAGCACACCGGACGAAAGTCCACTGATTATCCTGTTCCTGTACGGGAATCTGAAAGCATCCGGTCTTATGTCAAGCCCACATTCCGACAGCACTACTCCGCCGCCATTTCTTATGTCGTGATATATATCATAGTTCTCCCTCGGATACGGAACATTTATACCACTTCCGAGCACAGCCACAGTCTTTCCTCCGGCCTTCATGGCAGCTCTGTGCGCAGCACCATCTATTCCCAGTGCCATTCCACTGACTATAGTAACCCCTGATGCTGCAAGCTCCCCCGACAGCCTGTCGGCAGCTTCCCTTCCGTACACAGATGCCTTTCTTGCCCCTACCACCGCAACCGCAGGGTCCAGATCCGCCAGCACATCCACATCCCCTGCTGCAAACAGAAGCATAGGGGGATCCGGTATATCATACAGCTTCCCGGGATACAGCTTATGTCCCGGATAAATATATGTAATGTCATTTCTTCGAAGCTCCTCTGCATATGCCGCAACTTTCCCGGCATCCCTGTGTTCAAGGAATCCGTCAGCCTGAGCCTGTGTGAGTTCATCCCGAAGCTGTTCCTCAGAAGTGTTCCACAGTCCTCTTATACCTCCGTATTTCATGGCAACGTTCATCTTCACAGTGTGAGTCATCCTGCTTATCATCCCAAACCAGAGATAAAGTAATTCCTCCGTCATGTCACACACCTCCCTGAATGTCCGCATTTCTGAAGAACACCGCTTCTCTCAGGTGTTTTATCCCGACCTCAGGATCTCCATCGAGATCCGCAATAGTCCTGGCTATCTTGAGTACCCTGTATGCTCCTCTCGCAGTCATATCCATATCGGTAAAACAGTCCTCCATGAAATTCTTTGCCTCGCCGTCAAGCACTACATATTTACTGCATAATGCCGAATCCATCTGGGAATTGAACCGTATATTTTCACCGCTGAACCTTTCACTCTGTATCCTCTGGGTCCTCAGCACACTCTCCCTCATTTCTGCTGAATTCTTCCCTGTCCGGCCACCAAATAACTGTCTGCAGTCCACCTTCCTAACATCCACATTTATATCTATCCTGTCAAGCAGAGGCTTGCTTATCCTGGCATTATAATTCCTGATCTGCCTGACAGTGCATGTACACCTGTTCATATCCGGGTACTGTCCGCAGGGGCATGGATTTCTCGCCGCAACCAGCATGAAGTCCGCAGGAAATCTGTATATTCCACCAAGCCTTGATATACTGACCTCACCGTCCTCAAGGGGCTGTCTCATGACCTCGAGCACGTTCCGGTTAAACTCCGGCAGCTCATCGAGAAACAGCACACCACCGTGTGCAAGACTTATCTCTCCTGGTCTTGGATTATGCCCGCCGCCGGACAGGGCATGCAGGGATATCGTATGATGAGGTGCCCGGAATGGACGGCGGTTTATTATATGACAGGATTCATCCAGAAGCCCCGCCACACTGTACACCTTCGTTATCTCTATACTCTCCTCAAGGCTGAGTCTCGGAAGTATCGTTGGGATACGTCTGGCTATCATGGATTTGCCTGCCCCGGCGGGGCCTGTCATGAGTATGTTGTGCATTCCCGCCGCGGCTATCTCCACTCCACGTTTAAGGGATTCATGCCCCATTACCTCAGAGAAGTCCACTTCAGCTTCATCCCCTGACGTATCCAGCATGGCTTCTACATCAACATATTCAGGCTCTATGGTCTGTATACCACTCAAGTGATCGACCAGCTCTCCTATACTTGTGACCGGTATAACAGTCATCCCACGTATAATGGCGGCCTCTCTGGAATTCCCCGCCGGCACTATACAGCTCCTCACACCTTCGCTGTACGCAGAGTGAACTATGGACAGCACACCGCTCACCGTATTCACATGTCCGTCAAGCCCCAGCTCTCCAAGGATAAGTATGTTCTTTATATTGTCTGTTGGAATAACGCCCATGGACGCCAGCATACCCGCTGCGATGGGCAGATCGAAGGCAGTGCCTTCCTTTCTGATATCCGCCGGAAAGAGATTGATCGTTATTCTCTTCGGAGGAATGTTGAAACCGGAATTGCGCAGTGCAGTCCGGACCCGTTCTCCTGCTTCCTTTACGCAGGAAGACAGGTATCCGACCATATTCATAACGGGAAGCCCATCGTGTATATCCGTCTCCACTGATATGAGCGTCCCGTCGATTCCCTGTACAAGTCCACTTAATACTTTACTATACATAAGCAAGTGCTCCTTCCCGCTCTGCCGAGCAGCCTCTCCACCGGAGCACATATTACACTAAAAAGGATATCCCATAATCAAACACAAGTCAAACTCCATTTTGTATACCTGTTTGGAATATCATATCCTTGACTTTTCCCTTTTTCTGCTGCCCTTAACCAGCTTCACCGAAGCCACCTTAAGCAGCACAAATGATGCTGCGAGATTCACACACACTGAGATCACGGCCATATGATCCACCACGAAATTCGTGTATTTACCGTATCCCGTCATGGTTTCCACCACAGATTCATCCTTGAGCAATCTGATGAAATTTTCTGCTATCCATATGGCAGGATTGACTGCATAGCACACTGCCTTTCCCATCATATAAGCAGCATAACTGCTTCTTGAACCGTCCGACATATACATCATGGATTCAAAAACTTTTCCTATCGCATATGATAAAAACACAACAGCCGCTATAGTCACTATGGTTGATATGGCCGCCGACACAGAAGTTCTCTTCACGCAGGAGTAAAATATTCCGATACTACCAACGTATATATCTATAAAGAGAACCATTCCAAGGTATTTGAACAGTTCGTCCCAGCCCATTCCTCCAACTATGAATGCAACCGCCATAAACGGAAGAGTTGCTATGACATACATTGCCGTGGTGGCAACTGCCGACAGGAGCTTTCCGGCAACTATCGATATAGGTCTTACCGGAGTCGTCAGCATAATCTCAAGCGTCTGTCTCTCCCTCTCACCGGATATCGAGGTGGATGTGATTATCGGAACTATGAGTCCTATTATGCACAGCTCACACACCGCAAGCACAGGAAACATCTGTGCAATATTTGAATAATATACCTGATATGCTGAGCCTCTGCTCGTCATGAAGAGCATTCCGACAACCAGCGCAAACAGGCAGTTGATGACTGTTATCGTCACGACCATTCTGGCACTTCTCGCATTTACCAGAATATCCTTCTTCAATATGGGATTAATAATTGTTCTTCGCGCCACGATTCTCACCTCCCGTAATCTTAAGGAACAGGGATTCCAGATCTTCCTTCTCCCTGAAAAACTGATGAACGTGCACACCGTTGTCCACAAGACTTCTGAGAAGCTCGGCGTCAGACTCCCTCGTGCCTGAATAATAGACAAGAATTTCTCCATCTTGTATACTTATGCGATCCACATTGAATCTTTCCTTCACAATGACAGATATCCTGTTGGCTGAGACCTCCGCATCAAGTCCCAACATATATCCCTTTATCCTTACAGGAGGCATGTTCTTATCACCATTTACAATCTCATCCACGCTTCCGCTGGCCACTATCTTTCCGTGGTCTATGACACCTATACTCGTACACATCTCTGAAAGCTCCGGCAGAATATGCGAGCTTATCACGATGGTCTTGCCCATCTCCTTCAGATCACGCAGTATATTCTTCATATCATGTCTTGACCTTGGATCCAGACCCGAACTCGGCTCATCGAGCACCAGAAGCTCGGGATCATGTATGAGCGCTCTTGCTACACAGAGTCTCTGCTTCATACCTCTTGAAAGGCTGTCGACGAACTCGTCCTTTTTATCCTGAAGGGCGACAAGCTCCAGATATTTATCTGCGACCTTCTCCACTTCCCGCTTGCTCATGCCGTACATGGAGCCATAAAAATCCATATACTCCATGACCTTCAGATTGTCGTACACACCGAAAAAGTCAGGAACATATCCTATCTTCCGTTTCACATCCGCAGGTCTGCCAAGTGCGTCTACACCGTCTATGGTGACCTTTCCCGATGTGGCTTTAAGGAGTCCGCACATGATCCTCATGGTTGTTGTCTTACCGGCACCATTTGGTCCGACAAATCCGAATATCTCACCCTTATCAATATGAAGGTTCATATGATCGAGCGCAACAAACTTTCCATATCTCTTGGTGAGTTCTTCTATATCAACCATTACCGGACACCTCCCCTCGCACTGATATGTGGAAGGTAACTGTCCACATAATAATCTCCCTGCTGAGGAGATATAAATCTCATAGCCAGGCATCCGTCCGACATATATTTGTCAAGTTCCTGCCCCTTTATGATCGTCTGTCCATCGGCAAATACCGTGTCATATTCACCGGTCTCTCTGTTGAGCATCTGCACTACGACCTTGTTCTTGCCGCTTCCCGCCTGGGTCTTATCGTATATCAGTTCCGTTATATCATCATTCTTGCCAAATCTGATGTTAACGTCCACGGTTTCAGAATACATCAACAGATCGTCATCACCATAATCTGATCCGCCGATTCCATTCTCATCCCTGTCATAAATGCTGTAATAATAAACTCCATCCACATCCTCATATTTAAGGGTATCTATGTCGTATACCATATAGCTGCCATAATTTTCCGTATTGGCATCACTCATCATATCCGGATCCCGCTGTATGGTTCCCCACACAGCCACAACGCCGTCATCTGCAGCGAGTCTACTGTACTGGGCAAGCCGGAGCTGCATGTAATAATTTCTGTACCATTCCGCCGACGATTCATCATCTCCGAAATAATCCTCACCATACTTCTTCGTGTAATATGATCTCATTCCGTCAAGTATGGAGCCACCGTCAAATTTGTGGGTATTCTTCCTGCTTATCCGTATGGTATCTCCCGCTCTCAGGACATCAGCAACGTAATAATATCCCTCGGACATGACCACAAGATTCTCCACATCGTACGAGGTGTCATTTGTCAATGTTCCCTCAAAGCCATCTGTATATAATGTCAAATTCTTCCGAATCCTTCCAATATCGTTGCTTCCAGCAAAGCTTGCATTAGCTGATATAGTGCCAAATGAACGATTGCTGTAATAATTCAGTGTAACGCCATCTTTTCCATCATTTTTTACCGCATTGAGATTGTCATAAAAGCTGGATTCCATGGAATCATCCATCTCGATGTTGGAATATTTGCTGTTGATGTCTATCTTGTATTGGCCTGATCTGCCGCCTATTATATATGAATATGCATCCTCCCGCTTGGTATCACCGCTTATATCCGCAGCCACAAATGTAAGTCCGATAGGCTTTGTAACTCTGTACTTGAGGCTTACCATATATATGGCACCTGTACCGATAATTGCACATACCGGGATAACTCCCCATATGAGCTCCTTCTTTTTGAGCCTGCTGAGGACGATGTACGCCACAGGACCACACACAATGATATATATGATCAGCACGAGCATAATGACAACAGGTGACGGGGTGCTTCTCTTGTTGGCTGCATTTGCCACATCATATCCATAATATGTGCCACCATAATACCAGCCCCCATTGATCCAGTTCTGTGTCATATCCGTAAAGCCTGCCTCCAGAGCAGCCTGCGCCTGGGCAGTCTTATCCTTCTCATCCGTCTGTGCAAGCGAATACGGGAGCACCACGATCCTGCCATATCCCATATTCAGATAGTATCCATCTGAGCCGTCCAGCTCATGTACCTTCTGTGTGTCATTCACAGCGGAGACAAAATCGCCGTCAAAGCTGCTGAGTTCATTTTCATCTGACGACTTGGCCAGTATCATAGCTCCACCACTGTACACCCATTGTTTTATGGCAGCACTCTGCTTCTCTGACAATCCCGACAGATCATAATCATCCACCAACAGGTACTCTATAGCCTCCAGTCCCTCCTCGGACTCAGGAATGTCTGAGGGTGATAATGCAACAGTCTCTACCTTTACATTATCATACACATTGTCCATGGAGACATCCTCTATATAAGACATGGCATCCTGTCTGTCACTCATCACGCCCACCGCAACTACCATATCATTGCCCTCTATACTCAGTGAATCCCGCTCTGAGTACACCAGCTCTCCGTCACTGTCCTTGATCTCAACCTTTGCTATACCGGAGCCCATATTATCGACACAGAATTCCAGCTCTGTATTTTCTCCTGCCTTTAATTCCACATCTCTGGCATATGTCATATTCTTCGTGCCAAAGCCTTCGGAATAGCTCGTCTGTACAGACACATTTCCCGCAAAATCTGTGTCGCACACAATATCCAGCCTGATAACACTGCCTCTGTCATTTACCGCATATCCATTGAGTCCATACTTTAGCTGTATATCAAAATCAGGGTTATTTTCAATTATCCTCTGTTCAACCCGTCCATATGCACTATCTGTGTTCGTTTCCGCCATAGCTGGACAGATCATACCTCCAAGCAGCATAAGTGCAACCGCACCGCCACACGCAAGTTTCGCCGATCTGATCATAAGTCTTTCCTTCCAATTTGACTTTATTTTTTACACTAAACTTATAATAAATTCTGCCGGTAAATAACGCAACTTACACTTTCGTAAGGACACGTCAAAGCTCTTCCGGCATCCCCCGTCCGCGCAAAAAAAGCTCCCCGGATACATCAAATATCATGTATTCAGGGAGCTGCTCAACTCTTAACTGAAATATACTACCTCTTCATCAGGTGCACTTGTGAGTGTGACCTTCTCTGCTGTGAGAACAGGTCCTTCACCTTCAAAATCTGGGTAATACTCGTAGCCTATCTTGGCTGTGACATCAACCCACTGTCTGTCCACAAGATTCTTAGCACCCTGATAATAGCACTTGAATCCGACAAACTGGATATCCTCAACACAGCATGTCATGGCGAATCTTCCAGGAACAAATGCATTGCTGCCGTACTGCTTTGGTCTAAATACCATGGCCTTGAAGTGGATTTTCTTGCCGTCGTATCTCTCTTTCATGTCAGATGCATCCACATACCAGATACCGAAATCGTCATCCGGCAGCTCTATCACATCTGCGCTCACATCGTATGGCAGATCCTCAGGTTCATTTGTCTCAGGTGCAATGGAGCCATCTTTCATCTCAAAGATGATCTGTGCTCTTCTGTTCACCGCCTTGATGGATCTTCTCCACTCAGGGATCTTGGAATTCTCATCACATCTGTTGAAGATGACCATGTCCGCACTGTTGAACTGCTCAACCATGGTTGCCTTCATGTTCTGTGAGTACACATCGTATGTCTCCGCATTCACAAATGAGATAACCTGGACAACCGTCCATCCCTTTGGAACCCTTATCTCAAATATCTTATCGAGCTTCCACATACCATTGTACTCGATCATGACCTGTTCCGGATTGTATTTGTCCTGAAGGTCAAGGAGATGGTCTGTGGTGAGCTGATCTTCCTCTATGAACTCTGTATATATATTAGCCTTCTTCAGAGCCTCAAGATCATACTCCTCCTCTCCGTCCTCACAGACGAGAAGAAGTGTCTTGGCTCCACCTGTAAAGCCTCTGTCCATCAGGGTCTCCTTGGCAAATGTTGTCTTACCGCTCTCAAGGAATCCCATGAACACATATACAGGTATCTCTTTATTCTGACGTCCCATCATATTAACTCCTTATCATAGAACAACCTGCTTAAACCTCGAACAGTTCTGCAAGGTCGTCCTCCTTAAGCTTGCTTCCTATTACGCAAAGCTTACCAGTGATGTCAGCCTTGCCCTTTCTGACCTCAAACTCGCCTGGTACAAGATCAAAGTACAGCCACTCACCTGCATCGCTAGGTACGATACCCTTTGCTCTGAGGATAACACCGTACTTCTCTGTGTCAGCCAGAGTGTCAAGGATCTCTCTGAGTTTGTCCTCATTGTACTTGTGTGGTGTCTCCTTGCCCCAGCTTGTAAATACCTCATCTGCATGATGATGGTGGTGATCATGGTCATGGCAGCCACATGTACACTCATCGCCATGGTCGTGATCATGATGATGATCGTGGTCATCGTGGTCGTGGTGATGCTCGTGCTCGTCGTGATCGTGATGATGCTCATGGTCGTCATCATGGTCGTGATGATGGTCATGGTCGTGACAGCCACATGTGCACTCATCGCCGTGGTCGTGGTCATGATCATGTCCCTTCTTAGCCTCATCCATCATTGTCTCCTCAAGAGACTTGTAGTTCTGCATAGCCTCTCTGATGGCTGCTCCATCGATCTCTTCCCATGGAGTTGTAATGATGGTTGCATGATCGTTCTTCTCTCTGATCATGGCTACAGCCTTCTCTATCTTGTCCTGTGTAGTAGTCTGTGTTCTGCTCAAGATGATAGTGTTAGCACTTTCGATCTGGTTGTTGAAGAACTCGCCAAAGTTCTTCATATAAATCTTAACCTTTGACACATCGGCAACTGTTGTGTAGCTGTCGAGCTCTACATCAAGATCTCCTGATACATCCTTTACTGCCTTGATAACGTCAGACAGCTTGCCAACTCCTGACGGCTCAATGATGATCCTGTCAGGTGTGTAATCTGTGATAACCTGCTTAAGTGCAGTACCGAAATCTCCGACCAGTGAACAACAGATACAACCTGAGTTCATCTCTGTGATCTGAACGCCGGCATCCTTCAGGAAACCGCCATCGATTCCTATCTCACCAAACTCGTTCTCTATGAGAACCAGCTTCTCTCCCTTAAATGCCTGCTCAATAAGTTTCTTGATCAACGTTGTCTTGCCAGCTCCAAGGAAGCCTGAGATAATATCAATCTTTGTCATATCAATCACTCCTTAAACAAATTTATATTAAGACCATGTATACTAAATACACGGTCTTTGATATCTACATCCACATGATTATACTCGATTGCTTTTATTTTTGCAAGAAATCAGACATCATATGTGGATTATTGAGTATTTATTTCATGTGTACATCCATCTGATTAAATGGAATCTCTATGTCATTCTCGTCAAATGCCTTTTTCAGCTTCCACATGGCATCCCACTTGGCATCAAAGAACTTCTCTATCGTCGCATAGAACTTCACATACATATTGATCCCACTGTCTGCAAATTCATCTATATAGAACAGAATCTGCTCATCCGGAAGATAACCATCCACATCCTTAATGGTCTCAATGGTAACCCTCTTGACCTTCTCCATATCAGAATCATACGCAACAGAAAATGGTATATCCACCCTCCTCATATCATGCTCTGTCACATTCACAAGGGATGTGTTGGATATGTTGCCATTCGGTATGACGACTGATTTGTTGTCGAAAGTTATCAGCCTTGTATAGAATATGTCTATGGACACGACTGTTCCTTCGCAGTGGGTATTGTTCTCCACAATATAGTCACCGACCCTGAATGGTTTTAATATGAGAATCAACAAGCCGCCCGCAAGATTCGACAGACTTCCCTGAAGTGCAAGTCCGAGGGTAACCCCCGCTGTGCCTAGTATAGTTATAAATGAAGTGATCTGAAATCCCACAATGCTCGCCGCAGTGAGCACGATCAACACATTCAGAACAATCTTGACCGCAGATATGAAAAAACCAGCAACGCTTGGATCCAGCTTTGACCTCTCAAAACTCTTCCTGAGTATCCTGAGCAGCAACTTCACCAGCTTGAAGCAGACGACCATGAATATGACAGCCACAACTATACTGCCAAGCTTGGACATACACCAGTCTGTAAGCTTCTGGATATACTGCCCTACGATACTTACCTGATCCGTGGCCTCCTTCACCGCATCCCCGACCACACTCTCTGTGGTCGCAGTATCAGCCGCCATGTTATACAGATCACCAATCAATAGCATAAATGTCTATTCCTCCTATTTTACATGGGCAAACACTGCAAATGACAGTGCAGGAGCACTCACTTCTATCACGCCATCCGCAGCAGTCTCATATCCTTTGTTATTGTTGCCCTCGCCTCCGTATTTCAGGTTATCACTTGAGAAGATCTCTCTGTACTTTCCATCCGTCTCAATCGGAAGCTTATATCCTGTCACATTTTTAAGTCCGAAGTTGCAGACAATATACACATCATCTGCGACATCCAAACCATGTCTTACAAATGATATTACCTGTCCCTTCTCCTGTATATCAAGTGCACTACCGGCAAGGTCCCTGCCATCACCGCACAGAGCATTCTTTGTATCGTATAATTTGTTGAGTTCCTTTATATATTTCTGAAAATAGCTGTTTGCATCGAACTCAAGAACCGACCAGTCGATCTGGGTTCTTCCGTCAAACCCGGCAAATCCGCCTAATTCCTGTCCCATAAACGTCAGCTTTCTTCCCGGTAGTGACATGGTGAGACCAAACAGAAGTCTGAGATCAGCATACTTGTCCTCATAGCCACCCGACATCTTGGATGCGTAACTTCCACGCTCATATGCAACCTCATCATGGCTGAGCGCCCATACGGTATTATCCTTCTCATCAAATGGTATACCACATGTATAATCCATAAAGCTTCCTCTGTTCACTGGAGGTATCATCATGAAATCTGTCACTCTGGACACAGCTTCATTATTCCACCTGAGATCTGTCATGACAGCATCGCCTGCAGTGCCGAGGGTTGTTCTCAATGCTCTGATAAGTTCCTCGTCCTCCAGCCTTACTCCGTCCAGATGATATGTGTCTATCCAATATGCGATGCAATCCACATCCCTCACAGATACCATATCCATGATAACGCCTATTCCCTTGCTGTGGAAATGGTCGACCATAGCCATGAACTCCGTAGGTGTTCCAAATCTCGATGTCGGAGCGAACATTCCCACGGTATCATAGCCCCAGCCATTGTCATCTCTATATTCCATAAGTGGCATAAACTGTATGTAGTTGTATCCCATATTCTTCACGTACATGGCAGCCTCTTTGCCAAATTCGAGATAGTTAAGAGGATATCCATCTGAGTTTCTCTTCCATGTCGGCATGTGGACCTCATATATATTTACCGGGGCAGATACACTGCCTCTCTTCTTCATATATGAAGAGTCTGACCAGCTATACTCAAGCTTTGCAAGTACCGACGCATTCCCCGGTGCCACCTCATAAACCTCAGCATAAGGGTCTGCAAATATATCTGTATTTCCATCTCTGTATAATGCCTCGAATTTGTATCTGGTATTCATGAGATCGCCCGGAATGAACAGCTCAAACATATCAGTGTAGTCAATCCTTCTCATAGGATTCACGCGTCCATCCCATCCGTTGAAATCTCCGACCACACTGACCCTGGTTGCCCCCGGCATATTCATGCAGAACGATACACCCTGTACACCATCGAGCGTGATCTGTCTTGCTCCAAACAGATCCTTTACATGGAAATCCGACAATATTCCATCGTCTCCATTTACCACCTTCATGACATTGACCGGATCCACGCTGTATCCGAATGAATACGGATCATAGAATTCAGCCGCCTGCTCGCCTTCTGTTATGAGCTTATATGCAAATGCCCCGCTATCCTCGATCTTCACTGTAAAAAATCCCTGTGAACCTATCTCGGTCATAGGATATTTAAATATCGGCTCGCCCGTTTCTTCATTTATCCTGAGAACAAACGCAGCCGTAGCCCTCGGAAGGTATGCATTTACATAGCAGTCATTAAGACACTGGTGCATACCAAGAATATGATGAGGGTTGCCATGCGTACCCCTTGTTATCGCTGCAACCTCATCTGATTTCAATACAAATATCTCCATAAAACCCCTTCTCCTAATGTTAGTCTATCTTGTGTATAAATATTCCGCTTCTGAGCTTTGGCTCAAACCACGTTGACTTTGGAGGCATGAGAAGTCCCGCATCTGCAATGTCGAACAGTTCAGTGATGGATGTCGGATACATCGAGAATGCAACCGCCATTCCTCCATCCACCAGACGCTCAAGCTCTGCAAGTCCTCTGATTCCACCTACGAACATGATCCTCTGATCAGTTCTCGGATCCTGTATTCCAAGTATCGGTGCAAGCACATTGTCCTGAAGTACCGATACGTCAAGTCTGCCCACGACATCATCCGGAACAATACCTTCTCTGACATCCAGTCTGTACCAGCTTCCATCCATGTACATTCCCACCTGTCCTTTGACCTGTGGTTCCACCGGAACATCACTGGCTGTCACATCAAATATCTTTGAAACCTCATCCATGAATTCCTGCTTGTCATGTCCGTTGAGATCCTTTACCACTCTGTTGTACGGCATGATCATAAGCTGGTCATGAGGGAAAAGTACAGAGAGGAAATAATTGAATTCCTCATCCCCGGTATATCCCGGATTCTTCTCTCTCATATGGATTCCCGCCTTGACGGCCGATGCCGCCCTGTGGTGTCCATCCGCTATATAGATATCGTCCACTCCTTCAAATGCAGCTCTGATGGTGTCTATATCTTCCTGGCCATCTATTATCCATACGTTGTGAGTGATCCCGTCAGGTGATGTGAAGCCGTACAACTTATCACCCTTCTTCACTCTATCGATGATCTCGTCAACCTTATCTATCGCTCTGTACGCAAGGAATATAGGTCCCGTCTGCGCTCCGCATGCCTCGACATGCTTTATTCTGTCTATCTCCTTGTCCTCTCTGGTATTCTCATGCTTCTTGATGACTCCATTCATATAGTCATCTATAGAAGAACATGCCACGAGTCCTGTCTGATGCCGGCCATCCATGATAAGCTCATAAATATAATAGACTGGTCTGCGCTCCATGATATATGTTCCATCATCTATCATGCCCTGAAGCAGCTGACCAGCCTTATCATATACACATGGAGCATATGTATCCACATCTGGTCCAAAGGATGTCTCTGCTCTGTCCACTTTCAAAAATGATAATGGTTCGCGCTTGACCTCTATCTCTGCTTCCTGACGGTTATACACATCGTATGGCAAGGCAGCTACTCTGCCTGCAACATCTGGTCTCGGTCTATAGGCTCTAAAACTTCTGATTGTTGCCATATTCTCTACTCCTGTCATAAATATTTTATTGTATGTGCCAATTAACCTCTTACAGCCTTGACAACCTTCTTGATCGAATCCTCATATTCCTCCTCTGATGAGTTCTCGAATATGAAGAGATCCTTGATGTTTGTAGGCGGATTGAAGTTCTGGCTGTTGATGTACTCATCCCAGTGCTCAAGCTTCCATGTATCCCTGTCTGAAGCTCTCTTGATCATTCTCTCATGACATACATCTTTTCTTGTATTTACCCAGATAACGAAGAGCTCTGCATCTTTCTCTGCAAGCTTAGCGCGAAGATTGTCAAGATACTCATCATCTCTGATCTCCTCTGTGAACGGAGCATTGATGAGAACTGTATCATTGTAATCCAATGCCTCAAATGCAAGATCCAGCACACAGTAATACTCGTAATCTCTGATCTCCTTCTGGAAGAAGTCTGATGAACGGTTGTACTCCTGTCCGGCAACTACAAATATCTGCTTTGAAAGCACGATAAGTGTATCCTTGTCAAGGTATACACAATTGTGAAGTGCCTTTGCAACCTGCTTTGAAATAAATGTCTTTCCACATGCTGGTGGTGATGTAACTAAAATAAGCTTCTTCATATCTATAAATGCCTCCATGTAAATGAAATCAATTTTTCTAATAGTTTATCACAATTGCTATTTGCTTACAACATTTTTTAACGTTAAATAAAAATAAAGAACAGCAAAGAACAATATACGTAAAAAACCGTCAGACCTGTTTTGCAGGCCTGACGATTAAGATCATATCTCCCAACTGTATGTTGTTATATTTTTATTTTACTATGATTGTACACTTTGCGTACTTACCACTGCCATCCTTAGCCTTACATTTAATTACCGCACGGCCCTTCTTCTTACCTACTACTGTTCCTCTTGTTGTTACAGTGGCGATCTTCTTATTTGAAGAAACCCAGGTAACTGCCTTGTTGTTTGCAGTTGCAGGACCTACTGTTGCCCTGAGTGTTATCTTTCCCTTTCTCTTTATGGTTGCTGTCTTCTTGTTTAACTTGATTGAAGAAACCATAATAACTGAATTGATTGTACACTTGGCAGTAATATTGCTTCCGTCCTTTGATTTACATGTGATAACTGCCGAACCCTTTCCAACAGCCTTGACAACTCCTGTTGACGAAACTGTTGCAACCTTGGTGTTCGATGATGACCATGTAACCGCCTTATTGTTTGCCGCTGCAGGACCTACAGTTGCCTTGAGTGTGAATGTCGCACCCTTCTTGATAGTCTTGTTTGTTGCATTGAGCTTGATGGATGTTACAGGCTGTGAAACCGTAACAGTACACTTTGCAAGCTTGCCGCTTCCATCCTTAGCCTTACATGTGATAACTGCTGTTCCCTTTGATACTGCTGTGATAGTACCATTGTTTACAGTTGCTACCTTGCTGTTAGAAGTTGTCCACTCAACATTTCTGTTATTTGCGTTAGCAGGAGCTACAGTCGATGTTATTCTGCCCTGTTTACCCACAAACAGATTCAGTTTTGTCTGATTAAGTTTTATTCCTGTAACCGGCTGGTTAACTGTAAGTCTGAGAGCTGCCTTGGCCTTTCTTCCTTCAATGCCTTCGACAGCCTCGCATGTGATTGTCGCTGTACCTCGGGATTTTGCTGTTACCTCTCCATTCTGATCTACAGATGCTACTGCTTCACTCGAGCTTGTCCACTTCAGCTCTGTTTTTGAAGCATTCTCCGGATTGAGAGTCACATTCGGGGTAAACTTATCACCTACATTCACAGTCTTAGTGCTCTCACCCAATACTATTGATGATATCTGCTGGACTACTGTAACTTCACATGTTTTTGATACTCCACTGCCATCTCTAGCTGTACATGTTATGTTTGTTGTTCCGGCTTTAACACCTGTTATTGTTCCGTTTGATACTGTTGCAACACCCGGATCACTTGACTGCCATATAACATTTCTGTCATTTGCATCTTCTGGAAGTACGGTCTGCTTAACAGTTCCTCGTTCACCCACATACAGAGTGAGCTTATCCTTGTCAAGTGTTATAGCACTTACATACTTCTTTACTGTAAGAGTGAATGATGTTGTTTTCTCACTTCCATCAACTGCTGTAGCTGTGATAACTGTGGTTCCTCTGTCGAGGGCTGTTATCAAACCATCCTTGTCAATGCTTGCAACACTCTCGTCTGATGATGCCCAGATGACTTCCTGATTCGATGCAGTTGCAGGGGATGCAGTGCTTGTTACCTGCAGTGTATCACCAGCATATATTGTTGTCTTGTCTCTGTTTATTCTAAGGCTTGTAACTCTCTGCTTTACTGTAATGTTGCAATCCACATACTCATCATCTGAAATTGAAAATCTGATAACAGCAGTTCCTGCTGATCTGGCAGTAACTGTAGCCTTTGTCTTATCTGTTGAACTATATGACACCGAAGCAACGTTTGTATCTGACGATGTCCACTTCAAATTCTTGTAAATACTTGCATCATCCGCATCGATAACAGCCTCAAGTGATACTGTTCTGCTTTCCGTATCTGCTCCGAGCAGCAATTCTGCACTGTTCATATTGAGAGTCAAACCTTTTACAGGAGGCTGTACAGTCACATGACACTTGCCGTACACCTGCTCAGTATCAACAGATGTACATATGATATCAGCTTCTCCCGGATTGACAGCCTTCACATTTCCCTCGGCATCGACCGTAGCAATGCTCTCATTTGATGATGACCATACAACGCTCTGCTCCACTGCAGTATTTGGAGAAACCGTAGCAACGAGATTACTGCTTCCACCTGCAATGATTGTCATTCTAGACTGTGAAAGTGTCACGCTGTTTACTCTCTGTTCAACATTTACCTGAATTACTGTCTCTACATCAGGATTATCAGTTGATGTAAAATGAAGGAATGCGATTCCTGCACCTCTTGTTGTTATAGTCTTACTTGATGTATTAAACGACAAAACCTTATTGTTTTCTTTGCCATCCGCATCAGTCACCTTACAAGTGAATCCTGATATCTCTTTGGACGCAAGACCATCCTCGGTAACACACTTTACATCCAGCTTCTTAGAGCCATTTCTTGGATATGTTCCACAGTCCATGTTGATGACTGCGCCATTCTCGTATGTTATCTGGTTGCCTGCATCATCCTTCTCGTTCTGATCTACAAGATAAAGTCCGGTAACAGGCTTGTGACACTCCATATTCACATATCCTATAGCACGATCATTCAGCAGAATGTTAATCTGAGCTGTTCCCGCCGAAACACAGGTCAGTTCTCCTGTCTCCCTGTCTATCTGTGCAACTCTTTCATTTGACGAACTCCATGTTATGTTCTTGTGTGGATTTTTTTCGTCATCCGTAGCTGTAAGTGTAGTCGTATCACCAACTCTGAAGCTGAGTGTAGAACTGTCTGACTTTACAACATTTCCATCAGTTGTATACCATACTGTGACCTTGAGCGGGTTAAGAATGTTGAGTGTGAACTTGACCTTCCCCATTCCTGCTCCTGTATAGTAATTGTATGTAATCTTCTCCGCATCCGGCTCCGCTGTAAATATATATCCATCAAGCTGTCCTCCGGTCACGGATGACGCCTCATTGCTGGCATCTATGCCCTGTATTCCTGCGTATCCTGTAGTATTCCTGTTTCGTTTATGAATTTCAACCCCATTATCATCCGTTAAAGGCTTGCCGTTGTTATCTACAGCAACAGGAAGTTCATAGTCATACCACGCCTTATGCAAACCATAGTCTTTTGAAAAATCGCTAAAATCATAATCATAGTTCGTAGTATCAAGTGTTATATCCCTGCTATTCCCACTGCAACTGAACACACCATCATCGCCATAAAGTCTAGGACACACTGATATATCTATGGCCACAAGATTGTTGTTGTCAATCTCAAGTTCTTTCAGGTCAGGATGACCATCAAGCTTTATACCCTGGATATTATTGTCTGAAAGATAAAGCTTCTCCAATAAACTGTTTGATGCTATATCAAGCTCTGCAAGAGAATTTGATGATGCGTCAAGATTAACCAGATTGGTGAGAGTAGATACATCAAGCTTATTTATGCCAGTATCCTTGACATAAAGCTCTCTAAGTGCTGTATTCGCAGTAAAATCCACCGCACCCAGAACATTGCTGCTGACATCAAGGTAGCTAAGACTTGTGTTCTTTGACACATCTATTGATGTAAGTCTCGTGTTAGAACAATCAAGTGTTGTAAGCGCCGGGGTATTGTCTATGTTCAGCTCAGCCACATAGCTATTTGAACAATCAAGCGAACCAAGGACTATATCACCGGATACGTCAAGCTTGGTAATTGACGAACGAACAACAACTCCACTGTCGCTCTTTGCTCCAGCACAATAAAGATTCTTAAGCTTCTCATGACCTGACACATCAAGGACAGGCAGTGAACGCATGCTGTCACAATAAAGTGTTGTAAGCTCCATGTTTGAGCCAAGATCAAGTGTTGATATGGTGGTTCCACTTACGCCAAGCACCTTAAGCCCCTTCATATTGCTGACATCTATCGATGAAAGGTTTGTTGAATTGGCATTGAGCAGTACAAGATTATTGTAATCAGCCAGAGATGTAAGGCTTGTGATCTTGTTTCCACTTATATCAAGATATGTAAGTTTCTCTGCACTTACCGGCAATGTCAGACTGTCTATTCTGTTACTTGAGACATCTATATATTCAAGATTCTCAAGATTCTCTATATCAAGATTCCTTATAGACTGCTCATTACAATCCAGCTTTGACAGATTGGTGAACAATTCTACGCCATTCAAACTTGATATAGCAGGAGAACACTTCGAAACATCTATAGATGTTACATTCGCGATCTCCGCATCTGACAGATAACCATTACTGTCTTTATCGAAATTACTCGACACATAGCTTCTAAACGACGAATCCGTAAACGTGTCAGCTATGGATACGCCATCATCCGCTGCATAAACCGGGCCAACACTGGCCAGTGACTGGACAATCATCGCTGCACTCACAGCCGCTGCCAGCCATCTCTTCCCTTTTCTCATAAAATACCTCCCTTAGTAATTCATGGTTTATTTACAATTAATCTAATTTTAGTATACCTGTTTGTGCAATGTCAACATAATGTTATCAATAATACTGCATAATATAACGCCATGCAAAACAAAAAAATTGCCGGAACATGTTCACTTCATAGCAGCAACATTATCCCGGCAAATCTTTATGATATTGTTAGCACAGACACTTCAAATATCCATATAATTTATTACTTCTTTGTGATATATCCCTTAGCCTTCAGAAGCTCTGCACAGAGAACTGCACCACCTGCAGCACCTCTTACAGTGTTGTGTGAAAGGCCAACGAACTTCCAGTCATATACTGAATCCTCACGGAGACGTCCAACGCTGATACCCATACCTTTCTCGAAGTCAACGTCCAGAGCAACCTGTGGTCTGTTGTCCTCCTCAAGGTACTGGATAAACTGCTTTGGTGCACTTGGAAGACCAAGCTCCTGAGGCGCGCCCTTGAAGCTTGTCATAGCCTCGATAAGCTGCTCCTTTGTAGGGTTCTTTCTGAACTTTACGAATACAGTTGCTGTATGTCCGTTGAGAACTGGGACTCTGATACACTGGCTTGTGATAGTGATTCCCTCTGCAGGAACGATCACACCATTCTCCTTGTCTACCTTACCCCAGATTCTGAGTGGCTCCTTCTCTGACTTCTCTTCCTCACCACCGATATATGGGATGATGTTGCCAAGCATCTCAGGCCAATCCTTGAATGTCTTACCTGCTCCTGAGATTGCCTGATATGTGCTTACGATAACCTCGTATGGCTCAAATGGCATCCATGCTGTAAGTACAGGTGCGTAACTCTGGATTGAGCAGTTAGGCTTAACTGCAACAAATCCTCTCTCTGTTCCAAGTCTCTTCTTCTGGAACTCGATAACCTCTGCATGGTCTGCATTGATCTCTGGAACCATCATAGGAACATCAGGAGTCCATCTGTGAGCTGAGTTGTTTGAAACTACAGGAGTCTCTGTCTTGGCATAAGCCTCCTCTATAGCCTTGATCTCATCCTTTGTCATATCTACTGCTGAGAATACAAAATCAACTGTGGCAGCAACCTTCTCTACCTCATTGACATTGTATACTACAAGCTTCTTAACTGCCTCTGGCATCGGTGTATCCATCTTCCATCTGTCACCAACTGCCTCTTCGTATGTCTTGCCTGCGCTTCTTGGGCTGGCTGCAACTGTAACGACCTCGAACCAAGGATGGTTCTCAAGAAGTGAGATAAATCTCTGACCTACCATACCTGTTGCGCCAAGGATACCTACCTTTAACTTGTCACTCATTTTTCTTCTCTCCTATTTATCTTTTATTACTTTATGACTCTTACCTTAACAACTCCCTCGATTGCTGAGAGTTCTGCGATGTCGTCTGCTGTTGGCTCTACACCGATATCAAGGATAGAATATGCGTAATCGCCCTTTGCCTTGCTGATCATTCCTGATACATTGCCGCCCTTCTTGGAGAATACTCCTGTGAACTGGGTGAGCATGTTAGGGATGTTCTTGTGGCAGATAGTAACTCTGGCTACATCACTGCACTGTCCCATGTTTACGTTTGGATAGTTTACAGAGTTCTTGATGTTTCCATCGTTGATGTATGCCTTGATCTCCTTACAAGCCATAACTGCACAATTGTCCTCTGACTCTGCTGTTGAAGCTCCAAGATGTGGGAATGCTACCACGTTCTTGTAACCTGCTATAGCTGGGTTAGGGAAGTCTGTCATATACTTTGCAACCTTGCCTGAGTCGAGTGCCGCCTTCATATCCTCATCGTTGACCAGTACGTCTCTTGCGAAGTTGAGGATCTTCACGCCGTCCTTCATCAGTGCAAATGCATCTGCATTGATCATTCCCTTTGTGCTGTCAAGAGCTGGAACATGAACTGTTATATAATCACAGTCTCTGTAGATATCCTCTACATTTGTGATGTGCTTTACATCCTTTGAAAGTCCCCATGCTGCATCTACTGACACATATGGATCATATCCGTATACCTGCATGCCGAGCTTAAGCGCAACATTTGCAACCTTTGCTCCAATGGCACCAAGTCCGATTACACCGAGCTTCTTGCCAAGGATCTCATTGCCTGCGTAGTTCTTCTTCTGCTTCTCCACCATCTTGGCGATATCTGCCTCAGCGGCATTGTCCTTGACCCAGTTGTAACCGCCAACGAGGTCTCTTGAAGCCATGAGGAGTGCTGCTACTACAAGCTCCTTAACACCATTTGCATTTGCTCCTGGTGTGTTAAATACTACGATACCCTTCTCAGCGCACTTATCAAGTGGAATGTTGTTGACACCTGCACCTGCACGGGCTACTGCCAGAAGGTTGTCTGACAGCTCAAGATCATGCATGGATGCACTTCTGACCAGAACTGCATCTGCATCTGCGAAATTGTCTGTTACTTCATATGTATCAGGTAAAAGCTCCATACCGCACTTGGCGATAGGGTTTAAGCAATTAATCTTTACTGACATGTCTTTTTCTCCCTTTTCTATTACTATATATTACTTGTTCTCTGCCTCGAACTTCTTCATGAACTCTACAAGCTTCTCAACACCCTCGATAGGCATTGCGTTGTAGATAGATGCTCTCATACCACCTACTGTTCTGTGACCCTTGAGGTTGACAAATCCAGCCTCTGTAGCCTCCTTGACGAACTTTGCATCAAGGTCTGCGTCACCAGTTACAAATGGTACGTTCATGAGTGAACGGTCTTCCTTTACTACAGTTCCCTTGAAGAGCTCTGAGCTGTCGAGGAAATCATAGAGGATCTTGGCCTTTTTCTCGTTGTGAGCCTTCATAGCCTCAAGGCCGCCCATCTCCTTAACCCACTTGAATACCTTGCCACAGATATAGATGCCGTAGCATGGAGGTGTGTTGTAGAGTGAGTCTGCATCTGCCTGAGTCTTGTACTTGAGCATGGTTGGTGTAAATGGCATTACGTCATCTCTGATAAGATCCTCACGGATGATAGCCACTACTACGCCTGCAGGACCAACGTTCTTCTGAACTCCGAAGTAGATCATACCGTAATCCTCAACATTTACAGGCTGTGAGAGAATGTCTGATGACATATCTGCAACAAGTATCTTGCCCTTTGTGTTAGGAAGTGTGTGGTATGTTGTTCCATATATAGTGTTGTTATGACAAATGTATACATAATCAGCATCGTCATCTATTGGAAGATCTGAACAATCTGGGATATATGAGAAAGTCTTGTCTGCTGATGATGCAACTGCAACTGCCTTTCCATATTTCTTTGCTTCTTCGTATGCTTTCTTTGCCCACTGACCTGTGATGATGTAGTCAGCTACGCCATTCTTCATGAGATTCATTGGAATTGCTGCGAACTGCTGAGAAGCTCCTCCCTGAAGGAAAAGCACCTTGTAGTTGTCAGGTATGTTCATGAGATCTCTGAGATCCTTCTCTGCCTCTTTGATGATATTGTCGAAGGCTTTAGATCGATGGCTCATCTCCATTACGCTCATGCCTGTTCCCTTGTAATCAAGCATTTCTTCTGCTGCCTCTTTTAATACCACCTCAGGAAGAACTGAAGGGCCTGCTGAAAAGTTGTACACTCTTGCCATTTTTGTTATCTCTCCTTCTTTTTAGTTGTGACGATGATTTCGTTTTAATGTATGTAAGCCTGTGTTTCGCTGCCTATATCGTTCTGCGGAGCGCTCCCGCTCGTCTCCTCCTGCAGCGGTACTAAGGTGCCGCCTACAGCGCCACCTAAGGACCGGCGGAGGAGAATGTCCTTCGAACGATATAGGCAGCGAAACACAGGCTAATTTACTTTATTTACGAAATCATCTGTTTATGACCTAATAAAATGTGTGCGAGATATTTTACTTAACAAAAATGTCCTTCGTTCCCATTTATATGAAAATTCTGACTTATCTTTGTTCTTTTGGTGTATCTCGCTTGCGATTAACAAGTTATTTTTACTAAATTCTTATATTATCAAGTAAAACAACTTTATTATCGCTTATATCCCTGTACTATAGCACTCTTTTCGACTGTCGGCAAGTAGGGATTATATATATAAGCACCATATCTATGTTTTGTACGCGCACAAATATGGTGCCTTTCCGAGCTTATATTGACATATATTACATATCGTCCTCTGAGAAACAGGTGTCGATGGCTGCTCCCGGAGCTACCATTGGCCATACCTTGTCGTCTCCCGCTATTGTTACATCTATTACCACAGGTCTGCCTGCTGTCAGGGCTGTCTTCATTGCTGCCTCGAACTCATCAAGGGTGTTGGCTCTGATTCCCATGGCACCAAGTCCCTCTGCTACCTTGACGAAATCTACCGAATCGTCAAGCACGGTGTTGGAATATCTGTGGTCATAGAACAGTGTCTGCCACTGTCTTACCATTCCAAGTACGTGGTTGTTCAGGACTACCTGGATGATAGGCACGTTGTATCTCGCAGCTGTTGCTATCTCGTTCAGATTCATTCTGAAGCATCCGTCACCGGCTATGTTGATGACTGTCTTATCAGGTCTGCCGTACTTTGCTCCGATAGCTGCGCCAACACCGTAACCCATGGTTCCAAGTCCGCCTGATGACAGGAATGTCCTAGGCTCCTTGAATGTATAGTTCTGGGCTGCCCACATCTGATGCTGTCCGACATCTGTTGTGATGATCGCATCACCCTCTGTAAGCTCGTAGATTTTCTTGATAGCTGCAGGTCCGTTCAGTGTGTCAAAGCTGTACACGTCAGGATTCTGCTTCTTGAGGTCTTCGATCTCAGACATCCATGTCTTGTTGGACTGGGCGGCAAGCTTGCTGTTGAGGAGCTTCAGGACCTCCTTTGCGTCGCCGACTATGCTGGCATTTGTAGGGATGTTCTTGTCTATCTCGGCTGCATCTATATCTATATGTATGATCTTTGCATTTGGCGCGAACTTGGATGCATTTCCGATAACTCGGTCTGAGAATCTGGCACCAACAACGATCACAAGATCTGCCCTTGACACACCGAGGTTGGACACCTTTGTTCCGTGCATACCGATCATGCCTGTATATCTCTCGCTTCTTCCGTCAAATGCGCCCTTGCCCATAAGTGTATCGCACACTGGTGCATCCACCTTATCTGCAAATTCTGCAAGCTCTGCTGATGCGTCAGAGATGATACATCCGCCACCTGCCATGATAAATGGTCTTCTTGAAACCTTGATCATCTCAAGGACTTTGTTCACATCCTCCTCGCGGATGGTGTCTGTCTTTCTCTCGATGACCTCCGGTGTCTCTGGTATATACTCTGTCTCCGCTGCGGTTACATCCTTTGTTATATCCACAAGTACCGGGCCAGGTCTGCCGCTCTTTGCGATCTTGAACGCACGTCTGATGGTCGGTGCAAGATCATCTATGTGCTTCACGATAAAGCTGTGCTTGGTGATAGGCATAACAACACCTGCAATGTCTACCTCCTGGAAGCTGTCCTTACCGAGCATATTTACACCTACATTTGCTGTTATTGCCACAACAGGAATGGAATCCATGTATGCTGTAGCTATACCTGTTACAAGGTTGGTGGCACCCGGACCTGATGTGGCCATACATACGCCGACCTTGCCTGTAGCTCTGGCATATCCATCTGCCGCATGGGCAGCCCCCTGCTCATGTGATGTGAGCACATGGTTGATCTCATCCTGGTGCTTGTAGAGGGCATCATATACGTTGAGGATAGTTCCTCCCGGATAACCGAACACGGTGTCAACGCCCTGTTCTTTAAGGCACTCTATAACAATTTCAGAACCTGATATCTTTGACATCTTACTTTCTCCTTTTCCCTTAATTGTGATCAATTAATTCTTTGGCACCTCAAGAACAGCACCTCTGTTGCCTGATGTAACCATAGCTGCGTATCTTGCAAGATAGCCTGTTGTAACCTTTGGCTGTCTTGGCTTCCATGCAGCCTTTCTCTTTGCAAGCTCCTCGTCTGAGACATCGAGCTTGATGCTGAGGTTGTTGATATCGATCTCGATCATATCGCCTTCCTCAACAAGAGCGATAGGTCCGCCCACAGCAGCTTCAGGTGATACATGTCCGATGGACGCTCCACGGCTTGCTCCTGAGAATCTTCCGTCTGTGATAAGGGCAACTGATGAACCAAGTCCCATACCAGCGATGGCTGATGTAGGGTTGAGCATCTCTCTCATACCAGGGCCTCCCTTTGGTCCCTCGTATCTGATGACTACCACGTCACCCTCTACGATCTTGCCGCCCTTGATAGCTGCGATTGCGTCCTCCTCACAGTCAAATACCCTTGCAGGGCCCTTGTGAGCCAGCATCTCAGGCACAACTGCTGAACGCTTTACTACAGAGCCGTCTGGTGCAAGGTTACCCTTGAGTACAGCCAGACCACCTGTAACTGTATATGGATTGTCCATAGGTCTGATGACCTCAGGATTCTTGTTTACACTATTGGCAACAGCCTCTCCTATTGTCTTGCCTGTAACTGTCATGCAGTCCTTGTTGATGAGTCCTGCATCTGCAAGCTGCTTGATAACCGCATACACACCACCGGCCTCATTGAGATCCTCCATGTATGTGTGGCCTGCAGGAGCAAGGTGACACAGGTTAGGTGTCTTTGCGCTGATCTCATTTGCAAATGAGATATCAAAGTCGAAACCGATCTCATGTGCGATGGCTGGAAGGTGGAGCATAGAGTTGGTTGAACATCCAAGTGCCATATCAACTGTAAGAGCGTTGATGATTGACTCCTTTGTGATGATGTCTCTAGGCTTGATGCCCTTTCTGTACATATCCATAACTGCCATTCCTGCATGCTTTGCAAGCTTAAGTCTCTCTGAATATACTGCAGGGATTGTTCCATTTCCAGGAAGTCCCATTCCAAGAGCCTCTGTCAGACAGTTCATAGAGTTTGCTGTGTACATACCTGAACATGATCCGCATGTAGGACATGTCTTGCACTCATACTCGTATACATCCTCCTCAGTCATGGTTCCGGCTGCGTATGAACCTACAGCCTCGAACATGCTTGAAAGACTTGTCTTATTTCCCTTTACGTGTCCGGCAAGCATAGGACCGCCAGATACAAATACTGTTGGGACATTTACTCTGGCTGCTGCCATGAGAAGTCCTGGAACGTTCTTGTCACAGTTGGGGATCATGACGAGCGCGTCAAACTGATGTGCTATAGCCATAGCCTCTGTTGAGTCTGCGATCAGATCTCTTGTAACCAGTGAATACTTCATTCCGATGTGTCCCATTGCTATACCATCACACACAGCGATCGCCGGGAACATAACAGGTGTGCCACCTGCCATGGCAACTCCCATCTTTACTGCCTGTGCTATCTTGTCCAGGTTCATGTGACCTGGAACTATCTCATTGTATGAACATACGATACCTACTAAAGGTCTCTCCATCTCTTCCTTTGTCATGCCCAGTGCGTTGAACAGAGATCTGTGTGGTGCCTGCTGCATTCCAACCCTAACATTATCACTCTTCATCTTATTCTCCTCCAATAATGGTCCTTTCTATATTCTCTCGCAGATAAGATCACCCATCTCAGAACAGCTTACGAGCTGTGTTCCCTCTGAGTGGATATCTATTGTTCTGTATCCGTCCTTGAGAACCGTCTTTACAGCGTTCTCAACTGCATCTGCCTCCTTGTCGAGGTCAAATGTGTATCTGAGCATCATTGCCGCCGACAGGATGGTTGCTATCGGATTCGCCTTGTTCTGGCCTGCTATGTCAGGTGCCGATCCGCCTGATGGCTCATACATACCGAACTTTGTCTCGTTAAGTGATGCAGATGAAAGCATTCCGATAGAACCTGAGATCATGGATGCCTCGTCTGAGAGGATGTCTCCGAACATGTTCTCTGTGAGAACCACATCGAACTGTGCAGGATCCTTCACAAGCTGCATCGCACAGTTGTCGACGAGCATGTGTTCAAGCTCAACCTCAGGGTAATCCTTTGCCACTTCCTCAACGACCTTTCTCCAGAGTCTTGATGAGTCAAGGACATTGGCCTTGTCAACGGATGTGACTTTCTTTCTTCTCTTCATAGCTATGTCAAATGCCTTGATGGCTATTCTTCTGATCTCGTTCTCATTGTATGTGAGGGTATCAACGGCTGTCATAACTCCGTCAACCTCCTCTGTGTGTCTCTCGCCGAAGTAGAGACCACCGGTGAGCTCTCTCATCATCATCATGTCAAATCCGCGCTCTGCGATCTCAGCCTTAAGTGGACATGCCTCCTTCAGCTCATCGTAGAGATTGGCTGGACGAAGGTTTGCGAAGAGGCCAAGCTCTTTTCTGATCTTCAGAAGTCCTGCCTCCGGGCGGAGATTTGGAGGGAGCTTATACCATGGTGATGTGGATGTATTTCCTCCGATTGAACCGAGAAGAACCGCATCCTTTGACTTTGCAACTGCCACTGCCTCGTCTGTGAGTGGCACGCCTGTCGCATCTATTGAACATCCGCCCATGAGGATCTGCTCATAGTCAAATGTATGTCCGAACTTCTCTCCAACTGTATCGAGAACCTTCATAGCCTCTGTGACTACCTCAGGGCCGATACCGTCGCCTTTTATTACGGCTAAATTACACTGCATTTTTGTCTCCTTCCTGTTTTGCCTTTCATGATATATCTTCACTCTGGCCAAACATGCTCATACTCTATTTATTTTTATTATTGATATAGTTGATGAGTCCCTCGCTCTTGATGATCTCCTGCATGAATGGAGGGAATGCCTGTCCCTTAAATTCTGTTCCCTGGGTTCTGTCATAGATCATACCGCTGTCGAAATCGATTTCCACGTCATCGCCTGCCTGGATAGCCTCTGCTGCCTCAGGGCACTCGATGATCGGAAGTCCGATATTGATGGCATTCCTATAGAAGATTCTGGCAAATGTCTCTGCGATTACGCAGCTTATTCCTGAAGCCTTGATGGCTATAGGTGCATGCTCTCTTGAAGATCCACAGCCGAAGTTCTTTCTTGCCACCATGATATCGCCCGGCTTTACGCGCTTTACGAAATCCTTATCTATATCTTCCATACAGCTCTTTGCGAGCTCTGCAGGGTCTGATGAATTCAGGTATCTTGCAGGGATGATTACATCTGTATCTACGTTGTCACCGTATTTGTGTACTGTTCCATGTGCTTTCATAGTATATCTCCTTTATCTCTTTTATAATCCAAGTTCGTCAGGACTGCTGATCTTACCTGTGATAGCTGAAGCTGCTGCAACAGCAGGACTGGCAAGATACACCTCTGAGTCTACATGACCCATACGTCCTACGAAGTTACGATTGGTTGTTGATACAGCTCTCTCTCCTGCTGCCATAACGCCCATATGTCCTCCAAGACATGGTCCGCATGTAGGAGTTGAAACCACTGCTCCGGCCTTGACAAATATAGTCATGAGGCCTTCCTCAATACACTGAAGGTAGATATCCTGTGTTCCAGGGATGACGATAACTCTGACACCGTCAGCAACCTTTCTTCCCTTGATGATATCTGCCGCAATTCTCATATCTGATATACGTCCATTTGTACATGAACCGATGACTACCTGATCGATCTTGATATCTCCGACCTCATCGATAGTCTTTGTATTCTCTGGGAGATGAGGGAAAGCAACTGTCGGCTTAAGCTGTGACAGGTCGATGGTGTACTCTGCATCGTATACAGCGTCCTCGTCTGCCTCATACTTTGTATATGACTTTGTGCTGTGCTCCTTCATGTACTCCTCTGTAAGCTCATCGACAGGGAAGATACCATTCTTGGCACCTGCCTCGATGGCCATGTTCGCAATTGTAAATCTATCGTCCATTGTGAGGTTCTTGATTCCCTCTCCAACAAACTCCATAGACTTATAAAGCGCACCGTCAACACCGATCATACCGATGATGTGAAGGATGACGTCCTTACCACTGATCCACTTTGCCTTCTCTCCAACGATGTTGAACTTGATGGCTGATGGAACCTTGAACCAGGCCTTGCCTGTCACCATTCCTGCTGCCATATCTGTACTTCCGACACCTGTTGAGAATGCACCGAGTGCTCCGTATGTACATGTATGTGAGTCTGCTCCGATACATGTCTCACCAGCCACGATAAGTCCTTTCTCCGGAAGGAGCGCATGCTCGATACCCATTGCTCCGACATCGAAATAGTTCTCGATCTCATTTGCCGCTGAGAACTGTCTTACACACTTACAGTGCTCTGCACTCTTGATATCCTTGTTAGGTGTGAAGTGATCCATGACAAGTGCTATCTTCTTCTTGTCAAATACTTCCTTCTTGTTGAACTTCTCCATCTCGTGAATTGCGACCGGAGTTGTTACGTCATTTCCTAATACTAAATCCAAATCTGCCTCGATAAGCTGTCCTGCTTCAACTGATGGCAGTCCTGCATGAGCAGCTAAAATCTTCTGAGTCATGGTCATACCCATATTTATAGTCCTCCTATCATTTGTTTCTAAATACAAATTCTTACTCTTGATAATATCACTCATCTAGGTATAATTACAATATATAAAAAGAATAGTTATTATAACCTGGAGGAATATCATGATAAGTAATCTGAACAATTACGTTATTTTTCATACAGTTGCCAAAGCCGGCAACATCAGCAAGGCCGCAAATCAGCTCTACATCAGTCAGCCCGCGATAAGCAAGGCTATTTCCAAACTTGAAGAAGAACTCGTCACTGCGCTTTTTAACAGAAGTTCCAGAGGGGTAACTCTGACTGAAGAGGGACAGGTTCTCTATGAATATGTTGAGAGGGCATTTGACTCTCTGAATATGGGTGAGGAAAATCTGAAGAATTACAAGGAGCTTGGAATCGGTCACATAAGAATCGGCGTGAGCACATCCCTGTGCAAGCACATACTCCTGGACTATCTGAAGGACTTCATCAGGGAGAATCCAAACATCAAGTTCAGCATAGACTGCCACTCAACCGTGAACACCATCAAGCTTCTCAGAAACGAAGATATAGATATAGGCCTGATTTGCAACACAGAGCTTCCAAAGGGGATAGTCTACTCTCCTGTCAAGGAGATACATGACGTATTTGTGGCAAGCCCTGAATATCTGGATAATTTCTACGAGCGCGCAAATGGCAGAGATCAATACAGCTTTACCGATGAGCTTTCAGGCAATATCAAGGGTAACATTATACCGCTGCTAAACTCAGGCTTAGCCTCTGCCACACACGGCGATGCAACAGATCAAGGTGCGGATAAAAAAAGCAGAGATAACGGACATTCATCCGGCGTCTCTGCTTCTACCACTATTCATAACTCAAGCAACTCAGGTATGTCCAATATATCAACAGTCAACATCCTTGAAGGCTCCAACCTCATGGTTCTGGAGGAGGCAAATGTAACCCGTACCCACGTGGACGAGTATCTCCGCTCACAGGGCATAAGCTGCAGCCAGGTACTTGAGATCAACAACATGGATCTTCTCATCGACTTCGCCGCCATCGGCATGGGCGTTGCCAGCGTGGTACGTGAATTCGCACATGAACAGCTCTCATCCGGTGTTATAACCGAACTTCCGCTTGACACTCCTATTCCGAGCAGGAGTGTCGGCTTCGCTTACTCAGGAATGAAGAATCAGAGCACGGCTATGAAGAAATTTATGGAGTGGGTAGGGGTGTGATTACATGCTTCTGTTTACTGTCCCACCTCAGCATAAATAGCATGATGCATATTCCAAACAGCGAAACCAGTGCGCCAGCCATAAGCCCAGGTGTTCTGTATGCAATTTCTATATCGTGACTGCCCGCATATATCCGGACACCCATATTGCCTCTACCAAGGCGAATTTTTTCTGCCGGCTCTCCATCCACATATATCTTAAACCCATCATTATATGGATATGCGATATACAGGATACCTGGATTTTTCACATCCACACTTCCATAGAAAGTATTTTTTACAAATCCTGTACACTCAAGCGGACTATCAAGTATCTTCTCTTCTGCTTTCTCAAATTCATCTGCATTGTAATTGTATACCTTTACAAATCGCTCTCCGACACTTCCTGTTTTAGAGCTGGTCGCACCTCCTATAGTTATCCTGACATGTTGTCCTTTCTTTACGAGGCCGACATGTGACAGCTGTTCTGTAACATATGACCCATTCGATACCCTGAGATCTCCGTCCACGATCATCTCCACATAGTGATCGCGGCTGTCCTTACTGTAGACATACATATCCATATCAGATTCAGCATCAAACTCATACCGGGTCATCGGCACAAATGCATTTGACGTTCTGTATATGCAATAACCCACTGATTCCTTAAGTGTGTCCTGATTGAGATAAGAAGTACTCCAATCCGATATATCAATCTCTGTAAATACATCTGACGACAGACCACAGCCACTCTTCATAAAATCATTCTGATTTTCAAGAGGTGTCCTGTCTGCTTTCCAGTCTACGATACCATCATCCAACATAAATCCCATCATCTCAGGAGTTTCTGCTTCATACAGATTGTATACGTCATTCTCAGCAACAAGGTTATATCCTGCGTAAGTACCATTCTCCGGACTCAGCACATATCTGACATTGTACATGAGCGCTGTAAGCGGTGTAGTTCCCGAATATATATATTCAACATTGTCAAAGTGAGCAAGCCCCATACTGGAAAATGCTCTGATCGTATTTCCATTTGCCATGGATGAATACCAGTTTGTCTGAGAATATGACGCATAATTCTCATAAACCATAGCGCTCTTTCTGGTGCCATTTTCTGTATCCAGAGAATTGTATACAGATTCCCACTGATCCAGTCTTACAGCGTCTGCCAGGAGACAGTCCTCCGTCTTGCCCGGCATTACATATAACGCATTTCCTATAAGTTCAACTATCCAACAGCCACAGATGATACACACAGCCACTCCCGGCTTTATGCTTTCTCTTCTGCAAAGCACGCACAGCATGGCTGCAAATGCCAGCATAAGCATAAATATAACATAGCCAATCGGGGTACTCATCTCTCTGTTGTCAATAAGACTTGCCACAAATATTACGCCTGCCACCGCAGTACTTACAGCAATATACCTCAGTCTCAGCTTACCAAGATTCATGAGAATTCGATATGCTGCAACAATTAATATAAACGTTAATATAAATGCAAACCTGTTTCCAAGTCCATGTGTGATCGTCATGCCATGGAACACGTAATTGAGCGGAAGATAGTTCAGGGCAAGCACTAGCAGGGCCATGGCTATACAGTATTTCACCCTCGTCTTCCAGTCGCACACATCAGACAGAATAAAAATGCAGGCAGCAAATATAACAATACTTCCACAATAACTGTTATTGCTGAACATAGATACACATTCCAGATCCTTCAGCGGATAGAATGAAGATATATACGCTCCAAACTGTCCCCACATCTGTGTTCCTTCAAGCCCCATATCAGTCACCGAAGACGCCGCTCTCATGACCACCAGTCCGGCAGGAACCAGAACCACTCCTGCGAGCAGAGCAGACAGCACCGAGCAGCCGGCAAACGAAAGCCCTCTGCGTAGGAAATCTTTGACATTTTCCCGTTTTTCCAGCAAGAAATATATCACGGCAAACACACATATATAGAATGAAAAATAGAAATTGCATATGATCGACACTGCCAAAGACAGCGTGTATAACATCCATCCTTTTCCATCTGACAGATGCTCTATGCCAAGTGCCACTATCGGAAGCAGAATAAGCCCATCAAGCCACATAATATTATGTCCATATGCAAGGACATACCCGGACAGTCCATATGCCATACTGCATGCCAGCTCTATGAACGTTGCAACTGTCTGGCTGTACCCATTCTCTGTATTTTTCTTATTGGTATGTCTGAAAAAGTAAAGCGCCGTGACCGGCAGGCAGGCGGATTTTATGATGATAAGCAATACCATGGAAAGTTCCAGCCTGCTCTCTCCCAACATCAGAACGATGATATTGAACGGGCTCAGGCAGTAATACAGTGACTCCTGTACAGCATCGATTCCCATTCCCATCGACCAGATAAAGCTTCCTTTGCCACCTCCTGAAATCCATTCAAATAACATATGAAACATATTCTTATACTGCACATATGCATCATACGTCAGAAAACTTTTATCTCCGAACGGATATGCTTTCTGCAGAATCAGAATTACTGTATATATCAGAAATGTAACTAAGAATACAGCCGCATACAGAATCCCGCTCTTTTTATGTTTGTTTACTTCTCCTTGCTTTGTACCCATATCAATCCCCACTTAATTTATTGCGCTATCTGTTCTATGCAGCCTGTACCTTCTTTTTCCTGCTGCGTCTGAGATTCACCATGTATAATACAACTATGAGCCATCCTGCTGCAGATAACATAAGCCCTAGCTTAAAGCCATATGTTACATACCTGAATTCTATTGTATGTGTTCCTGCTGTCAGCTCCAGACCCACAAGCGCACCGTTTGCCAACGGTGTTATATCGGTCTTATTTCCATCAACATACGCTGTAAAGCCTCTGTAATAAGGAATTGATGTATACAATATACCATCCTCCTTTGCTGTCACCGTACCCTTTACATATGTAGATGTCACTGTGTCAAGTGAAAGTGTCCTATCCTTAATTGATTCCTTGCATTCCTGCATCTTGTCATCGTGATATTCATAGAAATCTATACACGTTACTCCCTTTTTAAGGACTGTGGACAGATTGACTGCCTGTATCTCGACCTTCTGCCCACTCTTCAGCTCACCGAGATCAAGTACATCCTTTGGCGAGGGATAAGCGTCATACTCATTTATATCCGCTATCACATTTCCGTCTACAGTTACAATATTACACAGCTTATTTGCATCCTCAAGGCTCACATACAGATGCATATCCCTCGGAGCTGTAAACGTATAAATCTGTGTGGCATGGTAATCTTCATCGAGCGACACATTCATATATGTATAAGCATTTTTATCAGTCTTTCTCTCCAAAGTTACTCCATCCGGCAAGACCTGTCTATCCGGAGTGCTTCCTCTATATTTCACATCAAAATCAGTCAGTTCATCCGGTGAAACATGAGTGAACACTCCTTCAACTCCCGACACATCTTTCACGAATTCATTCTGCACCTCAAACGGAACTACGTCTGACACATTCCAATCTTTTATACTGCCATCTGTAGAAAAGCCCGCTCCCACAGCATAGTCTGTTGTATACCATGCAATCTCATCATCTATATCGTACACATCGTTTTTCAGATTATAACTTTGCTCCTTTGTATATCCACCATAATATGCATCTGCATCCGATAATACATTTCTTACATTGAACATAAGCGCAGTTACCGGTGTAGTATTTCTGTATGCATATGTAGCGCCGTGTTCCTGATACACCATTCCAAGCGCATCAAAAAGCCATGTCACTTTTGTATTTATGATTGAAGAGAATATATTAGTGTCTGAATAGACTGTATTATTTTGTGACAAAATCCAGGATGTCTTTCTATTAAGATCACTGTTGTCCTTTTCATTATATATGGCTCTCCATCCGTCAGTCCCGCCTAGATGCTCCTTGCCCGTAGTATATGCATCCGTATTCACATATACGGCATTGGATATCAGTTCCACAAAAAGTATTACTATAAAATTCACAATCAGAGAATTTATCTTTATGCTGTTTCTGGCCTGTAATACAAATACCATAAACAAATATATAATAAGCAGAATCGTGACCATATAGCAGACTACATTTTGCACCTCATTGTTTGCCAGAAAAACACCCCCAAAGAAAACCAGAAATACAACTCCGGTCAGTATCCCTTCCCGAATCCCCGGCTTCGTCCAGTTCACAGCACACTCAAAAGCTGAAACAATAAGAAGTATGACAAGAATAAAAGCATATCTGTAAGAATATAGATGTGGATATGTGAACCCATGAAGAACATACAGTGCCCCTGTCAGATTCAGACAGGCAACAAGCAGCGCTATCTCCACCAGTCTCTTAACTCTTGCCCGAAGCTGTATATTCCTGTTAAACACATATACAACCGCAAGGAAAAGCAGAGACAGTCCCATATACATATTCCTTGCATACAGAGTTCTTCCAGCTATATCTATATCATGTCCCCAGAAAAAGCTCTGGAACAAATTTGCAAAATTACCAAACTTGCTAAATGGTATATCTTCTGTGAGTGAACTTGCACCTTCTCTTCCAACTATCGCAAGGAAACACGGCACAAGTACAACACATGCACTGAGTGCAGCCGTTATAGATGTGAGTGCAAACTTCACTCCACGCTTCCAAAACATTTTCCAGCTATCCTTTTTCACATCGATAAACCATATCACAGCTATCATAGCCACAAACCATGAAAAATAGAAGTTGAATACAAATGACATGAAAAGCATCACAAAATAAAGTCTCACATCACCGCCCTCAATAAGTCTCTCAACGCCAAGCATCATAACAGGCACGAGAAGAAGGCATATAAGCCAAATGAGATTATACTGATATGCAAGCATATAATCGCACATGGAATAAGCCATTCCCATCACAACACAGAGTATGTCATTCAGCCATCCGTGCTGCATTTTATTTCTGCTGGTATGCGATAAGAAATAGGTCATAGTAACTCCGCAAAGTCCAACCTGAATACACATACTGACAATCATTCCCAGCTCCATATGTGAACCGCCGAACAAAACTGCTATTAGATTGACAGGACTTGCCAGATAATAAAAGAAATTAGTATAGAAATCATATCCTAGTCCCATGTCCCAACTGAAAAAAATTGATTTTCCCTGTCTTATCCTGCCTGATAATTCCACAAAAAACGCATAATACTGGGTATTAGAATCTCCAAGCAGTATAGTATTCTTTCCAAATGGATAACAGTCCGTCATCATCATATGTATCACTATACATATGATAGGAATCAGAAATGCCATTCCATACTTAACAATTTTTCTTGACCTGATTTTCTTTTTTTCCATAATTACTCCATCACTCCATATAACTTTGTATTTTTCCTTTTTCGACAGCATGTTGCATTATAAGTATCAATAACATAAGCAAGACCGCTGATATACTTATTCTCCATGACCAATGCTGAATCTTTGTCCCCTTATATTTTACAACAACTTTACCTGCCTCTGGCGAAACTGATATTTCTACCAATCCATCATTTAGACATTTGCTTACCGTCAGTTTCCGTCCATCAGCCATTATTGCTTCATATCCCTTATAATAATACTTTGGAACTATGCACTCCCCCGCAGTTTTACCCGCATCAAACTCATAGCTTCCGTCTGATCCATAGCGCCCCCGTATGTAAGTATCTTCGCACTTTACCATCCCGCTGCTTTCTGCTCCGACAGATGTTGCAAGATCCCCTTCTGCTGGAAGCCACTCCCAGAACCCTATGCTGTCTGTACTTCCTGCATTATCCGCATAACCTTCCGGATAGTTCACATAGCCACCAAGTTCTATATTCCATACCATATTCAGGCTAAAAATACCGATAAGTATGCTCCCAGCCGCACATAAACACGCATTTCTTCTGTATGATGGCAACAGCTTTATTATATCCACTGACTGAAGTGCAAGACCAAGTGCCACAAAGAATTCTGTGAACATATTCAGTCTCCACGGAAACTGTATACTGACAAATGGAGTTCTGTCGATAAGTTTCCATGGAAAAATCTTTGTCTCGCATACAAGAAGCACCGCCGCTGTCACAAGGCACATCAAAGCCTTTTTATTATATACTTTTTTATATATACTGACAAATACCATAAGTGCCAGTATTCCAATCTCAATGAATGCAACCGAATACTTTCCACTCACTATCGCGAGCAGTGTCTGAGTCTCCTCATGTGTGTAAAATGCCGGTTCATTGCTTACATAGAACCTTCCATCTGCAAATTGTTCAAGTACAGGAAGCCAATAATAACATGTAAGTACTGCACACGCAAGAGCTTCCATACACACAGCCCCAATAAGTCTTCTGCAAGCCGCAATTCTTTTCCATCTCGCACACACCCAGATTATTCCCATTACTACACATAATACAAAGCTTATCGTGTGTGAAAGCATAAGACACGAATATGATACACATAAAAGGCCTTTTCTACTGTGTCCCATCTCAGTCAGGTCGTAAAGAGCAAGAAACGCCAGTGGAATAAATACCATGGCAGCAATTTCGCCAAGTGCAAATCTGGTATATACATCCTCAAGATGATAATGTCCCATTGTGTAAAGCACCATAGTGACAACACCCGCGCAACGGCTTCTGCCAATGCTCCGCCCTGTATAATACGCAGTAAGTCCCGTACATATCATCAGTACATATATATATATCTTCATTGCAATCTCCGGTGATGCCCCCAGAAGTCTGAAGAGAACGGCTGGCAGCAAGAACAAATCAGGGTAAAATATTCCCATACCGTAGCCATACCCTTCCAACATAGTCTGATATATATATACAGGGTATCCCTGCCCTGACTTTAGCGCTTTGAGGATACTCTCCACCCTGAGCATATGAACCTGCTGGTCATCACCGTATGGCAGGCCTGTCTTAAAACAAGGGATCATACATACACCACTTATCAGAAGCACCAGCATTGCAATTTCCAGAATCTCTATTCTGTTTTTCTTTTTTTCTCTCACGCAGAATCTCCTCCCGGTCGTCAAAGCTCTGCCACATCATCCCCGGCAGTCAATACGCATAAATATAAAGACAAACGGGGACAGGTATGGAATCTACTCTCACCTGTCCCCGTATTCTCAGTCATCTAAAACTGTTTATGACTCCTGCACATCTGTGCTATTTTTATTGGTATATCACCGGATATAATCCGTGTGACATGATTTCATCTTACTTAAAATACTCCACACCACTCTCGAATATCTTCTGGTTCTGGTCGCCGTATACGTTTACAGCTACAGCCTGTCCGATACGCTCTGAGTGACCCATCTTACCAAGGACACGTCCGTCTGGGCTTGTGATACCCTCGATCGCATAGTATGAACCGTTGACGTTGTAGTACTCGTCCATGGTTGGGTTGCCGTTCATGTCGACATACTGTGTTGCAACCTGTCCATTTGCAAAGAGCTTCTCGCACCATTCCTTGCTTGCAACGAAACGTCCCTCACCGTGTGAGATAGGAATTGTGTATACTCCGCCGAGCTCTGCCTTCTTCAGCCATGGGCTCTTGTTTGTTACAACCTTGGTGTATACCATCTTGGACTGATGACGTCCGATACTGTTCATTGTCAGTGTAGGTGAATCATCTGTCTGTGGTCTGATCTCGCCGTAAGGCACAAGACCAAGCTTGATGAGTGCCTGGAATCCGTTACAGATACCAAGTGCAAGTCCGTCCCTCTCGTTCAGGAGCTTCATGACTTCCTCGGAGATCTTCGCATTACGGAACGCAGTTGCGATGAACTTACCTGATCCGTCTGGCTCATCACCGGCTGAGAATCCGCCTGGGAACATGATGATCTGTGAATCGCTGATTGCCTTTGCAAATGCGTCAACTGAATCTCTGATTCCCTGTGCTGTCATATTTCTGAATACTATCGTCTGTACGTCTGCGCCTGCTCTCTCAAATGCCTTTGCTGAGTCATACTCACAGTTTGTACCAGGGAATACAGGTATGAATACCTTTGGCTTGGCAACCTTGTTCCTTGATGTGTAAACTGTCTTGGCGTCGAAGAGTCCAGTCTTGATCTCTGTCTGTGGAACATTTGACTCTGTTGGGAATACCTTCTCAAGGGTCTTTGTCCATGCTGCAAGAGCCTCGTCCATAGTGATCGTGACATCCTTGTATGTAAATACAGGCTCCTTTGTAACCTTACCTATCTTCTTGACAGGAATTCCGAGCTGATCAAGATCTGCTGCCTTAACCTCAAGAATGATAGCGCCATAGTTCTTGGCAACAAGATCCTTCTTGCTGACTGTATCCTCAAGCTCAACACCGAGCTTATTTCCAAATGCCATCTTGCTGACAGCCTCTATTATACCGCCAAATCCAACTGCATATGCAGACTGGATCTTGCCCTCCTTGATCTTCTTGTTCAGGAGGTCATACATGTACAGAACATTCTCATATACAGGTATGTCGTTCTCGTCCTTCTCTATATCCATCTCCACAAGAACATTGCCTGCCTTCTTGAGCTCAGGTGTCACAACGTCCATGTAGCTTGCCACGTCAACTGCAAATGATACAAGTGTTGGAGGTACATCTATATCATTGAATGTACCTGACATACTGTCCTTTCCACCGATAGACGGAAGTCCAAGTCCTATCTGAACATCATATGCTCCGAGGAGTGCTGCCAGTGGCTGTCCCCATCTGTATGGGTCTGTTCCAAGTCTCTTGAAATATTCCTGGAATGTAAGTCTGATCTTGCTTACATCTCCACCTACTGCAGCTATCTTGGCTGCTGATGTAACAACCGCATATACTGAACCATGATATGGGCTCCAGCTTGACAGATATGGGTCAAATCCGTAGCTCATCATGGTAATAGTGTCTGTCTTACCCTTGAGTACAGGCAGCTTTGCGATCATTGTCTGTGTAGGTGTGAGCTGATACTTACCACCGTAAGGCATTGTGACTGTTCCTGCTCCGATAGAGCTGTCGAACATCTCCACAAGTCCTTTCTGTGAGCACACATTCAGATCTGACAGTGTATCGAGCCATGCCTTCTTGACATCCTCAGGCTCCTTAACTGAATCAAAGTAATTGTCTGCCTTGCTTGGAACTTCAACCTTGACCTGTGTCTCCTGATGAGCACCATTTGTGTTGAGGAATGCACGTGAGATATTCACGATGTCCTTGCCTCTCCACTTAAGGATAAGTCTAGGCTCCTCTGTAACCTTTGCAACTACTACAGCCTCGAGGTTCTCCTCCTCAGCGTATCCGAGCATAGTGTCAACATCCTTAGGATCGACAACTATAGCCATACGCTCCTGGGACTCTGATATTGCAAGCTCTGTACCGTCAAGACCTGCGTACTTCTTTGGCACCTTGTCAAGATCTACCACAAGTCCGTCTGCCAGCTCTCCGATGGCAACTGACACACCGCCGGCACCAAAATCGTTACACTTCTTTATAATAGATGAAACCTCTTCTCTTCTGAAGAGTCTCTGGATCTTTCTCTCTGTAGGTGGGTTACCCTTCTGAACCTCAGCACCACATGTCTCGAGTGAGTGTGATGTGTGAGCCTTGGATGAACCTGTTGCTCCACCACAGCCATCACGGCCTGTACGTCCGCCGAGCAGGATGATTACATCTCCCGGATCAGATGTGAGACGCTTTACAGCACGTCTTGGAGCTGCACCCATAACTGCTCCGATCTCCATTCTCTTTGCAACATAATCTGGATGATATATCTCATTTACAAGGCCTGTTGCAAGACCGATCTGGTTACCATATGAGCTGTAACCATGGGCTGCTGTTGTCACGATCTTACGCTGTGGAAGCTTGCCCTCCATTGTGTCCTTGAGAGACTTTGTAGGATCAGCCGCACCGGTAACTCTCATAGCCTGGTATACGTAACCTCTTCCTGAGAGCGGATCTCTGATAGCACCGCCAAGACATGTAGCAGCACCACCGAATGGCTCGATCTCTGTAGGATGGTTGTGTGTCTCGTTCTTGAAGAATACGAGCCACTCTTCCTCTACTCCGTCCACAACTACAGGAACAACTATAGAACAAGCATTGATCTCGTCTGACACTTCCATATCATCGAGCTTGCCTGCTGCCTTGAGCTGTTTCATACCCATAAGGGCTATATCCATGAGACATACAAACTTGTCATCTCTGTCCTTGTACATCTCCTTCATCTCTGCTCTGTATGCGTCAAATGTCTTCTCAAGAAGATCCTTGTAATCTCCATCGTCGAACTCTACATCTGTGAGCTCTGTTGAGAATGTTGTATGACGGCAGTGGTCTGACCAGTATGTATCGAGAACTCTGATCTCGGTCATGGATGGATCTCTCTTCTCCTCACCCTTGAAATAGTTCTGGATGTGAAGGAAATCCTTGAATGTCATGGCAAGTCCAAGTGAGTCATAGAGCTCCTTAAGATCTGCCTCTGCCATGTCCTTGAATCCGTCAAATATATGAACATCGGCTGGCTCAGGGAACTCTGTAACCAGAGTCTCAGGAATCTCCATACCGCATATTCTTGAATCAACAGGGTTTACACAGTAGTCCATGACAGCCTTCATCTGCTCGTCTGTCACGTCGCCCGAAAGTACATATGTTGTGGCAGTCTTGATAACAGGCTCCTCATCCTCTGCAAGAAGCTTTACACACTGCTCTGCTGAATCGGCTCTCTGATCGAACTGACCTGGAAGTGCCTCTACTGAGAACACCTTATCTGTGGCAGCAAGCTCAGGCTCACCCTCATAGATCACATCTACAGGCGGCTCAGCAAATACTGTCTCAAGAGCCTTTGCATATGTCTCATATGATATGTTCTCAATATCATACCTGACAAGCACTCTCACATACTCAGCCTTGATACCCAGATAGTTCTTAATCTCTTCGTGAAGTTCCTTCGCCTTGACCGCATAGTCAGGCTTTTTCTCAACATACACTCTCTTGACCTTACTCATGTCATACCTCCATAGTAAAAGCGTTTTTGTTATTTCAATTCTTTAATAATAGCATTTATCTTGTTTTTTTTGTAGTAGTTTTTATCTTTTTGCCTATTTTCAGCTTATTTAAGCATAAAATTGTATCTTAACCCTGCATTTTCACCAAATATGTCATAACTTTCCATGCTAGTTATGCAGTCTTCGTATCATCTTAAATATCACCGAATTCTGGTATATCATAGGTGAATTCTGACAGTAGAATATGATTCCATCCGTCGGTGCGTATATGTCCGTCGTATTCTCGCCCGTCATCGGATTGATGATATTTGCAATTATGTCGCCTCGTACAACCTCGTCTCCCGGCTGGACAAGCTTCTTGAAGAAGCCGGCGGCATGCTCGGACCTTATGCTGAGCAGATCCTCCTCGTCCATGATGGTGGAAATGTATCCCGCATGGCAGTTGTATCTTATAACGCCCATACGTGTCAGGAATCTGAGCACTGAGGACACCGCCTGATTGGCACTCTCACCATTGATGGTGTCGGTAACTCCCGAATATACCGAGAAAGCCTCCGTGCCGCGCATCTGCCAGTTGTAGTTGAGCGTTGCCTTATCATATGATCTAGGCTCCGCTGTCAATACATACGGCATACCGAACTGGCTGGCAAGGCTGTTGCTCTGCTTGCCTGTCTCTATCATCCTGACGTGCGGGATAAACTCACCATCCATATAGAAGCTCGCAAACTGTATTCCGTATGCGTAGCCGGTGACCTTCTCCATCACCGCCGCTGCAATACGGCTTGTCGCCTGACCTTCAGGATTGCCTGGGAATGATCTGTTTATATCTGAATTGTCTGTTATCCAGTATTTCTTGCCCACATTGAACGAGCTGTAATTGATTGATGGTATCAGAAGTATCTTCTTCCCTGATACTATGGCGCCCCTCGCCTCCAGCTCCCCAAGCTTTTTTGCCAGAAGTGAGCTTATGTAGAGCTGCTGAAATTCATTTCCTCTCATGGCACCAACTATGCATGCAGCCTTGTCTCCGCTGCCATAGGAAAATCCCTGTATCTCGTACTCTCCTCTGTAGGCTGTATTCATGGAATATATGATCTCTTTATTCATGGCCACCTCCGAAAATTCTGGCCACAAGTGACCCCTCTTCTATAACCGGATATTCTCTCAGCGAGAACACAATGCCGCTTCTCGGCGACCTGATGGTCTCCTCCACCGAGCCCGTGAGCACATTTACAATTCTTCCTATGATCTCTCCCTGCTGTATATATTCTGAGTGCTTTGCCACAGGAAGGAAGATTCCGCTGCTCTCAGCATTTACAAATACAACATCCTTGTCTTTTGCAAATTTAGGCTTATGTGCAGTCTCGACTTCGCCCTGCCATATTCCCATCTTCTTCATAAGAGAGAACAGTCCGTCCACTATCTGGTTCGAGTAATCGTAATCTATCTTGAGGGCAACGCCGGACTCCACTACCATACTCTTGACTCCGATCTCGTTGAGGGCATGTGCAAGACTTCCCTCCATGACCGTAGACGACGGATGTATCCATACAACATCCACATTCATGCACGCAACATACGGAGCAAGATCCGATGCCACGTCAGAATTAACCCTGACCTGTGGGATCTCCTTGATGTACACACTGCTGGAATGGACATCAACACAAATGTCCGCCCCCTCTATGTCCTTCATGACCTTTGCCGCTGTGTACTCTCCCACAGTTCCGTCCTTGGAACCCGGGAACAGAGTGTTCATATCAATGTCAAATACCGGCACATCCCTGTACTGCGCCTCAAGTCCCATCGGATTGATAAATGGATATACATCCACGATTCCAGTAAGCTTGTCAAAATCCTTCTTGATCCTTCTGATCAGTTCATAACATATGTACTGTCCGGCAACCTCATCCCCATGTATACCGGACACAATACACAGCCTCTTTTCATTTCCAGTTGGGAAATCCGGAGCCAGATGGTTCTTCTTCACCCTCATGACTTCCCCGATCAGCATGTTAGCTGATACTACAGTTTCTATCATATTTTGTCCACCTTGTATTATTTATTCGTTAGTAATTTTGCAAATTATCCCGGTACATAAAGAAAAGCAGGGTACTTGCCGTATCCTGCTTCTTGTACCTAAGTTATTATACATGATAACTGTCAGTTCTTCAAGGTATGTTGCCTACTCTGTGAGCCTGTTATGCCCTTTTCTTATACTCTATTCTGAGCTTGTCCGCTATGAGTGCGATAAACTCGGAATTTGTCGGTTTGCCTTTTCCCGCATTCACTGTATATCCAAACAAATCGTTGATGGTGTCTATCTGACCTCTGTTCCACGCCACCTCTATGGCATGCCTTATGGCTCTCTCCACGCTGGAGGATGTGGTCTTATATTTCTTCGCTATCGTCGGATAGAGAAGCTTTGTTATGTAGTTCAGCATGTTCACATCGTTGACCGCCATGATGATGCCCTCACGGATGTACTGGTAGCCCTTTATATTTGCAGGAATACCTATATCCCTGATGATATCCGTCACATCGCTCTCTATAGTATTCTCTATCTTGTGTGCCATACTCTTCTCTGTGAGACATGTAAGCTTGTCGTTCAGCCCTGACTCAAGCTCCTTCTTCTTCATATACATCTGTCTGAGTCTTGTCACAAGCTGCACCGGATTGTACGGCTTCAGGATATAATATGTCGCACCCATCTCAAATGCACATCTTATAAGTCTCTGTGATGACACCGATGTGAGTACCACAAATATCGTATTCTGATATTCAGGCAGTTCACTCATATGCTCCATCACTCCCAGGCCATCCATTCCCGAAAGGCAAATGTCTAGTATCACTATATCCGGCTTGTAGAGCTTTATTGATTCCACCGCTTCATCCCCGGTGCTGACCATATCAACTACTCTCATCTCGTCCTTTGATGCATATGTGGCGATCTGTTTTGCTATCTGTGTGCTGTCGCCATCAGCAATTACAATTTCGATCCCTTTGTTTCCCATAGTATCTCCCTTGTTATGTATAAATTTACAGGATTAAGCGCTTATCCCAACTGCTTTATAATAATATTAAATATGATATAATTTGTCAAGTGCTTTTAATATCGTTTTTAATATCACATATTATGACAACATTTTACTACAAATTACCCTGCATTTCTCATCTTCGCTTCCAGTCTTATCTTGTCGGCAATGAGAGCGACAAATTCTGAGTTCGTAGGCTTTCCTTTGCCCGCACTTATGGTGTAACCAAACAGTTCGTTGATAGTCTCTATCTTTCCTCTGCTCCAGGCCACCTCTATGGCATGTCTTATGGCTCTCTCCACCCTTGATGCAGTTGTGCCGTACATCTGGGCGATCGTCGGATAAAGCTGCTTTGTTATAGAATTCAAAATATCCATATCCCCCACAGCTATGACTATCGCGCTTCTGAGATACTGGTAGCCTTTGATGTGCGCCGGGACTCCTATCTCGTGGATTATCCTGGTCACCACCGCCTCCAGCTCGTCCGTCTTCTGCTCATTTTCATCCATCTTCAGAAGCTGGGTTGTATTGCTTCCGCGTCCTTTACATGCATCATCAAGCACACCTCTGACCTTTTTCTCATCGTATGGCTGTTCAAGCAGTCTCACCACTGCCTTGTCACCTATCGTCGAAAATACAAAGTCCAGATAATTTCTGTGCTGCTTCGATGAACAGAGCACAAATTTGACATTTCTCAGGTTCTTATTTCCAGATACGCCCTCGACCATATCCGTGATATCCGTACCGGGTATAACCTCGTCCGCGATCACTATGTCTGGCTTATCTTCTGCAATTTTCTTAACAGCTTCGTCACCCTTCTCACAACATCCAATGTACTCATAATCAGGCATATCCTCAAATACGTGCTTTAGCTGTTCAATTTCTCTTTTGTCATGTTTTACCATCATAACTTTAACATGACTCATGTTATACTCCTTCCCAAGTATAGTGACGGAATAACAATATTTACTTTTTTATTCCTGTTATTCCACTACGAACATTATATATAAATGTAGTTTTCTTGGGAATATATAGAACTTCGCAAGTTACGACAGCATCAGCTTCCGGAAAACATTTTTTCTACTGCGACTGACACCAGCAGACCACATACGCACATTTAATGAAAAAATGCGGCATATCTTCCCTTTTCGGGTCGATATGCCGCGCATGATCACTTCTCTTTTGTATGTTCTTTTTCTCTGAGTCTTATGATCGCATCATAGGCCGCCGGATTGTGCTCCTTCAGGTGCTCATCCATTCGTTTTCTTCTCGCCTTATATCTGTCGACAAATTCAGGATGCTCGCTCTCAAGCCTGTGAAGAAGCTGGCTCCGCCTGCGCTCGATACGCTCTGCAACAGAGTCCTCATCCTCGCCTGTGGCCCTCACGATCTCCTCTATGTGGGCCTCCATATGCTCAAGCCATTCTTCCTCATCCTGTATATCCATCTGCTTCCAGAAACCGGTCATGAGCTGTTCAACCCCGGTTCCGTTCTTCATACTGCCTATGGATTCACGGATGTGCTTCTCTATGACATCTTCCGCATCATCGCCAAATGCCCACACAAGCTCCTGAGCCATGTGCTCCGCTCTCTTTCTCCTGATGTCATGATAACTGTTATGTACACCAACCAATGGATATGGACTCTCAAGGCCGCAGTCTGACAGTGCTCTCTCCATGGTCTGTCTCACGCATCCTGCCTCTATCATGTCGCCAAGTCCAAGCTTTCTGAGCTGGACGTTGAGCTGGCCTATATGCTCCGTGATATAGAGCTTCACCCCCTTCTCTTTCAGCGTATCATACATGATCCTGAGGGTCTTGGCAGCCGTCACATCCACGCTTCCCATGGCGGACGCATCCACTATTACAGCCTTTGTGTCATCCTGCACCGCATCCATGATATCCTTCTGGAATATGGCTATATTTGCAAAAAACAGGTTACTGCTGAATCTGTAAATAACTATATTCTGTATCGGGTATGCATGCTTGAACCTCTCGAGCGCAAGGAATTCCTCATGTCCAGGTACCAGTCCAAGGAAGCTTCTCGGAGGGTCCGCAGCCTTCCTTATGACTGCGGCAAATGAGAGTATGATTCCTATAAGAACTCCATTTATCGTTCCAAGTACCAGCACACCTAGGAAAGCTCCGCAGAATATGTAGAATTCCACCTTACTCACCTTCCACAGCTTTGCCGCCAGATCAAATTCCAGAGCACTGTAGAGTGCGGAGATGACGATTGCCGTGAGCACCGGAACCGGCAGATAACCTATAAATCCCGTTCCACACACGAGGATCACGATCATCACTACTCCTGCAAATATTCCAGTGAGCTGTGTCCTGCCTCCATACTGCTCACTCATTGTGGTTCTGGACACGGAACCGTTTATCGGACAGCAGCCTGTGAATGCCGCTGCAAGATTTGCCATTCCAAATGCCAGAAGCTCCTGATTATCGTCTATCTTATATCTGTTCTTCTGGGCGAAATTGTTCTCAGCCAGAAGCGTCTCCGCCATGATTACTACTGCTATCGACAGACTGACCGTCATGATATTTGGAAGCATCCTCTCATCTATCTGTGGTACAACGATCTGTGGAAGTCCTCTGCTCACCTCCGACAGACATACTATTCCGTATTCATCCATATCTATCACGCAGGACAGCAACGCTCCCGCTGCCATGACGCATATCGCCATCGGAAACTTTGGTATGAATCTTCTTGAAACAAGCAGTACCGCAAGAGCCGTAAGTCCCATGATTATCGACGGCACATTTACATCTCCTATCGTCTCTGCTATGTGTTCCACAAGCTCGAACAGTTCTCCTGTTCCCGCTCCGGCTCCATAGAGCTTCGGCACCTGCATGAGTATGATGGTGGTGCATATTCCTGATATGAATCCGCCCATGACCGGAGTCGATATGTAATTTACAAGCTTGCCCGCCTTGAACAGGAAGAATACCAGCAGCCACAGCGCCGTAAAGAATGTTATCACAGGAACGACCTGCATCGCCTGCTCTGTTCCCGGCGTAACCCCCAGCGTCACCAGTGCCGCTCCGACCAGCGCCGCAGGCGCGGCATCCACACCGAACACGAACTGCCTCGACGTGGACAGCAATCCAAATATTATGATCGGGAACACCGACCCATACAATCCATATACCGCCGGCAGCCCGGCTATCTGTGCATACCCCATCGATATCGGTATGGACACCGCCGCTATGATAATTCCTGTCAAAAGATCAGAAAGCAAATTCTCTTTTTTATAATTCTTTAGTGTATGACATAATGAAATTTTTGAAACCTTGATTTTCTTGCCCTCCTGGGATGTTTGTGTGTGCCGGTCTGCCTTATGCTAAAGTCCGGCACTTCTGTTCTTAATTTTATCACTAAACAGGATTAATTTCACTCCTCCAGCATATTTTCAATAAAAATCCCATACCCCCTGGTTGGATCGTCTACGAATACGTGGGTGACGGCGCCGATTATCTTGCCATCCTGGATGATCGGGGAACCGGACATTCCCTGTACCACTCCGCCCGTCAGGTCTATGAGGGCATCATCGGTCACGTGGAATTCTATATTCTTGTCGGATGAATTCCTGTCCACATACTCTATGTCTATCTCATACTTCTCAAGCTCGCCGCTCATTCTGGAATATATATAAGCCTGCCCCTTGCGGACTTCATGACCTCTGGCTATATACATACGCTCCGCATCGCCGTATTTCGCCTGGCAATAGCTGGTGTCCAGATGTCCATATATTCCACTGGCACTGTTGCCATCAATAATACCGACCAAAGATCTTCTATATGCGATGCTTCCCTGAAGTCTTCCCGGTTCCGAGGAGTATGACTTGCTTATATTTGTAATATCCGTTGTGTACACTCCACCGGTGCTGCACCGCATCATAACTCCCGTATCTATATCCGACACACTGTGTCCAAGAGCCATGAAATTTGTTCCGTCGACAAATGTAACCGTGCCTATTCCCGACACATCATCCTTCACCCACGCGCCCAGCAGATAAGCGCCATTCTCGTTTTTTTCCGGCGTGATGCTACAGACCTTCTCCTCCCCATCCCTTATATATCTCACGGACAAGCTATCACCCTGGCTTTCAGCAACAATATCAAGCAGCTCCAACCTCTTAGATATCTCCATACCGTCTACACTCACAATATAATCCCCTGTACAGACCTTTCCATCAGCAGGGCAACAGGACTCGCCATTTTCATTTTTAAAGCTACACACATCCACCACCAAGACTCCCTCCGTCTTCATATAGATTCCCATCGCCTCGCCGGACGGAACTACAGGCCGGTCAAATATATCACTTCCAAACTCCGCATCCTTCGTGGTCGCCCTTGACACTACCCCATCAAGTGTTGAGCTTGTCTTCTCTGACCTTCCAACATCCACTCGTCTGTCCACCAACACACATAAAACCATTAGTGCTGCAAGGAGCAACAGATCCGCCACAGCCACCCATATGATCACCTTCTTATATCGCCTCATAATCTATTCCTCCTACATATACTTAAAAACAACTAATAGCTTATAAAAAAAGAGTAACAGCCTTGGCTGTTACTCTTAGTATGTTGTGTTAGGAATAACTTTATATCAGTATTTTTTTGTCTTTTCTGCCATTTGTTTCATCTCGCGGGCATTGCTCATGACTGCCTCAGTTATGGTCACGCCGCCGAGAAGTCTTGCGATCTCCTCTGTTGATTCCTCGTCGTTCAGACGGACGATCCTTGTCACTGTCTTGCCCTCGTCGGCAGACTTTTCTATGAGATAATGACTGTCTGCCATCGCTGCAATCTGCGGAAGATGGGTTATGCTTATAACCTGATGGCTTCTGGAAATAACTGCCATTTTTTCAGCAACCTTCTGAGCTGCACGGCCGCTTATTCCCACATCGATCTCATCGAATACAAGAGTGCCGATATTGTCCTCGGACGCCATGCAGGATTTGATCGCCAGCATGATCCTTGAGAGCTCACCGCCTGAAGCCACGTCATATAACGGTCTCATCTTCTCGCCGACATTTGTCGAAATGACAAAATAGCAGTCATCGATTCCATTTGCCGTACACTCCGGAAGCCTGTCAAATACCATGTCGAACCGAACCTCCATGAAACTCAGATCAGCAAGTGCATCTCTGATGTCTCTGCACAGATTCTCAGCCTGCTTCTGTCTCTCAGCAGTAAGCGCATCTGCTGCCTTGAGCATGGCTTTCTCCGCCTTTTTTATTTTGTCTGAAAGTCCTGCTATATATTCGTCATATTCAGACAGCCTTTCATATTCCTTCCTGCTGTCCTCCAGATATTTGAACACCTCTTCCACGGTGCTTCCATATTTTCCCTTTATATCATTGATGACGTCAAGCCTGGACTCAACACTTCTAAACTCAGAATCGTCAAAGTCCATGCTCTGCATGTAATCATTTAATTCAACGTTAAAATCATTCAGCAGCGCGTCAATATTTTCCAACTGGCTATACAGACCGTCTATCTCTCCGTCGAGATCCTTTATACCCTTCATCGATGCCAGAGCTCTGCCGATCTCATTTCCCGCAGATGAAGAAGATTCATAACCTGTAACGCTGTATACATCCGAAGCTGCCGCAACTATATCGCGTGAATTGACCATCCTGTTGTACTGATGCTCAACATCTTCGTCCTCACCAGTCTTTATATTTGCTGACTCGATCTCCGCGATCTGATACTTGAGGAATTCTACCTTTCTGCTCCGCTCCGCCTCATCCATCGAGAGCTCGTCCATCTCACGCCTGAGTGTGACGTACTCTCTGTGACACTCTGCAACCTTCTGCTTCAGGGGATCTATGGATGCTCTGCCATATTTATCCAGAAGCTTCATATGCTCCGCTTTCTTAAGGAGCGTCTGCTGCTGGTGCTGCGTGTGCATATCTATGAGAAGCGCAGATACCTCCCTGAGCTTTGCGGCGGTCACCGCCATATCATTTATAGTGTTGATGGTTCTGGAATTATTTATTCTCCGCGTGATGAGTATCTCGCCATCCTCCGATGGCTCCACTCCCAGATCTCTGATCTGCTCAATCACCTGGGGATCATCCACCAGGAAAAGCAGTTGACAGAAGCCCTCCTTGTCAGGCTCCCTGACTATATCCTTCGGAAGCTTATCTCCCATACCAATCTTCAGGGCTCCCATGATTATGGACTTACCTGCACCGGTCTCACCGGTAAGTATGTTGAGATTATCGGTAAAATTAACATTTGCATCGTCTATGAGTGCAATATTCTTGATATGTACATTAAGTAACATTTGTATCCTCCTGTTGACGCACAGACTTTATTACACATAACATATTACAGAGAGCTGTCATCTCTGCATCTTATCTATCGTCTTCATGACCGAATCGGTCATCTCCCGGCTTCTGACCGCCAGGAATATGGTGTCGTCCCCGGCTATACTTCCGAGGAGTCCATTTATCTCCACATTGTCAAGTGCTGCGGCAACTGCCATAGCCATGCCCGACACTGTCTTGATCACTATCAGATTCTCCGCCGGCACCATGGATAATATGCCAGCCCCGAGAACCTTTCTGTACGACTCTATGGACTCATGTGTTGCCGACTTTCCCAGAGTGTACTTCTGCCTGCCCCCCGCCACGGCAACCTTGGTGAGGTTGATTTCTCTTATATCTCTCGATATGGTGGCCTGGGTCGTATTGAAGCCCGCCTCGGCCAGCTTCTCCAGCAGTTCATCCTGGGTCTCTATATCATATTGTTCGATTATCGACAAAATCATCGCCTGTCGCTTCTGTTTCATATCACTTTCCCCCAAGCTTGTTTCTAAGTATCTCGTAGAAATTCACGTCACTCGCCTTTACGAGTTGCGTGGTTCTCTGTGACACGCATATATCAAGGACATCGCCTGCTGCCAGTTCGAAATCATTTCCACCGTCAAATGAAACTATCGCCTCGGTGTCCTGCGTCTTCCTCTTCTTGGCGATCTCTATTGAAACCTTTGCGTCACTAGGAAGCACAATACTCTTCGAAGTCAGCGAATGTGGACATACCGGAGTGATGATCATCAGTCTTGCCATAGGATCCACGATCGGACCTCCGGCTGAGAGATTGTAACCCGTGGAGCCAGTAGGGGTCGATATGATGATTCCATCTCCCTCATAGGCATTCAGAAAGCTTCCATTTACATAGACATCAAGACCTATAAGTCTTGAAAATCCTGCCCTGCTGATAACTATATCATTGAGTGCCCTCTTCCTGCACTCCTTGCCGTCTCCTGTTCTGACTGTTCCCCTGATCATCATTCTGTCCTGCATGGAATAATCATCCGCAAGCAGTCTGTCTATGATGGTCTGCCAGTTGGTGATCTCCCCCTCAGTGAGGAATCCCACCGTTCCAAGATTTATCCCGAACAGAGGAATCTCCACATGGCTGGCACTGGATGCCACATTGAGGAGTGTTCCATCCCCTCCAAGAACAAGTATACAGTCAAAGCTCTCAAGCTCATCCGTAACCTGCTGCTTGTCACATGCACTGAAGCTGTAGCAGTCCATGGCTTTACACGCACCATTTTGCGATTCAATATACGCTGTGAGCTCCGACGTTATACGATTATCCTCATCCTTATCCGGGTTATATACTATATAAAAATTCTTCATATCGTATCCTCTATGACTTGTTCAGTTCGTTGTGGGACTCCTCCACCAGAGCCTTTATGTCGAATTCCTCATCCGTCTTCGACTCGTCCTTTGATATGTGGAGCAGATATTCTATGTTGCCCTCAGGTCCTTTTATAGGTGAATAGCTGAGGTGCAGTGTGCGGAATCCTATGCTTCTGGCATAACCGACTATCATCTCCACAACCTCAATATGGGTTGAAAGCTCTCTGACAACGCCCTTCTTGCCGACCTTCTCTCTTCCCGCCTCGAACTGCGGCTTGATAAGGCACACGATCTCTCCACTATCCGTAAGCAGCTCATTTACCGCTGGAAGCACCTTTGTAAGAGATATAAATGACACATCTATCGAAGCAAATTCAATCTTATCGTCAATATCCTCAGGTGTGACATATCGTATATTTGTTTTCTCCATACAGACAACTCTCTCGTCATTTCTGAGCTTCCATGCAAGCTGTCCATGACCCACGTCAACGGAATACACCTTCACCGCACCATTCTGCAGCATACAGTCGGTAAAACCACCAGTGGAAGCACCTACATCCATGCACACCTTACCCGCAAGTTCCACGCCGAAATGATCCATAGCCTTCTCAAGCTTCAGGCCTCCACGGCTCACGTATTTGAGGGTGTTGCCCCTGACCTCTATCTTAGCAGTCTCGTCAAATGTCGTGCCGGCCTTATCCTCTTTGTTATTGTCAACATACACTATTCCTGACATGATGATGGCTTTCGCCTTCTCTCGTGAATCTGCCAGTCCCTGTTCTACAAGGAGAACATCAAGTCTCTTCTTCATCTGTCTTCCTCTTATTCTGTACAATCTGTCGATATTATATGTTTTATCCTGTCATACAGCGAATCCGCGTCAAGCTTCAGCATCCTCCTGAGCTCCTCCACGCTTCCATGCTGTACAAATATATCCTCAATGGCACACACTGTCACATCCACATCAAGGTGTCTGTCCATGACATACTCCTCGACCAGAGATCCGTATCCGCCATGCTTTATCTCTTCTTCAATAACCACTATATGTTCATGATCCCTGCTGAGCTCATCTATCATATCAGTATCTATCGGCTTCAGGAATCTTGCATTGACAAATGTGACATTTGTTCCATCGGCCAGCAGTCTGTCATACACCTTCTCGGCCTCCTGGACCATGTTTCCAACAGCCACTATGGCAAGCTTCTGTCCCCTGTGGATCATCTCGCTCCTGCCATACTCAATATCCGCATTGTATTCCTTAAGTCCGTAATAAGCCTCTCCTCTGGAATACTTGAGCGCAACCGGACCATCGTAAGCAACAGCCCACTCCATCGCTCTGGTGAGCTCATATCTGTTCTTCGGCGCAATGATGGTCATGTTCGGAATATGTGACAGAAACGCAGTGTCAAATATGCCCTGATGTGTATCGCCATCTGCACCGACAAGCCCTGACCTGTCAATGGCAAATATGACATGCAGCTTCTGCAGGCACACATCGTGTAAGATCTGATCATATGCCCTCTGCAAAAATGACGAGTATATCGCAACCACAGGCACCAGTCCCGACGTAGCAAGTCCCGCGGCAAACGTCACCGCATGTTCCTCCGCAATGCCCACGTCAAAAGCCCTGTCCGGGAACTCCGCGGCAAATGCCGCCACTCCTGTTCCCTTGCCCATGGCAGCCGTTATGGCCGTTATCCTTGGATCAGCCTTGCCAAGCTCCACCAGCTTTCTGGCAAACACTCCTGTGTTTGTCATGACCTTCCTGTCCTTCATGACCTTTCCTGTCTGTATATCAAACGGATCAATGCCGTGGAAATAGCTCGGGTGTCTCTCGGCATGGGTATAACCCTTGCCCTTCACAGTCTTCACATGCACAAGGATCGGTCTGTTGAGCTTAAGCGCTTTGCGGAAAGTGGCCTCCATCACATCTATATCGTGTCCGTCTATAGGTCCTATATATGTGACACCCAGCTCCTCGAAGAACATACCCGGCACAAATATCTGCTTGATGGAATCCTTTGACTTCTTCAGCCCTCTGGCAAGATGCTCTCCAGCCACAGGAATCTTCATGAGGATCTTCTCCACGTTACCCTTAAAATCATTGTACTGCTGCCCAACACGTATCTTGCTGAGATATGTGGACATGCCGCCAACATTCCGATCGATGGACATATTGTTATCGTTCAGCACAACAAGGCAACCGGTCTTGATATCCGCCATATTATTCATGGCCTCATATACCATACCACCTGTGAAGGAGCCATCTCCGATCACTGCGGCAATCTTCTCATTTGTACCCTTGATACTTCTGGCGCACGCCATTCCGAGCGCAGCAGAAATGGATGTTGAGCTGTGTCCTGTATTGAACGCATCGCACGGGCTCTCACTGGTCTTCGGGAAACCGCTCATTCCTCCAAACTGTCTGAGAGTGCCCATCTCATTCTTCCTGCCCGTCAGTATCTTGTGGACATAGGACTGATGTCCCACATCCCATATAAGCTTATCCTCAGGGAAATCCAGAACCCTGTGAAGTGCCATTGTAAGTTCCACGCATCCAAGATTCGGAGCCAAATGTCCACCGGTCTCGCTCACATGCGACACCAGAAATTCTCTGATCTCATCCGCCAGCTCCGGCAGATCTTCCCTGTCTATATCCTTTATATCGTTTGGTTTATTTATTCTATCCAGTATATTCATATGCACACCACGAGAGGAGTCCTATTTATCCCTGTTTATCAGCCAGATGACCAATTCCTTCAGAAACTCATTGTCCCCGCCTATCTCTTCCAATTCTCTTACTGCTCTCTCCGACAGCTCAGTCACATAACGTCTGGATTCATCAATTCCATGTATCGTGACATATGTAACCTTGCCATTCTCCTCATCACTCAGCGTCGGCTTTCCAAGGAGCGCACTGTCTCCACAGACATCCAGAATATCGTCCTGGATCTGGAATGCCATGCCGACGTCCGATGCTATCTTGTGTACCGCCGCAACCTTAGCCTCGTCTGCCCCCGCAAGTATCGCGCCTATCATCATGGATGCCTCTATGAGGGCTCCGGTCTTGTTCTCATACACATATTCAAGCTGCTCCTTTGAGAGCTCCTTGCCGGTCATCTCCACATCGACGACCTGACCGCCTATCATGCCGTTTATACCCGGCTTCTGCGCAAGCACACACATCGCAGACGCCACAGCATGTATATCCTCACCCATGCCAAATGCCTTACATGCGGTCTCATATGCATAATTGAGCAGCGCATCCCCCGCAAGAATGGCCATCGCCTCGCCAAATACCACATGGGATGTCTTTCTTCCGCGCCTGTAATCGTCATTGTCCAGAGCCGGAAGATCGTCATGTATGAGTGAATATGTATGTATCATCTCTATCGCAGCCATGAACGGCTTTATAACCTCTGATTTGCCACCGAACAGCCTGTATGTCTCCTCCATGAGCATTGGACGAAGCCTCTTTCCACCCGCCTCTACCGAGTACGCCATGGCCTCACACACTGTCCTGTTAAATCCGTCTGCAGGTGGCAGATAGCTCTCAACTATATCGTTGATCCTTACCGCCTTCTCCGCTATAAGTTTATCTATCATGCTTCCTCCTGACCCGAAAGTGTTATCATCTCTTTCTCAACATCGCACAGGTAATTCCTGCATCTGTTTATGAGCTGGACGCCCTCAGAATAAAGCTCCATGGACTCCTTGAGCCCCGTATCAGTATTCTCAAGCGCAGCCGCTATCTCATCAAGTCTGGCAAGAGCCTCCTCTATGGACACATCCTGAAGAGTGTCCGCTGTATCCATATTCTGTGTATCTTCTGCCATATCTATTCCTCCTGCCCGGTCACGTCAGCCACGACCGCCTGTATTCTTCCATCATGAAGAGTTATCTCTATATCATCCCCAGGTGTGATCCCTACCACAGATCTGACAGGCTCACCATCCGATGAAATATATCCAAATCCATTTATGAGCTTAGCTGTAGGCGAAAGGCCATGTATTCTCTCCGTCATGACCGCAAGGGCATTCCTTGTCATGTCGTACTTTCTGACCATCGCGCTCTTCATCCTATCATGAAGTCTGTCGCAGCGCATAGATCTGTCCTCTATCTTATCCGCCATCAGCTCATTTATCTGTTTCTCTATTCTGTCAAGCTGCTGCCTCTGACTGTCCATTCTTCCGGATGGACTTAAGAGTCTGAGCTGCCTGTCATATCCATCCAGACTCCTCGCAAGTCTGTCTATCCTGCCGGATATCAGCATGGTGAGCTGTTCAAGTCTCCTGTCAAATCCGGCAACTGTCTCTGCCACCACCGGAAGCGCATGCATGACAGCCGTGGACGGATTGGATTCTCTCCTGTCCGCAACCATGTCCGCAACTGTGGTGTCTATCTCATGCCCCGTAGCCGATATGATAGGTGTCTCCGCATTGAATATGGCCCATGCCACCTGCTCCTCATTGAACGCCCACAGATCCTCCTTGGAACCTCCGCCTCTTCCGACGATGATGAGGTCGAGCCCCATGGAATCAAGTATCTCGATTCCTCTGGATATATCCGCCGCCGCATACTGTCCCTGCACGGTCGCAGGATAACAATAGAGCTGGGCATACGGATCCCTCCGTTTTGCCACTGCACGGATATCGCTTATCGCAGCCTTTGCCCCCGCCGTCACTATACCAATACGCCTCGGATAGGCGGGAATAGGCTTCTTGTATTCCTGCGAAAACAGCCCCATGCCGTCCAGTCTGGCTATGAGTCTCTCCAGCTTGGCATTCACCTCGCCGTCACCCACACGCACCAGCCTGTCTACATAGAGCTGATACTTTCCGTCTCTCACGAAGACATCAATATGACCAAATGCATGAACCTTGTCTCCGTTCTTCGGAGCAAACTTGAGTCCATATACCTGTTTTCCCGCAAACATAACAGCCGCCAGAACTCCGCTGGGATCCTTGAGACTGAAATACATATGACCTCTCTTGTCTGTTCCGAGTCCTGTGATCTCTCCCTCAACTCCCAGACTGCCAAGCCACGGCTCGCCGCTGACCAACTCCTGTATCCTCTCATTGAGTTCCTTGACTGTATATATGTTATTCTGCTGTGGCATCTGCGCCACTCTCCTTCTTGTCCTTATCACCGGATACAAGCTTTGCAAGAAGTGCATTCACGAACTTGCTCGCCGATGCATCACAATACTTCTTTGCCAGCTCAACCGCCTCATTGATGGCGACCTTCTCCGGTATGCTCTCATCGTACTTCACTTCATAGACACCAAGCCTTAATATAGCCAGCTCCTCCTTGCCTATACGAGGAAGCTTCCAGCCTTCTGATATCTGTGAAATGATCTCATCTATCTCTGCTTTCTTAGAGATGATATTCTTAACCTTGGTGGTTATATAATCTCTGTCCTCATTGCTGACTATTCCGTACAGAAGCGGATCGTCCTCCTCATCTCCCGGCATCTCAGGGTCAAATGCAAAATCAAGCTGATCCTGCATGCCCTCAGCGTCATTGAACTCCAGTGTAAATACTATCTTGAATATCCTGTCTCTTATATCTCTTCTAGTCATATCTTCCTCTCCACTATATAAAGCTTTATCTGTATCCTATCTGCCATCTCCAACACGTACACCGGCTATCCTTATGTTGACTTCCTCAACGCTCAGTCCTGTCATGGTCTCTATAGCCTGCTTGACCTTATCCTGAACCTGACCTGATACTGATGGTATGCTGTACTCGTACAGAACCTCTATCGCAATATCAACCTTTACCTTGCCAGGAAGAAGCTCTACCTTAACGCCCTTTGCAGGGTTCTTCTTTCCGAACTTTGAGGCAAGCTCATTTGGAAGGTTGCCTGTAAGTCTGTATACACCTTCAACCTCTCCGGCTGCAAGCCCTGCTATGATAGCCACTACGTCATCCGCTATCTGAACTTTGCCCAGAGAATTGCTCTCTTCTATATTGTAAGAATTATCCTGAACCGCGCTGCCTTCAATCACGATATCATCATTCAACTTATCACTCATGGTCATACCTCCCGTTTCGTATGGGTTATTTGAATCTTATTATAATCTGAAGGCAGCTATTTTGCAAGTATATGCGATTCACGGCTTATCCTTCCGCTGTCTATTTGCCACCCATGACAGATATTGCAACACTGCTTATATCATACCCTGTTTTTCGGATAACTATGTCCTCTATCTGTGCTCTCTCGGTATCCGACAGCGATTCCACATTCAGCGACACGTCAACAGCCTCATCACTTATCGTCACTATGGCATCGCTATACCCCTTTGCCGCCAGAACTGTCTCGACATCTGTCTCCTTCTCTATGGTATCGTTCAGCTTCACATATGTATCTGTCGCCTCCTTCTTTGCCGAATCGCTGAGTGCCTCATCACCTATCACATCCATCAGAGCTTCCTTGCTCCTTGATCTGCTCTGCTCACGGTTCAACTTTGCCGCGGCCATATTGCTTGTCACCTGTGCACTGGTGAGTACAGCGTCACCGATCTCATCCTCCTGGCCATTGAGCTCCACATCCTCGGTCTGGCCATTCTCATCCTTCACCGCCTGTGAGTTCTCATTTTCCGCCATGGACGAGAGATCCTCATAGTTGATCACCTCCACCTGTTTTTTGTCAGTTTTTTCCTTCTTCTTGTCCTTTCCTGCATCCGCAAAGCTCATGTAACCGGCCACCCCTATCATAACTGCAAGTGCGATGACCGCCAGTCTGTTCTTTCCACTGAATTTCTTCATAGTCCCTCCACATTAATTTGCTTCTAATATCACAATCTTATGCGTCGGCACGTCAAATAATGCCTGCACTGCATTCGTTATCTTCAGCGTTGTATCGCCATTTTCCGCCCCCTTGCAAATGATAACCACACCCTCGGTCTCCGGCTCCCTGTACCTGACCACATACGGCGAGCTCCCACTGCCCTCACTCACCATGACCGTCTCCTCCGACACGCTTCTCTGGCTGCTGTCGCCGTTCTCACTGGAACTGCTTCCGGAGTCCTTGAGTGCTATGTTCTCACCGCTGTCCTTGACCGTTATCATCACTCTCACATCCGATATTCCGTCCACCTGCTCAAGCACTGATGTGAGTCTCTCCTCCATATACTCCACATAATCCGTGGTATCCCCTGACATATTCCGGTCATTTCCGCCGGTCACATCCGCGTCTGTCTCATCGGACTGTCCGGTCCATCCGCTCTTTAGGTCATTTTTATCAGTCTTGCTGTTATTTGCCGGCCACACAACTATCATCAGACAAATCCCTGACAGCAAAATGAGCAGCAACTTGTATAATCTGTTGTTGCTGCTCTTCAATATATTCATGATCCCCGATATTCCCTTTTTCTTAGAATCCTCCACTACAGTCCCTCCTGCATATGATCTGTATTGCCCCTCCTGATGGTAATCCTGTTCTCATCAACACCATATTCCTCTGACACTGCGGATCTCAGTCCGTCTGTGTCTACTTTATCAGACTGTATGTATATCTCCATGCTGTCTATCCCAAGCTCCTCCCCGGTGACTATACGCACCACCGCATCGGCATTACAATTGTCAGATATAAACCGCTCCACTACCTCCTCCATGGCCCTGACATACATCTCATCATCGCCCTCGGCCACGTCCATTCCAAGCGATTCACTGTATGTATTGAACTCTATCCTGTCCGCATACCCAAGCCAGCCTATGACAGGATTTATCACGACCATCATCATGACAAATCCCACAGCCGACTGGACATATCTGCGCATCTTCGGATCCGGGGCAATATACAGCACGACAGAAAAAAGTATACTGCACACAACTATATTTTTCAGCCACTCAGCAAGCATGCACATCCTCCATCCGTTCTATGATATGTTCACCGACATCAGGGCTATGCTTATGATGAACATCATCACGCTTATTCCGCACGCCCTCAGCATCAGCTCCACTGTCTCCGCCATGATGCCTGCTGCCTCGGCATATCTTTTGTCTCCGACCGGCTGCACCACCGCGGCGATGAACCTTAATATGAACATGATGACGATTATCTTGATCATTGGCACTGCGGCCAGTATGACTATCATGATCGTACACGCCATCCCCATACAGTTTCTGATAAACTCTCCTGTGCTCACCATCACACTGATGACAGCGCTCACCGTGGACATCCCTGCACCTTTTCCCAATGTCCTGAGTATGCCATTTCTTGAAAGCCTGTCCATGGACGGTGCTATCATGCTCTTGACCACATTTATCCCGGTTACCACCGCAAACATTGTCCGCATTCCCCACACCGCCAGGCTCTTCATAAGCCCCGCCATCCGGGAGAAATAATCCTCGCTTCCAAGATTATTTATGAGTGCTATGAGCCCGCCACATTTGATGAGGGGGAGTATGAACCTTATTATCACATTCTGGCAAATGTATATCACCAGGATTATGACCGACTGTGAATATCCGGCACTCTCCGGGCCGCTCACATATAACACAGACGAGGCATACATGGGATAGAACGCTTTCATGAACTCCGTGACATCTCCTATGGTGTCCTGCACGATGGACTGCACTAGAACGAAATCCCCCAGCAGCAGCGATAACAACACCATGTATGTAACCATGAAACCATGGGCGGATACATACTCGCCCATATTTCCCGCAAGCTGGGCAAATGTACTTCCGAGCACGATCACCGCTATGATCTGCAGCGCCAGCCCCCTGCTTGTCCTGACCTCGTATATGACACTGTCGGAAAACACTTTTAGTGCCATGTCTATGGTGGAATCCACGTCACCACTCTTTAGGGACTCGTATATGTCGTAGAAGGTCACGTCGGATTTGTCTTTTGTGATCTCATTGAGGCTTCCGATGACGGAGTCGTCCTCCAATATATCTGAGTTAATATCAGAGTCACTTTCCGTGGTATTTTCCTTTTCATTCTCAGCATAAAATTCTGGACAATATTTGATATCTGTATCATATGATTCAACTTTACTCTCATTACACACATTTGCCGCATCAGGCACTGACACCCCCATAAAGAGCATCAGCACCACCACTATCAAATTACCCCTCAACTATGGTCACCACCAGATCTATAACTCCCATGAGTATGGGCATACTGAGCAAAATAAGAGTTATCTTTCCCGCCATCTCCACCTGGGATGCCATGGCATTGCAGCCGGCATCTTTGCAGATATCTGATGAAAATCGGCATATATACGCTATACCTATCATTTTCAGGATCACGTCTATATATGAAATATTCACCGACACGTACGCAGTCAGCCTGTCTATGTACGAAGCTATAAGTCTGAACCTGCTCACAACAAAATACATGAGCATCACACACCCGGCTATGGACAACACGATCCCGTACCCGGAATCCAGTTCTTTTATCTTCACCGCTATCAGAACCACGATCACCGCAGCCAGAGAAACCGCCATGAGATTCATCATTTACCCCCACATCTACTCTCATTTATTGTCCTATATTTACAATATCCATGATCTCGTTGAACAGGTCACTTATGTACGGGATAACCCAGGAAAGCACAATGATGAGTCCCGCCAGATTGAGCAGATAGGCGTGCTCCTCCTTGCCTGAATGTTTTAGTATCTGGTTGAGCAGTGCCACCAGAATTCCCACTGCACCTATTTTTAGAAGTATCTGGATCGTCATCGTCTCTCCCTCTTAACCTACATGAGCAATATAACTATGAATACGCCTCCAAGCAGCCCAAGTGAATTGGCAAGCCTCTTTATCCCGGAACTTCTGGCGCGTTCCCGCTGGTATCTGTCCGTAATTATATCTTCCACAAGATTTATCCTTGAGAGCTGTGCCTCAACGTCCATATCTCCCATTATCTTTCCAAGCCTGTCCACATCCGCCAGCACCTCCAAGCTCAAGGCACTGTCCCGCCTCAGCATCGCCAGTGAGTCTGTCCACAATTCTGCAAATGGCCTGTCCCTGTTCTTCTCAGACATCTCCGCCAGACCGTTCACCCATTTACCAACATTTCCCTTGAGACGCTTTGCACTGTCGGCGAGTATCTCCGGGAGCTCCGATCCGGCATACATGATCTGCCCCTTGAACAGTTGTATGAAGAGCAGCATTTCCTCCATCTCCTTCACCATGCACCCATGCAACTGCCCTATGGCATGTCCCACCATAAATGAGGCATATACGATCAGACAGCCTCCTATCGCCTTAACCATGTCCTGCCTCCCATCTAATCGTACCAGCACAGCCGGTTGCCCTGGCCGTCAAATATATCAGAGATCTGTCCTGCCTTATCGCCTCCAAGCACAACATACCTCTCAAAAACCCTGTTCTCCACAAGACGCCTTATCCCTGCCCTGTCTCTCACATCATCCATGGAATAGCCATGTGCAGTTGCAAGCAGACGGCAGCCGCAGTTTATCACGCCGAAAATGGCATCGACATCCTGCTGCCCTCCTATCTCATCGACCGCTATGAGATCAGGCGCCATGGTTCGAACCAGCATCATCATTCCTGAAGCTTTTGGACAGCAGTCAAGAACATCAGTCCTCATTCCGACATCATTCTGCGGAACACCCTTGTAGCACGCCGCTATCTCCGATCTCTCATCAACCACACCAACTGTCATTCCTCCGTCAGACACTACTCTTATGATGTCCCTGAGCAGTGTGGTCTTGCCGTGACACGGAGCGGACACTATGAGCGTGTTCATCAGCTTGCCATCACTGTATATGTATGGCAGGACATCACCGCTGCATCCCTTGATCTCATGTGCCACCCTGATATTAAGAAATGATATGTGTCTGATGCATTTGATCCTTGTTCCATCGAGTATGATCTTGCCCGCAACTCCTACCCTGTGTCCACCGCACACGGTGATAAAGCCCTGACGTATCTCATCCTCATAGGCATACAGGGAATGATTGCAGATACATTCCAGAGTGTCGTTCACATCCCTGGCAGTCACTATGTACGCATCCTTCATATTACAGGTTCTTGATCCGCAGGAATCAACATATATCTCCGAGTCCTCGTATCTAAGTATAAAGGGACTATTCACCCTCAGACGTATCTCCCACAGTCTCCCATAATCAAGCCTCAGCTTCTCAACCATGCACCTGATCCTGATGGGAAGCAGATGCAATATATCTTCTCCACACATATGTATCGTCCTTCTTCTATATAACACTGTCTGTACAGCTACATAAAAAGTATATTCAGAGGGTGGATAGGTTAGAACCTTTGGTTGCTTACAGCGCAAAAAAGTCCCGGCGATTCAAATATCCTGAATCACCGGGACTCTTATTCTTATTATATGTTATCGTAGGTAGTTATATCCTAATGCTGGTAACAATTATTATACTCTTGAAAGATACTCGCCAGTACGTGTATCGATCTTGATCGTGTCACCCTCGTTAACGAAGAGAGGTACTGATACCTGTGCGCCTGTCTCAACTGTACATGGCTTTGTTGCACCTGTAGCTGTATCACCCTTAACACCTGGCTCGCACTCTGTGATAACAAGCTCAACGAAGAGAGGTGGCTCTACAGCAAATACGTTGCCATTGTGTGAACAGATCTTACACATCTCGTTCTCCTTAACGAACTTAAGTGAATCACCTATAGCTGCTGAGCTGATAGGAATCTGATCATATGTCTCTGGATCCATGAAGTAATAAAGATCTCCGTCATTGTACAGATACTGCATGTCCTTTCTCTCGATGTGAGCCTTCTCACACTTCTCTGTTGGACGGAATGACTTCTCTACAACACCGCCACTCTTGATGTTCTTAAGCTTTGTTCTAACGAAAGCTGCACCCTTTCCTGGCTTAACGTGCTGGAACTCTATAATCTGATAAATATTTCCTTCGAATTCGATTGTAACGCCGTTTCTAAAATCGCCTGCTGAGATCATCTCTGCCATAACTATCTTATCCTCCTTAAAGATATAAACTTCTTGTCACATTTTATAATATATGAAATAAATTTTCAACTATTTTTTACCATACCATCAACCTTTATCAGGTAAGTCTACGTTTCTGCGCTTTCTACTGTCGTATATACACAGCAATACAAACGCACATACTCCCACGGCACTCACGATGGCTCCCGGTATAAGACCTGCGGTATAATACCTGAGTTCTATATCGTGATAGCCAGCACTACTAAATCTCTATCAACTTCTTCTCTGATCCTGTAAGATTCCTATAACCATCCTCCGTCACAGCAACCAGATCCTCAATCCTGACACCAAACTGTCCAGGAATATAGATTCCCGGTTCGACCGTTATGACCATGCCAGGTTTCAATATATCATCACACTTAGGTGAAAATCTCGGGTTCTCATGTATAAACAATCCCACCGAATGTCCAAGTCCATGTCCAAAGCAATCTCCATATCCGGCATCGGCTATGATACGTCTAGCAACAGCATCAACATCGTTACATCTGACTCCTGGTTTTATCATGTTCATAGACTCTGTCTGAGCCTTGAGTACCGTATCATACACATATTTCATTGAATCAGATGCCTGCCCTATGGCTACGGTTCTGGTCATATCCGAACAATATCCCTCATATATACAGCCAAAATCCATAGTGAGAAAGTCACCCTTATTCAGAGTCTTATCCGTAGGAATAGCATGCGGCATAGATGAATTCATTCCAGATGCAGCTATGGTGTCAAAACTCAAGCCTTCCGCACCACTTTTCTTCATATAATACTCCAGTTCAAGTGCAACATCCTTCTCTGTAATGCCAGGTCTGAGATATTCCAGTATATGTGAAAATGCCTTGTCTCCTATTGACTCCGCTATATGGATATTCTCGATCTCCTCATCAGTTTTTATCTCTCTTAAGGAATCCAGCTTACCATCAAGGCTTATCCATTCCACACCGAATATTCCTGTCGAATATTCCCAATACTCTCTATAGCTGATGCTAAGATTCTCAAATCCAACTCTAAGATTCCCAGAATTTTTTCTCTGTCCATCAAGAATAGATGAAATACACGCAACATATCCTTTTCCAGCAATATCCGCACATTCATATCCTTCGCACTCGCGCTGGACCTGCTCCGTATATCTTGAATCCGTTATGACTGTCTTACCTGATCCTGCCAGAACTATAACGCCCTCGCCGCGGTACGATGCTATATATCTCATGTTGTACCTGTCAGTGATCAATATCGCATCAAGATTCATCTCATCTATTATCCTTCTGACCTTTTCATAAGCAATTGCTGTATCCATAACCATCATCTCCCACCTTCTATATAAGAACTTATTTCCTGTACTATCTCATCTATTTCAATTCCTGTAACCGGAACTATGATATCAGCGGCAGCTTCATACACCGGTCCTCGCTGTCCCATAAGTTTCCTCACTCTCTGATCTACATTTTCTCCCTGCAGAAGAGGTCTGGTCGTATCTCCCGCCAGTCGTCTGACTACCTCCTCAGGCTTAACATCCAGATATATGATCCTTCCCATTCGCCTGAGTTCATCCACATTCGCCTGTCTCATAGGAAGCCCGCCTCCAGTGGATATAACCGTATGTGACAGCCGGCTGTTCAATTCCTTAAGAGTATCTGTCTCAAGCTGTCTGAAATACTCTTCCCCCTTGTCGGCAAATATCTGCTTTATGCTGCAACCAGCCTTGTCCTCTATATAAGAATCCACATCCAGCAGATCAAAGTTCAGCTTTCTCGCAAGAGCTTCTCCGACAGTTGTCTTACCACATCCCATAAATCCTATGAGGATCACATTTTCTCTGATTGACTGCAGCAACCTGTCGTACACAATATCAGCAACATCCTCTGATATAGATATATCATTCCAGAGCTCATATGCAATTATTCCCTGATAAAGGAGCATACGCAAACCATTGTACGCCAATGCTCCAGCCTGTCTGCAAAGCTTCATAAACTTTGTCTCAAACGGATTATATATGAGATCGATTCCCACACTGACTCTGTCGTAAAAATGTGGATCATCGATGACTGCCGCCCCATTGTTCGGTGCCAGACCTATCGATGTGGACTGGAATACCACGAACTTATCATCTACATTCTCCTGCAGTAACTGTCCATAATCACCAAGTCTCATGGCAGTCATTGTCTCTCTGCCAAAATGACCATTCATGTCCTCTGCTATCGTCTGTGCCTTCTCGATCGTTCTGTTAAGGATATATACCTTATCCGCGCCCTTATTCATACACATATATGCCACAGCTCTCGCTGCGCCACCTGCTCCAAGTATGATAACCCTCTTACCATCAAGTTTCACTCCGTAGGACTCCAGTTCTCTGGACAGCCCCATCATATCCGTATTATATCCCTTATAACCGTTTGCAGTCCTGACAAGAGTGTTGACCGCACCTATTGCCGCTGCCCCCTCATCTATATCCACAAGTGAAGCCTTTATCTCATTCTTGTGAGGCACAGTGGCATTCATTCCCAGTATATTCAGTTCAAATGCACCCTTTACAGCATCCGCCAGTCCCTCCTTATGGGTGTGGAACGGTACATACACCTCATTTATCCCCAATATATCGCTGAGTGTGTTGTGTATAAGCGGTGACAAGGTGTGCTGAACCGGATCACCAAGCAAACCCAATAATCTTGTCTTTCCATTTATCTCCATATGTATCTCCATCCTTCAGTCTGTTATTTTAAACAGAGTTAGTATAACACAAAAAGAAACCGGAGTATATAACCACCCCGGTTTCTATGTTTATTGCTATTATTTATACTATATACGCATTATGCAAATACATTCTTCTTCTCGGCGATGAAATCTCCAAGTGCCGGAACGTCTATAGTATTGTCTGTCAGGTCAAACAATGGATCTGCGGCCTTAACCTTGATCATTGTATATACAGGAACTGTCTTGCCCTGGTAATATACCTCCACAACGATGTATGTGTAATTTCCACCATATGGTGCATAACACGAATCATCAGGTGTAAGAGCTGAATCATCACCATTTCTCACAATATCCTTTATGTCGCCTGATATAGATGTTAACTTTGCTGTACCAATCTTTGTGTATGACTTGATCATTCTATCAGTATCCTCTGTGTAGCTTGGTCTGATCGAGTAATCGGAATCATCATAATCCAGATCATAGTAAATGTTAACCTTTGTTACCTTTGTCTTCTCTGGAATACCAATCTTGTAATCAAAGTCTGGATCGTCAGTCTTTGAATCAACTTCCTTAACATATACTGTCTTTCCTGACGAAGCAAGTGCCTCTGCATCCTTTGGAAGCTCATCCTCTGCAGCCCATGTCTGCTTTGGATCGTAACACTTGATAGTTGGCATCTCTGGTACTGCTGATGCACTGTTTACAATAACATTGATGAACAGCTTTCTCTCATCATTGTTTCTTGTACGTCTACCTGTAACTGATGAATGTCCGGCACCACAATATGTGATCGCACCACTGCCATAAGCTGTAGTGTAGATGAAGTAAGCCTCCATTGCATCTCCAGGATCCGCTGCATACTTTGATGAACGCATCTTACTGTTCGATGAGTTATTTGAACCTGCAAGAGTATACCATACTGTTATGTTGTCACTCTCAAGATCAAGTGCAAATGCCTGCTGATGTGTACCCGATATGTTCAGTGATGAACTTATGTTGTATGGATACAATGTTACAAGACCTGAGTTAAGCTGTGTAGCCTTAACTGTCTCAGCACAAGCTGACTGATCCTGATTTGCTGCCTGTGACCAGGCTGTTGCTGCCTTATATGACTCCTGTGCATATACATATGGAAGTGTAGTTGTTGCACCGGCCATATTACCATTGTAGTAAAGTGCTGTCATTGCAAGTGCACTTACATATACCTTCTTATCTTTTCCAAGATATGGCTGCCAGTATGCATTCTTCTCAACAAATACATCCATAATGTTAGAATTCATACTGTTCAGTAATCCTTCGCCCGCTGTAGGATTATTTGCATATGGTGTCAGGTAATACAAGCTGCTATCCGGTGATGTATATGTCACATCATCGACTGTTCCATCTGCTGTGTATGTAACATCCAATGTACTTGTATTAACAGAAGCCTTGCTGTAAGAAACACTCTTAACGTTATACTTACCAAGCTTAAGCGGATTGTCATACTTGACAACATTGTCTGTTACATCAACATGGAATCTGTTCATTCCTACTACTGATATAAGTGACTTTGTAAGATTAACTGCACCTGCATTTGCATATGGTGACATTGAATCGTGGAAGAAGAACAAATCTCCTCCTGCTGATACATAGTCAAGTATGTACTGACATGTTTCCTTCTTGAAGTCAACCTTAAATCCACCAAATGAATCCGATGGTCCAAGAACAAGTATTGAGTACATGTTCTTCATAAAGCTCTTACCATATGAACGTCTGAGGTAAGTATTGTACTTATCCTTTGCCTCAAGCTCTGCGTTCTTTGCTGTCACATAATCTGAATAATACTTAGCAAAATCAGCTCCGAAATCATCTGACATCTTTCCTGCTTTGAAGTCACCCTCACAGTGATTCATTGTGTTGTACTTTGGCCAGAATATCAGATAATAATCGCCTGTATCCTGCATATACTGAAGGACTTTCTTTGTCTCTGCATTGCTTGTCCTGAAATTATTGATAAATGTACTGTAATTTGTAGTTCCTGTGTATTTACCATCAATATAGTCTATTGCATTCTTGAGATAGTTATCAAGAATCTTCTTTGGCGTTGCAACCTTTGCTGACGCTGCTGAATATTCTGTAAGTGCAACAGCGGCAAGGCTCTCGTACTCTTCCTGACTATGTCCATCAACCTTCTCACCCTTGGCAAGCTTCTCAGCCTCTTTTACCATAGTATCAAGGCAATCATACTGAGCATCTACTCCATCTCCTGTCTTGAATGAAGCTCTGTCACTTGAAGCTACTACAAGATCAAGATTTATGTCATAATCCTCAGAAAGCTCATCTGCAAGATTCGAATAATAATCATCTGCATCTGTATTTGTATCAAATTCGTATATACCAAATCTGGTCTCATGTCTACCAAGGACAGCGTACTGCGTTGTATCACTCTGATCAAGCTCGGTCTGATTTGCAAATACATTGTACTTTGCAATCTTGTGAGCTGTCTGTGACTCAATATCAAAATACAGCGTATCTGTTGACTGCCATGATTTAGCCCCCTGTCCTTCTGCCATCGTCTGAACCTGAAGAACATTTATCTCACTCTTTGATACGTTATTGTTTACTATCTTGCTGAGACCTGTAGAAGAAGCAACTATATTGCCATCCTCATCTGTTATCTCAAGATACCATGCTGCTGATCCAAAGAACTCAGAGTCAAGCGCTACTGTCAGTGATTTCTCCTGACCGTTTGTGATCTTATCCCCAAGACAATAATCACCGCCGCCCTTCTCGAACTTTGTATTCTTATCAACATCTACAAACAACTTGTAGTTATATACTGACTTGTCACCATCAACCTGGAATGTAAACTGTAGTCTGTTGGACTTGATATAAGTCTGCTGTATTCCCTGCTGATATGTAACTGGTTTTGTAGTGATAGTAAGTCTTGTTCTATGTGCACTTCCTGTCACCAGTCTGTTAAGAGATGCTGAAGTTGCATCATCATAGACTACCTTGTAATTATAATATACAGTATCTGTTCCCGGACGCTTATACCATGACTGATCCTGTACGTCTGAGTCCATATAATCAGTTTCCTTGAACTTACCTCCAGCAAGTGACTGAACACGCTTTGTCCATAAACTGTTACCGTATATTCCATCCTTATCACTTATATACTGTGTTGCATCCTTATCGAATCCCCACAGAATATTTGATCCATTTGCTCCTGTATGTCTTGCATAGAGAGTATCTACCAACTGATACATTCTTGATGATGGATCGAGATAATAATTCTTTCTCTCAAGCTTTCCATCTTTATACCAATATCCCTGAAGGAGCTCAGCCTGTGAAAGCTTATCACCATTTGCATTTGTACCCTGCATATTCTCATATACGCTGGTAAGCTCATCACTTATGATCATCGGTCTGCCTGATGCCATGTATGTGAGAAGCTCCTGATACTTTGTGTTTGTCAGGTCGTTACCATTCTCTGCAAGATATGTTGTTGTGTAATACTTGTCACCAACCTTTGGTGATGCAAGCATATTTGTTGATCCTGATATAGGTGCTGTATCTGGGCTATATGTAGATGCATTCATCAACTGACTGAGTGTACCTGTGTGGTAATACATGATGAATGTTGGGAATATCTGATATGTGTAACCCGGCGTAGCATTACCGATATCATTCTGTCCTTTGTACATCTCCGCTGGATTTCTATCCATAGCACTTATATCGCCACCGATATATACCAGATCGTATGTCGCTGCTATATCTTCCTTCATACCAATGAGCTGCTCGGTCGAAACCTGAGTGAGCTGAATATCTCCAATGGATATTCCATCGATAGCATACGCTATCTTCGCCTTGGTAAGATCAAAATCATAATACTCTGTTCTGGCCGCAAGCTCCTGTTTAGACTTACCACTTACTACATCAGATGGAACTGTATAATAGTTTCCTGTTATTTTAGTTGTTCCATCACTTCTTGTTGTATAAGCTGTACTTACGGTATCCTGAAGTGCTGCCACCTCAAGATCAATCGGATAATCCGGCTGAATCTCAAGTACCTTGAACTTGTTATCAGAACCATCGCGATACACACTGGCATTGATAACATCAGCCACTGCCTTTGCCGATGGTGAATCAACTACCGGAATGGTTGGATCTGAATCATCGCCACTGCCATCTCCTGAGCCCTTTCCGTCACCGGCCTTAGAAGAAACTATAAAATACTGTCCACTCTCGACTGCACTGCACAGATCCTTGAATACCGCTGTGCCTATCTCCTTGTTATATGTACCCTTGTCAATAAATACAAAGTCATACTCTGAGAGATCAAGCTTATCATAAGTACCATTCATGAATACTGCCTGGGTTTCGAGATATTTGTCATGCAGACCAGTAACATACGAAACAACCTTTGCCGCATCTGAGAAATCCAGATTAGTATATACAAGATCACTCTTATACTCATAATTGAGATCTGCATTACCAACATTCTCCTGGAAATCCTGATATGTAACTACAACATTCTCATCTTCTGTTCCTGCTGCGTCTATTCTGTATGTGTATCCTGATACATTGTCCTCGTCAACTGTCTTAATATTGAAATCATACTGATAATCAGTATCACTTCCGTCAACAAGACCGGAATTATCAGCTACTCCAACCACAAGATCATCATAAGAGAACTGGTCATCACTGACATCTCCTCCAACTACAACCTTGTAGCTATATTCAGGGCTGAGTCTGTCAAAGCTGTATGTGTATACAGTCTCCATAACTGTGTTGCCATCAGCATCCTTTATCTCCTGACCATTCTCGTCAAGTTTCGGAACCTCTTTCATCTCAAGAGGAGCCTTCATAAGAATATCTACTGATGTTCCTGCCAGATTAAGCTGTGTTCCATTTTCTACTACAAGATATGCATACATATCTGCTGCTGGATCCACTGCATCACCTGCATCATCAGTACATCTCACTGTACCGGAAACTGACTTTGTCTTGACATCCTTATAGTATGATGTTGCAAAGTTGACATTCTTAAATGCCTTACCGCCATTGGTCATCGCCTCTACAAGATCGGCACTGTCAATGAGATAAACATCAGCACCACTTGGCACATATCTTGAAAGACCTGTACCACTGCTTGAAGTACCATTCGCATACATATGTCCTGTCAGATCGCTGTTTGGAGCCTTCTGTACAGATTCCCATGTATTTGTCTTCGCATTGAATGTGTAATCAGCAGAAGCCATGTCTCCACGTGTAGCACTGCTATTCTTCTCTGTGATTTCACTGAACATTGCACTGCCGGCTCCGTCCTCTGAAATCACAAGTATCTTGGCATTATCAAAGTTCCACGACTTTCTGTCTCCTGTAAGACCTGATCTTGAACCAGCCTTATCATATGTGGAATCCTTGATATTATCCGGTATGTTACCATCAAGGAAATCAAGTATTGATACACCCTCATACCACTTATAGTATGTTCCATAGTTAAGGTAATCGCTACCACCCTCGCTGGCTTTTCTCTCTGCCTGAAGAATAAAGTCAGAGATCGTCTTTGTTGTCTTGTTTATATCAGGAGTCGTCTTGTTATCATCTGCCTCCTGATAAAGTGTCTTAAAGAAATCCGGCTCTGTAACAAGGACATTATCATATCTTGCCACAGCACCCTTAGTGATCAGCTTGTATGCAAGTGCACCCATTCTGTAATCATCATTATTTCCTGTTATAAGCTCTGGCTCTGATGTACACAGAGTTCCTGTACACAATGCTATAGGATGTGAGTTTGCTGTAGCATACGCATCCAACCAGTTATACAGATCCTCGCTTATATCATTTGCTTTGCTGGCATAATCGCTGGCACCATTCGCCCAAATATATATGAAATCCGCCTGATTGAGGATTCCCTGGGCTGTTGTATCCATGCTGTTCAGCTCGCTGACTGTACAAGTTGTAAGAGTCACCGCACCGGCAGCCATGTTATCGCTTATCGTCTTATATCCATTGAACACTGCAAGTCTAAAATACTCACCTGCATACACATATCTCCAGAGATATGTTGTTGAATCGTATCCTGTCAGCTTCTTCGCATCACCTGAAAACTTGCTATCAGTGACGGTTTCCTTCAGCTTCTCATCCATATCTGCATTACCACTATATGAATCAGGTACTATCTGGACGATTCTGAATTTGTCCTCTCCTGTCTGTTTCTTGCCAGCATCGTTGGAGTTCTTGACTGCCAGATCGATATTGGACAATCCTGTCAGACTTGTAGATTTGCTTCCGCTGCCGTTCGCATCACTCAGGGAAGCCTGAGAATCGGAGTTAGCCAGTGTATAATTCACAAATATAGAGCTGACTACAAGTGCGAATATAATAGCTATAGATGATAAGACTATTTTTTTATTCTTAAACACTGTATTTTCCTCCTCTATTAATCCCACTCATGCTTCTTGAGCACGAATGAATTTCTGAGTCCAACTACACTTGTTACTTTATATGTCTCTTTTGTTTTTGTGTCTTCAAATCCAATAATCACTGCAACACTATTGTCTGCAGGATTGACCTGAAGCTGAAAGCTTTTCACGTTGTTAGCAAGCACTGTACCTTTCTTGGAGCTTGCATCCACATACTTTGTACACGATGAAAGCACCGCCTGTGCCTGATTTACCTTTGCTGAATCGCTGCTCTTGAGATCCTGCTTTGCCTGATTAAGCGTTTCATCACTCATCTCCTGTCTGAAAACATACAATTTCTTGTCTGTCTTGCTGTAGGTAATCGTACAGAATGCAGTCTTATCTAGCTCAGATGAATACTGAACCCACAGATAATCAGCATCTATAAATGTGTGCACATCCTCTGAAGCACCAGCGCCGCCAAAAGGCTTAACATCCGCTATATCATAGCTATTGCTTTTTTTCTTTATCACACCGCTATCTGACACTATATCCTGGATTACATCAGCAACGCCTCCCTGCTTACGGAGTGTGCTTCCCGATCCTGCGGATTTCACATACGTATCCTCAGGAACAATAAAGCTTCCTGTAACCTGAGTGAATGATGTTCCAGTCTGTACGTAAGCAGTTCCATCAATCTTGATATCACTTGCCCCCATCAGTATGTCTGCTATCGCATCATATGTCTCAGTCGCCTGAGACTGAAGCTTCTGTCTGGACGACTGCTTCTTATGTGACGCAACAGTTGTAGATATAAGGGACATGACAGCAACCATGAATATTCCCAAGATTGCCATATACAGTATAAGCTCTATGAATGTGAAGCCCTTGTCTTTATTTCTACATATCATTCTTCACACCCCCTAATTCTTTCCATATGTATGACCGCCTGTATACTGGTTCAGGTTGACCCTTCCAACAGTATTGTTGCTGTTATACTTGCAGAAACGATACTCTCCATATCCAGTCAGCACCTGACTGTCAGATTTCCTGATAATAATAACCTGCTCTGAAAGAGGAGTAGTCACTGAATCTGCATCGTAATCGTCAGCATAATATATCGTAACTCTCTCCAGCACCTTGTCAGGTGCAGATGAATTAGCAGTAAATGACTCCGCCCTTCCATCAGCGCATATACCATAGAAAATATCGTAATTAGCACCATTCTGGACTATCCTTACCGCCTCTCCACTTTTTTGCGTCCTAGTTCTCATCTCAAGCGCCGACAATTCACTGTCAAACTTCTGCAGTGAAGCAGTTGCCTGAGACGCTCTTATTGATGATATAGTGAGAAAGCCCACGCCTGACATTACTGCAATTATAGCAATAACAATTATCATCTCTATAAGCGTGTATCCATTATTTGATTTTATACCATTCTTCATCAGCTACACCCCCTATTCAACATTCTTCTTCCAGTTCTGGAATACAAGAATATCTTCGTATGAGATGTCTGATATTGATGCTCCTGTTACCTCTGTGTTACCTTCGCTCTTGGATGATGTATAGTTCTTCAGCACCTTTGTTGTAAGCGTATTGAGCTTTTCGTCTGTGCTCTCTGAACACTGTTCAAGAAGATTTGCAACAAATGCAGCGTCTGCTGATATTGACATATTATGGTCAATTATAAGCTTTGATCCAGTGATTATCATACCTCGGAAGCTCTTAACATTCTCATCAAATCTTACATTACCACCGGCAATTATAATTCCCTGGAATGATCCATCTCCATTGTTTGGCTGGAGCTTAACATCACCAGAATTGATAACTATGGTTTTAGCCTCATTATCTGTTGCATTTCCAATTGTCTTCTCAATTGAAAGGTTTTTGCTGAACACATACGCCAAATCAACGTAGTGGTTTAAAGGAGTGATACTGTAATCATATGAATATGTATCTCTATCCTTATCATATGAGCTTAAATATCCTACCGATGAGGAAGTGTAATTAGCTATTTCCCACGCATTCTGTGTACGCTTTGTTTTATCATCCACATTGTTAAGAACCGACAGATGATCCTTCATATTAATATACATATATGAAAGGAATGTGCTTGTCTGTTCTTCGTCACTTGCAGTTCCTGAACCAGCAAGCTTAAGTGCATCCGCCTTGAGATCATTAAATGCCTTTTTATTGTTGTCTGTGCCCTTGTTTCCAAGAATATTAGTAAACACCTTGCCTGTTGAAACATTATCAAGAGCTGTAGCCACATCCATTGTGGTAGTTGTGGATGCTCTCAGGAACAGCGAATCATCGTTATTCTGATCTGTGACAGCACCACTTGCATTTATCTTGCCCTCTGCCGGAAGAACCAGCTTAACCTGGAACTGCTCGTACTTCTGTACATTATAAAGCTTGCTGCTTATCTCATCGCCATAATCCTGGAGAAGCTTATAATATTTCTCAGCAAATTTCTCTGCATTGCTTACATTGGATGAATCCTTTCCATCCTCAATATACAGATAATAATAATCATGTCCTGAAACAGTCTGCTTAATAGCTGTTACGCCCTTTTCTCCTTCTGTAGCAAGATCCTTGAGGAAATCATCATACAGATCAAGTATGTTCGCATCTGCCTCAAATGTCTTTGGGAACTGAAGTGTAACTGTAGTGATTCCTGTGTCAGGGTCAACCTTCTCAGTGTTGTTCACTACAGACCACTGGGTAAGGAACATAAGCTGATTTGTCTTCACATCAAGAGACTGTCCTGTAGAATAATCCTTCAGTGTTGTGAATGCGTAATCTGCATTCTCATCAACTGTTATATTCTCATCGTCCTCAGGAACACTTGAAGCAGCAATCTTTGAGAATTCGATATATGACTTACCTGCTATATACAGTGAATTAAGATCCTGTAAGTCAAGTGTTGAATTCTTACCATTTACAATAATTGCACTATCACTAAAGTGTGATCTGAGCTTATATCCTGTTGCAAGATATCCTTTTTGTCTGAGATAATTCAGACTTCTTGTATCCTGTGCATTGTAGCTATATCCAAAATAACTTCCCTGAGTAAATTTCAAGCTTGCTTTCTCTGCATTAAGCTCTGTATCATCAAAGATATACGCATCTGCAGAAGCTTTCAGTGAGCCTCCGTCTTTTCCTCCAATGACGATATTATCTGCCCAAAGCTCTGATAAAGTCTGTGTACGACCTGACAGATTTATCTCAGCTCCGTTATATGCGGCAAGAGAACCTGAACACACAACCACATCTGAGTTGAGTGTAAGTGTGGAATTCTTACCATTTACAAATATTCCTGAGTATGCACTGCTTTCCTTTGTACCCCACATTGTGGTAGGCTTACTCTCATATTTGTTCGTAACCTTTGTCTCGGCTACATCATTATAATCCTTATTGTAATAATCGCTTGCTGCGTAGATGTTACCCTTAACCTGTGCGTCGGTTGTCCGGTTGTCGTTGTCCTCTCCTACCTCGACACCCATATCCGCAAGTATCGCATATTCATACAATGTATTGTTTGATACACTGCTTGTATCAAATGAAACATTGTACTCAGGCTCCGTGAGAACAATGTCCGTAGTGATAGACTGCTCATAGGTTCCTGCTGTTGATCCCTGCAGATTCACACTTCTCTTAACACACACATTCTTGAATGTGACAGACTGAACCTTGTCATTTTCGTAACCCGACTGCTTCTCCGTCTTAATTCCTCCATTATTCTTATAATACTGAGTTGTTGTCTTGTTATTAACATCAGTATATATAAGCTTCATGTTCGATGTATCAAGTCTGACACCATCCGGATTGTCCACCGCATCATACTCATTAGATATGAAAGACTGAAGTGTATCTGTCACGTTCTTAAGGCTCTTATAGTTTGTATCTGCAACAAAGCCTGTCATGAAAAGCTTTTTGAAAAGCTCATTTGCCGATTTATTGTCAAGGGTAGTAAACGCCTGAGCCTTAGTATCATACACAACAACCAATTCAGCCGTAGTTGTGTACGCCGAATAAAGGTGCTCATTGGTCGCTGCGCCTACCCCCGCATACATCTCATCAAGTGCAGTTTCTACCTCATAAAAGTTATTCAGGGAATTCAGCTTATAAAACTTGAGCTTGTATGTCATCATAGCTCCCATAAGTATCGCTGAAGCAAGAATGCACATAAATGTGGTTGCGACTATTACAAGGACGAAACTTGAACCGTGATCATCGTTATGCCTAAGCTTTCGCTTTAATCTCTCAATCATCTGTTACTTCCCCCTTGTTCCAGTAACCGTCGTCTTGTTTCCTTTACTATCTGTCAAAGTAACTGTTATATCGTACATATATACACTGTCACTCTGATCCTCTGTCAAACGAGCTACAGGATAGTCAGAATTAACATTGTCAAAATCAAAGTTGGCATATACATTAAGATCTGACGACTTTGCTCCCGCTGCCAGCTTAAGTCTCACCTTGACATCTGACATCTTGGTGTTCTTTCCTGCATTCGTATATGTAAGATCATCAACGTTCGCCACATTGAACTGCTCACGTATGATCTTCTTGTATGTATCGCTGAGCTCTGCTGTCGTCTCGAATACATACACATCCGCCTTCTCAGATATTCCTGAATTATCCACCGTTATGGTATCTGTCGTACAGTATGAACCATTGTATATCGCCGGAACATAGAGAAGATACACAGGTGGCAGACCATTCGTAAACTCCTGCTTGTATACTATTCCATCACCATATAAGGTGGTAGGCTTGTATACATTTTTGCCTGAGCTCTCATACTGTGATCTGATAACTGAGACCGTTGTATAATCTGTGTATTCCACATAACACTCAACTGTATATGTGGATCCCAGCTTTGATATCTTGATCTTGGTATTCTTCTGGAAATGATCCTCATCGAATGTTCCACCACCGGAAAGATAATGGTTGTACTGCACATCATACTTTCTCAGCACGTCAAGCTTCGCATCCAGGAAATACTGATATGCGAGATTATCAAGATTGCTGCCTGTTGCGGCTACATTATAGGTGGCACCTATAATGATAGCCGACTGTTTGCTGTCCAGATTTCTGATAGTTCCCGATTCCGTAGCATTAGTCTGTATGGCGCCACTTTCATCGCTCTTGAATGTCGCACCACCATCAAGACCTGCAAGCACATATCCATTCTTAAGAACCTGATATGCCGCATCATTCACATCCACCTGACAGGTGTAGGTCTCATAAGATTTTCCTATGGATACATCGTTGCAGGTATAGGTTGTGTCCGAATATTCCGCCGTTTTAGAATTCGGCAATGTAATAGACTTTCCCGATGGTGTTCCCTTTGTAAAGGAATATGTCTTTGTTCCATTGCCATCAGGAATATTCACATTTCCTGACAGATCAGCGGTCTTAAAGATCTCCATGATCTCCTCAGCCTTCTCGACTGCATACTGCTTCTTCGTCGATGTAGTACCCGTCTTCGTGGCTGTGATCAATGCATTGGTTATCGGATAGATCAGAATGGCAAATATGGCAGCAGCGATTATAATCTCTACTAAACTAAATCCTTTATTGTTTGATTTAACCATTTATTTGTTCACTCCATTTAAGTGTATGCATCTACTGGGCTGTTGTTGTGGTCGTAGTCGTAGTAGACTTTACTGTTGGGTTTCCAAAGATGTTGTTTGTACCTGTCTGTACATTCACATCTGCGTGATCTGTAGTTCTGTCATCACCGTTTACTGCATATGAGGTTATAGTCATATCTCCCTCATACTTTCCTGTCTGTTCGTTGAATGCTATAGTGACATCGTCAAGAGTCATTCTGTAATCACCATTCTTGATGTAGTCGATGACATCCTTGATATCCTTGTAGTCTCCCTCGTATGTGACAGGGAATGATGCTGAATAGCAGTTGTAACCTGATGCTGTAGCTGCTGAATCATCTATAGTCACGTCAGATGCTGCTGCATCTGTTGAAGCACTTGAATTATCAGCAACGGTAACGTCGCCCACAGCGCCTGCGCCAAGTGTATAGAAAAGTGTCTCCTCACCCATTGTTACACTAGGAAAGTTGAACTTATACTTATCCTTTACACCCTGTAAATACATGATTGTGTTATCCTGATACAGCTCTGATGGAAATTCTGCAAGAACAGCCTCATAGTCTGCCTTGTACTTCTCAGTGTCAGCTATGTACTGCTGTCTGTTCGCATCCTTCTCAAGCAGGCTGTTATAATATGTCTGTCTCTCGTTGTACTGACTTTCAATACTCTTCTTGTCATCAAAATTGCTCATGGCAAGGAATCTTATAGGAAGCACTAAGATAGCAATTCCCAATATGAATAATAATAGATTTCTCTGGCCCTTTGTGATTGAATCCATGATAGTCCCTCCTTAATTAACTGATACTTCATCTGTTGAAGTCTCGGTGTCATCTGCATTTACATCCTTGTAGATACATGTAACTGTAAAGTCGTATGTTGTATCCCCGCTCTGCTTATCCACATTCTCAGTGACAGACTGAACGAATGAATTGTCTATGCACTCTATATCCTTGAGGTTTATTGCAAATGCAGCTATATCCTCGTACGACTTCGTGTTACCTGTGAAACTAACCTCTGTTGAAGATGAATCAAACGCTGTAAGACTGATTCCCTTTGGCATCTTGTCCTCAAGCTCCGCAATAAGTGTTCCAACATTCTCATTGAGGTTCTCTGTGTAGCTGTACATATTCTGAGCATCCATGTATACAGACTCTGCATCCTCATAGTCCTGTACGATCTGCTCTATATCCTTGATAGAATCAATATCTCTGTTCACCTGGTCAAGCTTTGACTGAGCCTTGTTCTTAGCTATGAACGAGTACGCTGTAACACCACCTGCAACTATGACTGCTATGATGATAAATGCTATAACCAGTGGTGTTGTGTCAACACTGCTTGCACCGCCCTTGCTGCCAGTCTCACCAAGCTCGAAGCCCATAGGGTCAAAGGCAGCTCCGATAGGAACCATGAGATATACAGGATTATAAATCTTAAGATCAATCTTTGGGTCAAATTTGATGTTATACAATGTATCCATTACTCTGGTTGATACATTGAGCTGAACCTTGAACAAGCCGTCGATTCCCTTGATAAGGGCTCCATCACCTGTGAGGAATACATCATCAATAGGCTTATCAGGATTCTTTGATGTGAAGAAGTCCATAACTCGACCGATGTTGTTGATGAGATATCTGAACGCTCCTGTTATTGCGTTGTCGTCGAAATCTACCGTGAGAAGTCTTTCATTCTGAAGTAATGTCATGGCTGTTGTTGCATCCACGCCCTTCGCATCCATAACTTCATTCACAACAACATTTGTTCCGTATGGAACTGTTCTCTGAAGGAGAAGTGTATCTCCTTTTACGATGTTGAGCACTGTTGATTCACTGCCCAACTGGATTACCATAGTTGTCATTGCCTCTGTTGTCTGAGTCTTGATCAACTGAAGCATTGCATTACCAATATAATCAAGTGCTACTACTTTCAGTCCAGCCATAGCTGCGAGATCATAGTATGATCTTACCATGTTCTCTGGTGCAGCGACTGCAAGAACTCTGAGCTGCTTGTTATTCTCTTCATCAGTAACTGTCTCAAGAACTGTATGAGACACTACGTAATCCTCTATATTAACAGGGAAATACTCTGATGAGTTCGCATTAATAATTCCTTTAATTTTGTTCTCCTTAACGAAAGGTACAAGAACCTCTCTGTTAACGATCTTTGTAGAGGTAAGAACGAATATCGCGTTCTTGTTTGTTATTCCATTTGCTGAGAGCTGAGACTTGATTGCCTCTGCTATTCTCTCTTTGTCTCTGATCACGCCATCCTCATAGGCATCTTCCGGTGTCTCGAAGATGATAGCGTTGTGTATCGTTGACTGCTTCTTGTTTGAAGGTGTAACTTCAACGATAGTAATACTTTCATTTGTAATGTCGATTGTTAAGACTTTATTATTACTCGCCATTTTTATAGCCTCCCTCGCTAATCAGTAGTTTTGTATGGAAAATTCCACATTGCTTTGAGTACCAGCTTACCGCTGTTCACCCCATTCATATAATTGTTCCGGATAAGTGCTTTCCGGATAAAGGTCAACATTCTGTCACCCTTTTAATAGCTCATCTCATCCACATAATGACCCTTTTATATAGAAGAAACTCACTGAAAAATAAGTACCAGCTCTACCTAGGTAAGCCAGTTGCCGCCATAAGTCATGCTATGTGACATGTCACATATACAAAAAACCGCTGACTGCAAAGAAAGAGTGAGTATAAAGGATCAGACTATATAACACTCTATATAACATTCTTTCCTTCATATTCAGCTCTGTGTAAAGATATAGCAACCGGGGAAAATCCCCAGCTACTATAAATATAAATAGTAGATAATGTGTCAGCACCTGACGATGATCACACTCACTGCCTGTACGAGGTTGCAACAGGTATAATCACCGTCTGTGCTACACTTATGTAACATCAATCATGTTCTCATGAACAATCCGTAAGTTTACACAAGTCTGTCAGAATCTTACTTGTATTCTGCACATACATCTGGATAAAGCTCTGAACCATTAACTGTTACAGTGAAAGTAGACTTATCTGAGCTAAGTGTAAACATAAATGACTGATCCTTATCATACTTTGGCTTGTATGCAGCTGAACCAAGCTGTGATACAACCTCGCTTGTAAATGCAGCGCCAGTTCCATTTACTGCAACAGGCTTTGTTGTTGATAATGTATAATCACCAGCTTCTGCTGCATCGTAAGCTGCCTCTACTGAAAGTGCGTTTGTAACTGCTGTTGCGATTGTCTGTGCATTTGATACATCTGTTGATCTTCTTGACTTAGCGATGTACTTGATAAGTGCCGGTGCAAGAGCTCCAGCAAGGATTGCCATGATAGCAATAACGATAATTAACTCTACTAATGAGAAACCTTTGTTGTTTTTCTTCATAATATTACTCTCCTTTTTAGTTGTTTATTGTGTGTTGTTATGTGCTTTGCACTATATCAAACCGGCATCCTCGTTCTACCGGGTTTAACCTTTTTAGTTATCATGCAGGTCATACATGATATATCAAATAGCTACCAGACGTATGTTACTTGTAAGCATCACACACATCCGGATACAGCTCTGAGCTGTCCACCTTTACGGTGAATGTAGCCTTATCACTATTGACTGTGATAGTGAACTGCTTGTCCTTGTCATACTTTGGCTTGAATGTACTTGTCCCAAGCTGACTTGTGACTTCTGATGTGAACGCATTCGATGTGCCAAGCTGTGTGCCATCGGTATTCACCGGGTAATCACCAGGTGTGGCATCATCATATGCCTTCTCTACCGATAAGGCATTGGCGACTGCCGTCGCTATAGTCTGGGCGTTCGACACATCGGTCGATCTTCTTGACTTTGCTATGTACTTTATGAGCGCCGGTGCAAGTGCTCCGGCGAGAATAGCCATGATAGCTATGACTATGATAAGCTCCACCAGTGAAAAGCCTTTATTTCTATTCATCTAATTTCCTCTTTTGTTTATACATTATCCATAGCATCGTACATACTCATGATAGGTCCATATACCGCTGCAACTATCATGCCAACAACACCTGCAAGAAGAACCATAATCATAGGTTCCATAGCTGCTGTAAGCGCATTTGTTGCCGCCTCAACTTCTTCGTCATAGTAGTCAGCAACCTTGCTGAGCATCTCCTCTATATCTCCTGTCTCCTCACCAATCTTTGTCATGGCTGAGAGCATCGGTGGAAGCATCGTCATATCCTTAAGTGGTTTTGAAAGCGGTACACCCTTGGACACCTGAACCTTAGCATCCATCAGGCCGTCTCTGATAATCTTGTTATCCATCATCTTTGCAACCTGCTCAACAGCATCTATCATCGATATACCTGACGCCATCAATGTACTCATGGTTCTTGCAAATCTTGCACAGGCTGTCTTAACATTCAGATTTCCGAATATTGGAGCCTTAAGTCCTATGTTCGCAAAGAGCTGTTCGCCAAACGGTGTCTTCTTGAAGAACTTAACACCGAACACTATAGCTGCCACTATGATTATGAGCAGCCACCACTTATACATAACGAAATCTGCCGCCGCCATCATCATACGAGTTGCGAGTGGAAGCTGAGTTCCCATCTCTTCAAACATACTTGAGAAGTTTGGTATAACCGCTACCAACACTACTATGATAACTATAACCATAACACAGAGAACTACTATAGGATATGTCATGGCACCCTTGATCTTGGATGACAATGCATTGTCCTTCTCGAAATGCTCTACCAGTCTGTCCAAGCAAATCTCAAGATTACCAGACATCTCACCAGCCGACACCATGTTGATCATGATAGGCGGGAATACATCCGGGTTAACTCTGAGCGCATCCGCCAGAGTTCCACCTTTCTCTACATATGTACGCGCATCTGCTATGGCCTTTCTCAGTGTCTTGTTCTCAATCTGATCCCCCATCAGCTCCAGTGCGGATATGATGGTAACACCGGCCTTGATGACCGCCGAGAACTGTTTACAGAATACACCCAGGTCTCTTGACTTGACCTTCTTCTTAAATCCTATACCCCCGAGCGGGCTGCTCTGCTCCGTCAGACTCATGATCGAGTAGCCTTCTGACTTCAGCTTCTTCTCAGCACCGTCTCTGTTAGGGGCCTCGATGGTACCTTTTTTATTCTTACCATCTCTGTCAACAACCTTGTAATTAAATACTGCCATTGTCTCTCCTCCGACCCAATCTTAATATTCTTACGTTTTCATGTATCTGCACTTTAAAAGCGCAATAATGCAACATAAATTATATGTAAAATATCTTACTATACCACACAGATTTAATCAACATTTAATTATTTGCACGTTATTTTTTAGACAATGTGCACAATGCGGCTTGGTTATTATACCACATTTTTCCATATGGCAATCGATTATTCCATATATCTTACTGTCCGTTGATCTTCTTTCTCAGGTACTGCTGATCCTGTGCGTATGTCATGGCAACCTCTCTTGTGACGGTCCCTGAAGCATACAGCTCATACAATGCATCGTCCATAGTGATCATACCTAAGGCTCTGCTTGTCTGGATAGTTGACTGGATCTGATGAGTCTTGGCTTCTCGTATCAGACTTCGTATAGCAGGTGATGCAAGCATTACCTCGAAGGCTGCAACTCGTCCGTTGCCGCTCGCTATAGGAAGAAGCGACTGTGAGATAACTCCCTCAAGAACCATCGCGAGCTGAACTCTTACCTGCTGCTGCTGGTTTGTAGGGAAGATATCTATGATACGATCGATGGTACTTGCCGCACCGATTGTATGCAGTGTGGAGAATACCAAGTGTCCTGTCTCGGCAGCGGTTATGGCTGTGGAGATAGTCTCAAGATCTCGCATCTCTCCTACGAGGATGATATCAGGATCCTCACGGAGTGCTGCACGAAGTGCATTTGCATAGCTGAGTGTATCCATACCAACCTCTCGCTGGTTAACTATTGCCTTATTGTGATGGTGAATGTACTCTATAGGATCCTCAAGTGTGATGATGTGATCCGTAAGGTTCTCATTCGCCTTGTTTATAATAGATGCAAGTGTGGTTGACTTACCAGAACCTGTAGGTCCTGTTACGAGAACCAGACCTCTCTTTCTCTTGTAGAGCTCAACAACCTCCCTTGGAATACCAAGCTGGTCAGGTCTTGGGATCTGTGTCTCAACTCGTCTGTACGCTGCTGCCATGTTTCCCTTGTCCATGAATACATTGACACGGAAACGTCCGGTCTCAGGTGAATCGAATGAGAAATCGACCTCTCCTCTGTCCTGAAGTATGGCCTTATGCCTGTCCTTCATAGTAGATCCAATTGCCTCTGCCGCATCAGCAGGTGACAGTGCCGGAACCTCAACCTCGGTGAGCTTACCGTTGATTCTGAGCTTAGGTGGTATACCTACAGCTATATGAACATCTGACGCCTTTGCTTCTACAGAGAAGGCAAGTAATTCCTTCATGTCTAACATAACTTGTCCCTTCCTTTCCCTTTTGCATTAATAATTACAATTTATATATAATCTCATTATATATCTCTTATATCTTACAGCTCTCCCATGTCCACTCCCTCGGCCACGGTCACTGTACTGTGAACAATCTTGTTCATCTCTGCTATGGATGTGATACCATCAAGAACGTGCTTGGCAGCTCCCATCTTCAGTGTGAGCATTCCTTCCTTGAGGGCCTGCTTCTCAATGACATCCGCTGTAGCTCCGGAAGCGATAACAGCCTGAAGCTCTCTTGATACAGGCATCATCTCGTATACACCGATTCGTCCTGAATAGCCTGTGTCGTTACACAGTGGGCATCCCTGTGGCTCGTAGATGATGACATCCTCCTCGTCAGCCGGAACACCGAGCTGAACTCTCTCATCATCCTCCACAAGTCTTGGCTGCTTACATGTGGTACAAAGTCTTCGCACAAGTCTCTGTGCAATAACTCCAACAACAGCATCACCGGCGATGTATGACTCAATACCCATATCGATAAGACGGGTGATGGTCGAAGCCGCTGAGTTAGTATGCAGTGTCGATACAACCAAATGTCCTGTGATAGCGGCCTGTACGGCGATTCCTGCTGTCTCACCGTCTCGGATCTCTCCTATCATGATGATATCCGGATCCTGACGAAGGATAGATCTGAGGGCTGCCGCGAAAGTCATGTCCGCTTTGTTATTAACCTGCACCTGATTGATACCGTTGATGTTCGCCTCGACAGGGTCCTCAACGGTGATGATATTAACATCCTCTGTGTTAAGCTCACTGAGTGATGTGTACAGTGTAGTTGATTTTCCTGATCCTGTAGGTCCCGTTACAAGGATGATACCATGTGGGTTGCTGAGGATATTATCGAAAACCTTCTCCTGCTCTGCATCGAAACCAAGGGCACTCTTCGGTTTTGTCAGACCGTCCTTGGATGTAAGTCTCATAACCGTCTTCTCTCCGAAAACTGTTGGAAGGATAGAAACACGGACATCAAACTCTCTTCTGTCAACCATGATGGTGATACGACCATCCTGTGGTTTTCTCTTCTCTGCTATATCCATACCGCCTATGATCTTGATACGGGCTGTGATACCTGCCAGTATGCTGAGGTCGTATGACATAACCTGCTTAAGTGCACCATCTATTCTGTATCTGACTCTGACGCTGTTCTCCAGAGCCTCTATATGTATATCTGACGCTCTCTGTCTTACTCCGCCTTCGATGATCTGCTTAACCAGAAGTACGATAGGGGAATTATCGATTTCTTCGTTGCCCTCTTCCTCGTCGCCTCCGCCGAGCACATTCTGCTGCTCCTGTCTGTAGGCCTCAGCAGCCTCCATAGCCTGAGCGCTTCCGTAATACTTGTCTATGGCATTCCTGATTCCCTCCTCAGATGCGAGCATCGGCTCTACCTGAAGATTTGTCACAAGACCAATATCGTCCATGGCCATGATATCCATTGGATCTGCCATGGCTACCTTGAGGATGTTCGGGTTATCAGGATCTATCTCTATAGGTATGGCCTGATACTTGGTGACCATGTTCTCAGGCACCATGTGTATAACCTTCTCCTCGATCTTAGCTCCCTTGAGCTCTATGTAGTCAATTCCCAACTGGGTTGTAAGTACCGTAATCAGCATGTCGTTACTTATAAATCCCAGATCAACCAGGGCGTTACCAAGCTTTCTGCCGGTCTCCTTCTGCTTTGCAAGTCCTTCCTGAAGCTGTTCCTCCGTGATAGCCCCCGCTGCTACAAGGACATCTCCAATTCTGATCTTCTTACGTCCCACGCTTAATCGCATTCTCTAAATACCCTCCTCACGTCTCTCGCAATTCTACGCACAGGCAGAATTATCCAAATACCTAAAGCGTATTATATCACAGTATTTTCACATTTTAAACATTTTGTACATATTTAGATACATTTTTTTGCACTTTTATCGGATTTTTGCTTTTTTACAGGGTGGATAGGCACTATTTCTGCACAATAAACATATTATATAAGCAAGCTGACTGTACTAATTGTAAAATAGCCCGTCCAGCAAATGTACAGCCGGTACAATCAATTTACGGGAGCAGTTCATATATGGAAGCGTTTAAAAACCCACTAACTCCCGAAGAAGAGAAAAAATATATTGCGCTGTGCCTGTCCGGCGACAAGGCTGCCCGCAGCATTCTGATAGAGTACAATCTCCGTCTGGTCGCCCACATATCCAGAAAGTACAATTCCGCCGTGAGGGATCCCGAGGATCTTCTGTCCATAGGCACGATAGGTCTCATCAAAGCCATAGACAGCTACAAGCCCGACAAAGGCTGTAAGCTGTCAGGTTATGCCGCCAAATGTATCGAAAACGAGCTTCTCATGACTCTCCGCCACGAGAAGAAGAAGGCGCGTGAGGTCTCGATCTACGATCCCATCGGCACTGATAAAGAGGGTAACGAGATCGTCATCCTTGACATCATAGGTTCGGAGAACGTCAACGTTCTGGACAAAATGATACAGGACGACCACCTGTGCCTGCTTCCCTCCTGCATATCATCGCTCCTCTCATCCAGGGAGAGGGAGATCATATGTATGCGCTACGGTCTTGACGGGCAGTCACCTCTCACCCAAAAGGAGGTAGCCAGGATGCTCGGAATCTCCAGGTCATATGTATCGCGCATAGAGAAAAAGGCTCTTGGCAAATTAAGAGGATGCCTGGATTGACATCCAGACATCCTTATGATCACTCTTTTCTTCTCAGTATAATACCGGTCTCAAGCTCCTTATCAAGCTTCACCCTCAATTTCTGCTTTGGATGTGGCGCAGAGTCCATGCTGTTTTCTTTCTCGTCGTATATCGCCTGAACCTCGCACTCTATATTTGTTCCATCAAAGCCCATGGCTTCAAGCTTCTCTCCCACCAGGAACTTATTCTTCTGCTCAAAGCATACACAGCCATCCGGGGTAACCTCTCTCACAGTTCCAATATACGTATAGTTTTTTACATATGTGTTGCTATCATATATCTGTGATTCTGAGTCTGTCTTCCCGAAATAAAATCCCGTTGTGAACTGCCTGTATGTGCATTTGGCTATCTCTCTCTTGTAGTATTCCATGTTTGCTCTGTACTTCTCTTCTGACTCCATATAATCATCTATGGCTTTTCTGTAGGTTCTGGCAACGGTCGCCACATACAGAGCCGTCTTCATACGTCCCTCTATCTTGAAGCTGTCTATTCCGGCTTCCATCATCTCCGGGATGTACTCTATCATGCACAGATCCTTGGAGTTAAATATATATGTTCCTCTGTCGTCCTCGTTGACAGTCATATACTCTCCCGGTCTGGTCTCCTCGACGATGGAATACTTCCATCTGCACGGATGGGTGCACGCACCATGATTCGCATCCCTGCCTGTGAAGTAGTTGCTGAGAAGGCATCTTCCTGAATATGATATGCACATAGCGCCATGGATAAATGACTCTATCTCCATATCGTCCGGTATGTTTGCTCTTATCTGTGATATCTCCGCAAGGGACAGTTCTCTGGCAGACACAACCCGCTTTATGCCGTGGTCATACCAGAACTTGTATGTCATGTAGTTCGTGTTGTTAGCCTGTGTGCTTATGTGTAATTCCATATCCGGCATAGTCTCCCGAGCTATGGTAAACACACCCGGATCGGATACAAGAACAGCGTCCACACCTGTATCTTTCAGCTCGCCAAAATAAGCTCTTATTCCATCCAGATCATAGTTGTGTGCAAATATATTGGCTGTCACATACACCTTAGCATTATGTGCATGGGCATATTCCACGCCCTGTTTCATCTCTTCTATGGAAAAGTTGTCTGCTTTCGCTCTGAGGCCAAATGCCTGTCCGCCTATATACACTGCGTCAGCTCCATAGTCCACGGCCACCTTGAGCGTGTCCAGTCCGCCCGCCGGGACAAGAAGCTCTGGTTTCTTATCTCTCATATCGTTTCCTCCAACCATTTTTCGTTTATTTCCTGATACTAAGGCTCATTCCATCCCCTATATTGAGTATGGCCGTCTCCAAATGTTCATTGTGGGTGAGCTCGTACAGGTATTCTCTCATCCTTGAATGTATCGTTCTGTTTCTTCTGGTAACTGCAAATCTGCTCTCAAGGACATCTCCGTCCTGAAGCACGTTGTCGCAGAGCAATACCCCCTTCGGAGCTAGCAGCCGTATAGCCTCCGTGAAAAAATTGCCATACTGACCCTTAGCTGCATCCATGAACACCATATCATAGTTTTCTGTCATACCCGGTAATATCTCCAGTGCATCGCCCTCAAGCAGGGTGATCTTGTCTGAAGCCCCGGCTCTGACTATATTCTTCTTCGCCTCTTCTATTCTCGGCTGATAATTCTCTATAGTTGTTATATGTGCGTCATCATCCAGAAATCTACTCATAAAAATGGCAGAAAAGCCAACGGCTGAACCTATCTCAAGAATCTTCTTCGGCCTGTTCATAAGAATCAACATCTTGATGAACTCTCCGGCCTCTCGTCTTATGATAGGTACCCTGTTCTCTTCTGCCTCTCTTCTGATCGAGGTCACAACCTCATCGTAGTCTGTATTGAAGGAATTGATAAATGACGCAAGTCTTTCATCACATACCATAATTATCCTCTCTGTCTATTCCTCGGCACTGTCCTCACCGGAGGAATCATCACTGCTGTCTCCGTTGCTATCCCCCGAGGAACTCTTGCCATTTCCCGTTATGATCTCTATTATCTCCTGATTTGTATCGCTCGGTGCTATCTGATATGTACCAGGCTGGATATCATCTGCATATCCGCCTATTCTGACCTTCAGTATAAAAGCGTATTTGTCCTTGATGACCTCCGCCGTCTTAAGGGAATCCGCCACATCAAGAAGCGGCTCGTCCTGAGTTATCTGTATAGTTGCCTTACGGTTGCTGCCCGGATCCGCAGCCCTTGTGGCAAACACCTGATACGCAAAATCATACGAGTATGAGAAAGCCTTTACCAATATAAATAAAATACATACATTGATGAATAGTCCAAAAAGGAATCTCAGAATCTTCTTCATACTTCTAGCACTATCTAAAGCCATAATCGTTATTCTCCTTGTTCACAAATACATCTCAGCCAGCGCGAATCACCGGGCGTCCTCATCTATGATATCGAAATCAAGATCGTCCGCTATCTGTTCATATACAAGCTTCATCATTCTCACCAGCTTCTGCTCCGCCCTGATAAAGTCATTGACTATAGTATCATGGACTATGGAGTCATATTCCATGAATAGATTATTAACTTCATCATATGGATTGTCAAGCATTTCGTTATTCTGTATTTCATAATTTTTCTTACGAAATTCCATGAGCTGCTGAAGTTTTTCTGGTTTCTGTCTAAGTTTATCCTTGCAATACTGATAATTCTTGTAGACATCAGAATCCTTGATGCACGCATTCAATTGTCTGCTAAGTTCCAATGTATCTGTCATTTTCTCACCCTTCTACACCTCTGTGATTATAGGAAGGATCATAGGGCTTCTCTTTGTCCTCTTCCAGAGGAACTCTCCCATGTCATCCTTTATCACGGATTTGATCTTACCCCAGTCTGTCACGCCGCGGCTCAGGCATCTGTCGAGAGCCTCCTGACATGTGATCCTGCAGTCTTCCATAAGTGTCTCAGACTCCCTGACGTACACGAAGCCTCTTGACACTATATCCGGTCCTGCAACAAGCTGGTTGCTGTATCTGTCCAGGGTCACAACTATGATTATGAGACCATTCTGTGACAGAAGCTGTCTGTCTCTGAGGACAATATTTCCAACATCTCCAACTCCAAGTCCATCCACAAATACTCCCTGTGCAGGAACCTTGCCGACAACGTCGAACTTCTCCTCGCCGATCTCAAGAACATCGCCTGTGGTCATGATCTTGACATTCTCCTTAGGGATTCCCATCTCAACTGCAAGCTCTGCATGTCTCTTGAGGTGTCTGTACTCACCGTGGACAGGTATTGCATATTTCGGTCTTGTGAGCGCATATATAAGCTTGAGCTCCTCACGGCAGGCATGGCCGGATACATGTGTATCCTCAAATATAACGTGTGCACCCTTCGCCTCGAGCTCATTTATAACCTTGAATACCGCCTTTTCATTTCCCGGTATAGGATGTGAGCTGAAAATGACCACATCACCAGGCTTTATGGCTACTTTATTGTGTATGGATGCAGCTATACGTGACAGCGCAGCCATGTTCTCTCCCTGACTTCCCGTGGTGATGAGAACAACCTTCTCATCCGGGTAGTTCTTCATCTCGCTTATATCTATGAGTGTGTTATCCGGTATGTTGATATATCCAAGCTCGGACGCCGTGGTGATGATGTTCACCATGCTTCGTCCCTCTATGACAGCCTTTCTGCCATACTTGTAAGCTGAATTGATGATCTGCTGTACTCTGTCAACGTTGGATGCAAATGTCGCTATGATGATCCTGTGATCCTTGTTGTCGTTGAACAGGTTGTCAAATGTTCTTCCCACTGTCTTCTCTGACTGTGTGAAGCCCTCCTTCTCAGCATTTGTCGAGTCAGCCATGAGTGCAAGCACACCCTTCTTGCCGAGCTCAGCAAATCTCTGAAGATCTATGGTTCCACCAAATACCGGTGTGTAGTCTATCTTGAAATCTCCGGTGTGGACAATAAGTCCGGCCGGTGTGTATATGGCAAGGGCCGCCGAATCTGCTATGGAGTGGTTTGTTCTGATAAATTCCACTCTAAATGCCCCAAGATTTATATTCTGACCATACTTTACAACCTTTCTTCTGGTGTTGTTCATAAGGTTGTGTTCCTTCAGTTTGTTCTCTATAAGACCCATGGTCAGCTTGGTCGCATAGATCGGCATGTTTAATTCTTTCTCAATGTACGGTATGGCTCCTATGTGATCCTCATGTCCATGGGTAACCACGAGTCCCCTGACCTTGTCCGCGTTTTCCTTGAGATAGGTGACATCAGGAATTACCAGATCGATTCCTAACATGTCGTCCTCAGGGAATGCCAGTCCGCAGTCAATGACTATGATAGAGTCCTCATACTCTATCGCAGTGATATTCATTCCAATCTGTTCCAGACCGCCCAAAGGAATGATCTTCACTGTCTCTTTATTATTCTTATTCAATTTTCTTATACCTCCAAATTTACGTCCTCAAGCAGCTCGTCAAATATCTTGATGACCGCCTCTAATTCATTTTCATCTTCCACAATATCGTATGCTGCCATCTCTTCCGTATCAGCTCCGTTGTTCTCGCGAAGGATAAGGAATGATTCATCATCCGCCTTGTCTATAACGAACAGATAATTCACGCCGCCAAGTGTGGTCTGCTCCACAACCGAGAATTCCACTTCTGTTCCATCTTCTGCTTCAAATATGATACTGTTGTCCGTCTTCCTGTTCTCTGCCATATAAACCTCTTAATACTTCTTCAGGCGTACACAAAACAAAGGCAGAAGGTCTGTGTCTATCACAGACTGCTGCACTTCGCATCAAGATAGTTCTGCAGTATGACCGCAGCCGCCATCTTGTCTATGTACGTCTTCCTGTTCTCTCTTCTCACTCCGCTGTCCATAAGGATCCGCTCTGCCTCCACAGTGGTAAGGCGCTCATCCCACAGAACAACCTCAAGTCCTGTTCTGCGCTCAAGATCCTCCTTGAATGCCTGGGTGGCCTCGCATCTGTCTCCCTCTGAATTGTTCATGTTCTTCGGGTAGCCAAGCACTATCAGCTCTATGCGGTCGCGCTCTCCTGCCGCTCCATACTCTTCAAGTATGGCCTCTATGCGGGCAAGTGTCTGTCTCAGCTTGTTCGCCGACTTTCTCTCTATCGTCTCCAGCGGCTGGGCAGTCATCTTGAGCGGATCGCTCACGGCAACTCCCACCGTCTTGGTTCCATAGTCAAGTCCCAATATTCTCATACTATTCTTTTCCTTTACACGAGGTTATTCTTGATGTAGTCCTCAAGTAAAACCTCAATGATCTCGTCTCTCTCCACCTTCATGATCAGGCTTCGCGCGTTCTTGTAGCTTGTGATATATGTCGGGTCACCGCTCATTATGTACCCAACAACCTGGCTTACCGGATTATATCCTTTCTCGGTAAGTGCATCGTATACTTCTCCAATTATCTCGCGTACGTCCAATGTCGCGTCCTTGATTGGAACAATATTCTGTGTACTTTCGTTATTCATCAAATCACGTCCTCATCTTGTTATTATCTCATGAGCCAATTAACATTCCTATTCTAATATAAAAAACTACAAAAGTAAAGGAAGGTTTCCCCCATTTTGGGTATATGTCACATACACAAAGCTGTTCACAAAACTCTCCGGCATGGATATGTCGCCCACATCTATGAGTATATCCATGTATCTCTCCGTATGTCCTCTGAGATATGTCTTATTGTCCTTCTTTACAACCTCTTCCACCAGGACTTCAAGCTCACAGCCCTCAAACTGGGCTTCATATGCGGTCTTGTTGTCATGGGCAAGCTTAAGCAGCACATCGCTTCGCTCATTCTTTATCTCAGGGGCAACCTGCTCTTTCATGGCGGCAGCGACTGTTCCCTTTCTCGGAGAATACTTGAATATATGCATCTCATACAGATTGAGCTCCGTCAGATATCTGACAGTCTCTGCAAATTCTTCCTCAGTCTCTCCCGGGAAGCCCACTATCACATCCGTGGTGAGCGCAGGGGACTTATACGCCTTTCTCAGCATGTCACATTTTTCAAAGTATTGCTCGCAAGTGTACTTTCTGTTCATTCTCTTGAGCACTGAATCACAGCCGCTCTGCAGGCTCAGATGGAAGTGTGGACATACTTTCGAATTGGATGAAATCCTCTCCACAAACTCCTCTGTTATTATCCCCGGCTCAAGTGAACCAAGCCTTATTCTCTTGATTCCTTTGATTTTTGAGATAGCCTCTATAAGCTCTATAAGTGCTCCCTCATTATTCTTATCTTTGCCATATGACGATATGTGTATACCGGTAAGCACAACTTCTTTTATTCCTGCCTCCGCAAGCTCTGATACTTCTGCAAGGATCGCCTCCTGGCTTCTGCTTCTTATCCTTCCTCTTACATACGGGATTATGCAGTATGAGCAGAACTGATTGCAGCCGTCCTGGATCTTGACATATGCCCTTGTGTGTCCCACAGGGACATGGCCGCCCATCTCCTCGTACTCAGTCTCTCTGGATATATCCACGAAGTATTCCATGGCTTCATGATCTTTACCCGGGGCATTTTTTTCATTGTTTCTCACATTAATATAATCATTAACTATTTCTGTGATACTTTTCTTCTTATTGTTGCTTATTACTATATCTATAGCTTCATCCTGCTCGAGAATCTCTCTGGCTGACTGCACATAGCATCCTGCGGCTATCACTATTCCATCAGGATTCATCTTTCTGGCTCTGTGAAGCATCTGCCTTGATTTTTTGTCCGCAATATTGGTCACAGAACAGGTATTTACTATATATATATCTGCTTTTTCGTCAAATTCCACTATATTTGCACCGGCAGCCTTCAGCATGTCGAGCATGCTGTCAGTCTCCGCCTGATTGACTTTGCAGCCAAGTGTTGTGGCAGCCACAGACATTCCTTTTAGCATGTATTTTACACTCCTTATATTGACTTTTGTATTCTATAAAAATATAATAATGACAGTACATAAAAAACTTACAAGGGTTAGGAGGACTATTTATGACAGCAGTTAAGATTTCTTTAAACTCAATCGATAAGGTCAAGAGCTTTTGCAATGACATTGCGAAATTTGACGCAGAATTCGACCTCGTATCAGGACGTTACGTAATTGATGCAAAGTCAATCATGGGTATTTTCAGTCTTGATATCTCAAAGCCTATCGAACTTAACATTCATGCAGAGAGCGGTATCGATGAGATCATGGCTACTCTGAAGCCATACCTTGCAGAATAGTATTTATTCTGCCCCGTATGTTATATGAATCTGATAATCAAAGAGATGCTTATTATGAAGCATCTCTTTTTTGTTGTCTTTTATCACTGTTTTATATTGTTTTACTGCTTTGCGCGACACATAACGACCTCTGCCGTATCTACAGCCTTGCGGTACAATGGCTCGATAATTCCTGTGAGCTTTGCCTCCGACTTCTCTATCGCAGAGAGAACCGGATGTGTAACCGGATGCTTTGCAACAAATGTCGTACAGCAATCCTCGTATGGCAGTATAGATGTCTCGTATGTTCCGATCTTCTCTGATATGTCTACTATCTCCTGCTTATCCATGCCTATACATGGTCTGAACACCGGCATGGTGCTGACCTGGTTGATAACGTTCAGGCTGAACACAGTCTGGCTTGAAACCTGGCCTATGCTCTCTCCTGTTATCGTACACTGACAGTCATTCTTCTCAGCCAGCTCCTCCGCTATCTTGATCATGTATCTCTTCATGATGATCGTGAGCTCCTCATGAGGACAGTTGTCGTATATTGCCATCTGTACATCGGCAAAGTTGACAACATGGAGTCTGATGGCTCCTGAGTAGTTGGCCACAAGACATGCCAGATCTATAACCTTCTGCTTTGCTCTCTCGCTTGTGAACGGAGGTGCGTGGAAATATACTGCCTCCACAACAACTCCTCTCTTGGCTATCATATATGCCGCAACAGGGCTGTCTATACCGCCTGACAGAAGTGCCATTCCTCTGCCGTTCGTTCCAACCGGCAGTCCTCCCGGGCCAGGTATGGTGATCGAATAGATATATGCTACCTTTCTAATCTCCACATTGATTATCTCCTGAGGTGAGTGCACATCCACTGTAAGATCAGGGAACGCCTCAAGGAGGAAATGTCCAAGCTCGGCGCTTACCTCCATGGAAGTCATAGGATATGTCTTGTCATTTCTTCTGGTGAACACCTTGAATGTGAAGTTCTTTCTGTCGTATGCCTTTTCAACATAATCTATTACCTTCTGCTTGAGGTTTTCAAACTCTGTGTTCTCCTCAACCACAACAGGGCATATTCCAACGATACCAAATACTTTTCCAAGGGCATTTACCACATCCTCATAGTCGTAATCCGACTTGCACTCAACGAATATTCTTCCCTGCTCCTTGCGGATATAGAAATCTCCGTAAGGCTTCAGCTTTCTGTTGATGTTCTTACAGAGTATGTCTTCAAATATATATCTGTTCTTTCCCTTTGTGCCTATCTCGGCATACTTTATCATAAATGCCTTGTACTGCATATTTCCTCCTATTTCTTCCTCACATATCTTCTGAGTATCGGTAAAAGTTCCTTGCAGCACTCGACTGCATAATCTATCTGTTCCATTGTATTCTCCGGTGAAAAACTGAATCTCAGTGTGGACTCAAGCTTCTCAGGTGGCAGACCTATGGCCTTCAGCGTGCTGCTTGTGGAATGTTTATTCGACGAACATGCTGAACCGGATGAGACATATATGCCCTTCTCTTCCAGAGCATGAAGCATGACCTCACTTCGCACTCCCTTGAAGGTTATGCTGGCTATATGGGGCGCATCCCCGGAATTACTGTACACATCGTCTATCTGTGTGAGTTCATCTATAAGATGTTCCTTGAGTTCTCTCATGTGCGCTACATTTGCATCGAGATCTCTGTAGGTCATCTCGGCAGCCAGTGCCATTCCGGCTATTCCCGGTACATTCTCTGTTCCTGACCGCATTCCGCCCTGCTGGCCTCCACCGTATATCACAGGCTTGACCTTGACTCTGTCCTTTATGAACAGTGCTCCAACGCCCTTTGGTCCGTGGAATTTATGGCTGCTTATGGACATCATGTCTATTCCCATACGCTTCGGGTATATCACATATTTGCCAAATGCCTGTATGGCATCCACATGGAAGAGCACACTCGGATTCTTCTCCTTTATACGTCTGGCAATGTCCTCCACCGGCATGACAGCTCCTATCTCATTGTTGACGTACATGACTGACACTATGATCGTGTCGTCGTCGACCTCATCTACCAACCGGTCAACATCGACCACACCATCGTTTCCAGTCGGAATCCTGACAACATCAAATCCCATATCCTCAAGGAATGTCAGCGGACTGCCGACTGAGGCATGCTCAACTGCTGTTGTTATGATCTTGTTGCCCGCTCTCCTGTTGGCAAGTGCGCCTCCTATCAGAGCCATGTTGTTGGATTCTGTTCCTCCCGATGTGAACACGATCTCCTTCGCCTGAACCTTGAGCAGCCTGGCTATCTTATCCCTGGCATCGCTCACGTATCTGGCCGCATCCACACCCTTCTGGTGCAGTGATGACGGATTGCCATAGTCCTGTTCCATTAACTTTACCACAAGATCTCTCACCTCTGGATAAACCGGGGTGGTCGCTGAATTGTCAAAATATGCTTCCATGTTGTCTTCCACCATTCCGAAACCGATATACGTCCGGCTTCAAGCTTCTTTCTTTCACTAATCTCTACAATATTGTTCTAATTGTCCCTGTCGGCACTGAACATGATGATCGACATAACCGCCAGTCCGGCCGTCTCAGTGCGCAGTATCCTGTGTCCAAGAGTTATACATTCCGCCCCGGCCGCCATTGCCTGTTCCACTTCTTCCCTGGCAAAGCCACCCTCCGGGCCTATGAATACCCCCAGACTTCTGCGGGCAGAGGACGGTGCTGTCACATCAGCGATGATCTGTCTGGACTTTGCAAGTCCCTCCGCCTCCTCATATGGAATTATATTCATATCAAGAGTCTTCGCCATCTCTATCGCCTGTGCAAATGTTACCGGCTCCGTGATCTCAGGGACGATTCCCCTTCCGGACTGTTTTGCAGCAGACTCCGCTATGATCCGGCATCTCTCAGTCTTCTTTGCAGCCTTCTTTGCATCAAGCTTCACTATGGTGCGCGCAGTGAATACCGGAACTATCCGGCAGACACCGAGCTCCACCATCTTCTGTACTATAAGATCCATCTTATCCGACTTTGGATATCCCTGAAACAGGGTAACCTCCACCGGAAGCTCTGCAAAGTTATCATTCACATCCTCGACGCGGCACAGAACCTCGTCTCTGCCAAGCTCCGATATACTGCACGTATAATCTCTTCCTCTGCCGTTACTGACAGTTATCTCCTGACCCACTTTAAGGCGGAGAACGTTCTTTATATGGTTAACGTCTCCGCCTGTTATACTTATATCTGTTCCTATATCTCTGCCATCTACGTCTACAAAGAATCTGTTCATATTTGATTATTTCCTCTCACACGCTGGTTCATACATGCTTTTTTGCGACAAAGCTTACCCAGTCATTCATGTAGACAGTATCTACGATATCAAAGTTATTGTCAAGAAGAGCCTGTCTGACCTCATCCTCTTTTATGTTTATAATGCCCGATGATATAAAAATACCATCATCCTTCATAAACTTCTGAACTACAGCCGACATTGGAATTATAACGTCTGCAAGGATATTTGCAACTACTATATCATAATTTGCGCCTATTGACTCTACCAGTTTCTGGTCCTCAAGGACATTTCCGCACTTGAATTCCACAGCCTCGGCAGGAATATGGTTCACATCTCTGTTCTCTCCCGCCACATCAACAGCGATCGGATCTATGTCTATACCGAGAACATGCTTTGCACCCAGCTTATTGCAAACAAATGACAGGATACCGCTTCCGCTTCCGGCATCGAGTATCTCATCTCCATCCTTCATGTACTTCTTGAGCTGGCCTATGCACAGTCTCGTCGTCTCATGGGAACCTGTTCCAAATGCTGTTCCGGGATCTATCTCAATTACTATATCCTCATCCGTTGCATCCTCCGGCACTTCCTCCCAGGTTGGCTTGATGATGATATTGTCATACAGTCTGAATGGCTTGAAGTAGGCCTTCCAGTTGTCTCTCCAGTCCTCTTCCTTCGTCTCACTCTCGGTTATCTCACCTGTTCCGACAGGAAGGAACTCTGACAGTCTCCTGATCTCTGCAGCCACCTTATCCTTTATCTCCTGCACGTCAAATGTATCGTCAAGGAAACAGGACACCTTTGCAGTTCCATCATTTTCCGGCATATCATCCGGCAGGAGATCGACAAACATCGTCTCCATCTCCTCCTCAGTGAGGGGAATATTATCTTCTATCTGAACACCCAAAACGCCTTCCTCTTCGAGGAAGGCGCTTATGAGGTCTTCAGCTTCACATGTTGTATCTATTGTGAGCTTCGTCCATTTCATATATTTTATACCTACTTTTTCTTTCTTCTCTTGTGATCGCCAAATGTAAATGGTCCTGCTGAATCTGTTGCAGGTCTTGTCTCTACAAGTGTTGCCTGCTCATACTGATTTAGGATCTTCTTCTGCTCCTCTGTGAGCTTCTCCGGCACCTGTACAACAAGTGTTACATAGTGATCGCCTCGCTGAGTTGGGTTCTTGAGGTTAGGTACTCCTTTGCCCTTCAGCTTTATACGTGTATCTGTCTGTGTTCCTGGTGGTATGGTGTAATCAACCTCTCCTTCGATGGTGTTGATCTTGATAACTCCACCAAGTGCTGCCTGTGTAAATGTGATAGGCTCTGATGAATACAGATTGTACTCCTGTCTCTGGAAGTTTGGATGACGATCAACAAGTATGGTAACTGTAAGATCTCCTCTCTCACCACCGTTGATACCAGGCTCACCCTTTCCTTTGATTCGGATGTTAGTACCATTGTCTACTCCTGGTGGAATAGCTATCTGTATCTTCTTTCTGCTCTTTACATATCCTGTTCCTGCACAGTTGCTGCACTTGTATCTGATGATCTTACCAGATCCACTACAATCAGGACATGTCTGAACATTACGTACAACTCCAAAAAGTGACTGCTGTGTTGTCACTATCTGGCCCTTACCGCCGCACTTGCCGCAGACCTCCGGCTGGTGTCCCGGCTGTGAACCGGTTCCCTTACATACATCACACTCATCCTTCAGTGGGAGCTCAAGCTCCTTCTGGGTTCCGAATATAGCCTCCTCAAAGGCTACTCTGATGGTGGTCTTGATGTTTGCGCCCTTCATAGGGCCATTTGTATTTCTCTGACGGCTTGCGCCACCGAACATATCTCCGAATATATCTCCAAAGATATCTCCCATGTCTGCGAAGTCAAATCCACCAAATCCGTCGGCACCGCCGCCGTTCTGGTCGAATGCTGCATGGCCAAACTGATCATACTTTGCACGTTTCTCAGGGTCACTGAGGACTGAATAAGCTTCAGCTGCTTCTTTGAATTTCTCTGCAGCCTCTTCATCACCAGGGTTCATATCCGGGTGGTATTTTTTTGCTACCACTCGGTATGCCCTTTTGATCTCGGCTTCAGAGGCTCCCTTGGTTACACCAAGGACTTCATAATAATCGGTCTTTGTCTCTGCCATAGCCTTTACCTTTCATCCTCTATATATTAAACCTCTGTGAAATCTCCATCTACAACATCGCCATCTGAGTAATCAGGTGTGCCTGCACCTGTTCCTGCGTTTGCTCCAGGACCGTTCTGCTCATAGAGCTTTGAGAACAGGTTCTGTGCGCTCTCCATCAGCTTATCCTTTGCAGCCTTGATCTTATCTACATCTGCATCGCTCATATTCTCTGCATCTGTGCTGTCTATTGCTGCTCTTAAGGAGTCAAGATCTGCCTTTACGCCAGCCTTGTCAGAATCTGAAAGCTTATCTCCTACCTCGCCGAGTGCCTTCTCTGTCTGGAATGCAAGTGCATCTGCCTCATTTCTTGCCTCGATGCCTTCCTTACGCTTCTTATCCTGAGCCTCGTACTCTGCTGCTTCCTTAACTGCTCTATCGATATCATCATCTGAAAGTGATGTTCCTGATGTGATAGTAATGTGCTGCTCTCTTCCTGTTCCGAGATCCTTTGCTGATACATTTACGATACCATTTGCATCGATATCGAATGTAACCTCGATCTGTGGAACTCCACGTCTTGCTGGAGCGATACCATCAAGTCTGAATCTGCCAAGACTCTTGTTGTCCTTTGCGAACTGTCTCTCACCCTGTACTACGTTGATATCAACGGCATCCTGATTATCCTGTGCTGTTGAGAAGATCTGGCTCTTCTTTGTAGGGATTGTTGTATTTCTCTCGATAAGGTGAGTAGCTATACCACCCATTGTCTCGATTGAAAGTGTAAGTGGTGTAACATCCAGAAGAAGGATCTCGCCTGCACCGGCATCTCCGGCAAGCTTACCACCCTGGATACAAGCACCGATAGCAACACACTCATCAGGGTTGATTCCCTTGAATGGCTCCTTACCTGTAAGTCTCTTAACCTCTTCCTGTACTGCTATGATACGGGTTGAACCACCGACAAGAAGTACCTTGTCAAGGTCTGCTGCTGTAAGTCCTGCATCAGCAAGTGCTGTGTTAACAGGGCCCTTTGTTCTGTCTACAAGATCTGCTGTAAGCTCATCGAACTTAGCTCTTGTAAGGTTCATATCGAAATGCTTTGGTCCATCCTGGTTTGCTGTGATGAAAGGAAGGTTGATGTTGGTTGTTGTAGCTGATGACAGCTCCTTCTTTGCCTTCTCTGCTGCTTCCTTTAATCTCTGCATAGCCATCTTATCGCCTGAAAGGT
>OLOA01000034.1_pt1 | contig 141618 bp, 128 predicted proteins | sample 1672201 | NCBI WGS metagenome assembly OLOA01 (sample SAMEA3136658, study PRJEB25190) | human gut metagenome
ATACGATCGGCGAGGGCTTTGGCTTTTCGCTCTTCGGCGCGCGGCACTTAGTGACGCTTGCGCTGTATATCGGCTTTGCCGCGCTGAGCTGCAAGCTCTACAAGGCGGCGGACGAGAAGAAACGGGCGCAGCTGCGGGGGCGGGGGCTGCCGGGGCCGGTGCGCCCGCAGGAGCCTCGGCCGGGTCACCCACCACGGCGAGCACGGCGCCGACCGGCGCGGTGTCGTCCTCATTGAACTTGATCTCAAGCAGGGTGCCAGCGACGGGCGACGGAATCTCGGTGTCCACCTTGTCGGTGCTCACCTCCAGCAGGGGCTCGTCAGCGTCGACGTGGTCCCCAACTTCCTTCAGCCACCTCGAGACTGTGGCCTCTGTGACGCTTTCACCCAGCTCGGGCAGTGTGACTTCGGTCGACATGGTTCTACGTGACTCCTTTGCCAGAAATCTGCAGCATTGCCAAGGGTCTGCAGCTGCTCACACCGGGTCATTCCGGTGGACAGGCTCAGCCTAACGCGAGCACGCTCCTGTTGCCGACCCCTTTCGGTGACTGCGGGGGGCACGCTGGCAGCGAACACGGGGCTCGGGCGGCGTTATCGTCGCCCGGCGCAGTGCCGCGGCCCGATGGCGCTGTCACCGCACCGGCACGATCATCAGCGCGATGAGGGGCCCGACCGTTAGCGTATGGGGCAGAAGACCGATGTCGCGAAGGAGCACACCATGGCCGATTCAACCGATTCCCTGCAGCGCTCTCCGCTGAATGAGTGTCACGAGAAGCTGGGCGCAAAGTTCTCCGAGTTCAGCGGATGGCTGATGCCCCTGGAGTACGAGGGCCACGGCGTGTTGGCCGAGCACAAGGCGGTGCGTGACGCGGTGGGCATCTTCGACGTCTCGCACCTGGGCAAGATCCGCGTGACCGGTCCCGGGGCCAAGGACTACCTCAACGGGGTGCTTGCCGCTGACCTGAACAAGATCGTGCCCGGCAAGGCGCAGTATCAGTTGCTCTGCACGCCCGAGGGTGGCGTGGTGGACGACATGATCGCCTATCTGCTGGGCGACGACGATGTCTTCCTGATCCCGAATGCCGCCAACAACACCACGGTGGCGCAGATCCTGGCCGAAGGGGCACCGGAGGGTGTCAACGTGGTCAACCAGCACCACGACTTCGCGATCATGGCGGTGCAGGGCCACAAGTCCCCTGATGTGCTGGCCACGATGGGCCTTCCCACCGACATGGACTACATGGCCTTTGAGGTGGTGCCGGTGGGCGACAGCACCTTCACGGTCTGCCGCACCGGATACACCGGCGAGACGGGCTTCGAACTCGTCGTGCCCTCCGACCATGCGGTGGCCGTCTGGGAAAAGGTGTTGGAGGCCGGGAAGCCCTTCGGCATCGTGCCCTGCGGACTGGCGGCGCGCGACACCCTGCGCACGGAGATGGGCTACTCGCTGCACGGGCACGAGATCTCGCCCGAGATCGATCCCGTCAGTGCCGGACTGACCTGGGCGATCGGCTGGGACAAGCCGGATTTCCGGGGAGCCGAGGCATTGCGCGCCATCCGGGCCAACAAGCCGGCCCGGCGAAACCGTGGCCTGCGGGCCGTGGGACGCGGCATCCCGCGCCCGGGCATGTCCGTGGTGCCCGCCGGTGCCGGCCCGGACGCCGAGCCCATCGGCGTGCTGACCTCCGGGACCTTCAGTCCGACGTTGCGCATCGGCATCGGCCTGGCGCTGATCGACACCTCCATCAAGCCGGGCGACAAGGTGGGCGTGGTGGTTCGCAATCGTGTCGAGGAGTTCGACGTGGTGAAGCCGCCCTTCGTGCAGCCCCACGTCCGCTGATGGTGCGAACGGCCTTCCCGGTCATCTGACCTGCGGGCGGGGGCCCGTCGGCCGGTGGGGTCCCTGACGATGATGATGCGGCCCGGACCAATTGGTCCGGGCCGCATCATCATGAATGGGTGGTCGTCGGCCCGCCGTGGGGCAGTGGTGGGTGTCAGGCCTCTTCCAGGCTCATCGAATACGCCAGCTGGTCGCCGTCGTGCAGGCTCACCGAGGTGATGCCGGCGTCCGAGAGCTCGCCGTAGGCGGCAGTCAGCCAGGCCTCGGCGTCGCCCTGGCTCTCGAAGGGCTGACCCAACCCGAGGGCCTTCATCTCATCGTCGGTCAGGTCGCTGTCCGCCGCCGGTTCGCCGGTCCAGATGAATGCCATCAGTAGGCCTCCCCGCGCTTGATCGCCGGGCCCGGATTGCGGAAGCGGCGCATGGTGATCATGCGCGACATCATGTAGCCGATCAGGCCCTTGCCGCGCGTGGTGAAGCCCGGGATGCGCTCGGTGGCCTCGCGCTTGTAGCTGCGCCAGCGCCACCACACATTGACCGCGCACACCAGGAAGAACACCCAGATGCCCAGGGTGCCCACCAGCGACAGCACCGGCAGGATCTGCGTGGCCAGCACGCAGGCGAGCAGCAGGAAGACGACCGGCCAGGCGAACTCCGCCACGGACCAGTGGGAGTCGATGTTGTTGCGCAACAGCACGCGCTCGGGCATCTCCTCCACCTTCTTGTACTGCTCGTCGCGCTTGCGGGCGCGGGCCTGCCGGTCGCGGGCCTTCTGTTCCTTCTTGGTCAGCACGGGGTGCAGACGCTGCATGCGGGCCTGTTCGGCCTGCTTGCGCGTGGGGGTCGGCGCTCCCTTGCGTCCGGCGTCGCGCTCGGTCTCCTCGTCAACCGGCTCGACCGTCTCGCGTGAACGGCTGGTTGCCACTGCGCACCCCTTTGATGTTGCTACGTCGATGTTCCTAGTGGATTTCTGTGTCCAAGTCTAAACGGCCGGGCCTGCCTGCTCGACCCCGGCGCCCGGGTGGGCCGTGTTCGCGAAGAAATCCCGGGATTGATGGGGGACGGTGGGTCTTGGTGGGCGCGCCCGAAAGGCGGACGATGGAACGGCGGGATGGAACAATGGTGGTGACCTGACCGTTCTGCGGTGCAACCGCTGCAGACCACGGCCTCTGGGGACGATGAGTCCCGCAGATGACCTATCCCGATCGGAAGGACCGATAGCGCATGGCTGGCATCCTCGAACGGCTCTCGATGATCTTCAAGTCCAAGGCGAACAAGGCCCTGGACAAGCATGAGGATCCCCGCGAGACCCTGGACTATTCCTACGAGCGCCAGCGGGAACTGCTGCAGAAGGTACGTCGTGGCGTGGCCGATGTGGCCACCAGCCGCAAGCGCGTCGAACTGCAGGCAACCCAGCTCGGGCAGGAAATGGACAAGCTCACCCTGGCCGCCCAGCGCGCCCTGGCCCAGGGACGCGAAGACCTTGCCCGTGAGGCACTGACGCGCAAGTCGGGGCTCCAGGGCCAGCTCGCCGACCTCCAGACGCAACACGCGTCGCTGGCCGCCGAGGAGGAGAAGCTCGTGCGGGCCTCCACCCGGCTGCAGGCGAAGGTCGAGGCCTTCCGCACCCGCAAGGAGACCATCAAGGCCCAGTACTCGGCCGCCGAGGCCCAGACCCGCGTCAATGACGCATTCAGCGGCCTGAGCGAGGAGATGGGCGACGTCGGCCAGGCAATCCAGCGCGCTGAGGACAAGACCCAGCAGATGCAGGCCCGCGCCGGTGCGGTCGACGAGCTGATCGCGTCCGGGGCGCTGGAGGATCCCACCGGGATGGTGCAGGACGACATCACCCGGGAACTGGACGCCATGGCGTCGGGGTCCGGGGTCGAAAGCGAGCTGGAGGCGATGAAGAGCCAGCTCGGCATTGCGGGCCCGGGCACCACCGGCGCCCAGCAGGTACAGCCCGGGTTCACTTCCCCGGCGATCGAGGCGGATCAGCAGAAGGGGCAACAGCAATGATCGTGCGCATCAGTGGCGAGGGCCAGTGGGAGCTTCCCGACGACGCCCTCCCCGAATTCAACGAACTCGATCGTCAGATCGAGTCGGCCGTACGGGCCCAGGACGCCACCGGGCTGGGCCTGGCGCTGCGTGAACTCGACGCCCGCGTCAGGCGCCAGGGCGTGGCCATCGACGACGATGACCTGCGCGATTCGGACCTGATCATCCCCGGTCCCGATTCATCGCTGCAGGATGTCGCCACCATGTTGGCCTCCGACGACCGCCCCGATGGGCTCTTCCCGGGCTGATCGGTGCGAGCACTCGTTGCTGCGGGGCGGATCGGCGACCACGACGGCGTGGACGCCGCCGTGCTCATCGGGCGTGCCTGGCGGTCCGCCGGTGCCCACGTGGCCGCCCTCGGCCTGGCCGAGCCGGGCGCCGATTGGGCGCGTGCCCACCGGGCACTGTGTCCCGACGATCCGGCCCACTACCTGTCGCTGACCGGCCATGGCCCCGATGCCATCGTGGCGGCCATGGCTTCGGTGGGCGTGTGCAATCTGCCCCGGCACTGGTCGCCGACGGTGGACATGTCGGCCATGGACTTCGATGTCGCACTCGAGCGGCAGCGTCAGCGGCGCGCCCACGGCGTCGAGTTGGTCGGCATCTGCGCCGCGGACCAGACCGGACAACTGCTCACCGGCCCACTCGGACTCGCCGGCACCCGGGGCGACCTGGGCCTTGCCGAGCGACTTGGGCTCGACCGGGGCCTGGAGCACTGGGCACAGGGGCTGCGGGCCGCCGTGGGGAGTGGCCCCACCGGGCAGGCCCCTGCCGGGCCCGGACCCGGATCCACCGGTGACGACGCGTCAGGACTTCCGGGGCGGGTCCCCGGGTCGGGCGCCGGAGGCGGCGCCGGCGCCGTGGTCCAGGCGTTCGGCGGAACGGTGCGCAGTGGGGTGGACGTACTCGCCCGGGCCGCCCGGTTGGAACAGTCCATCGCCCGCGCGGACCTGGTCGTCACCTCGTGCGATGTCTTTGACGTGGACCACTGGGGCAGCCCGGTCACCGACTATGTCGCCGCGCTCGCCAACAAGCACGAGAAGCCGGTGGTGGTGATCGCACGGACCAACCACACCAACGAGATCGGGCAGCGTTCGGTCGGTATCGAGGCCGTGCACGCGATCGGTGACGATGCCGATGTGACGTCCGCTTGTGGCGGATTCGCCCGCAGCTGGATCTGGTAGGCACTGGAACCCGTGGGAACGGGCACATAAGCTGTGCCACGGTGGTGAAGCCGGCGCCCACCCGCAGCGACCGGCCACAAACCCCATGAACTGATGCAGCGATGGCCCGGCGACCCCGGTGCCGTCATGGAACGCATGGAGACGAAGGGACATCGATATGTCAGACACGATCCAGGAGAAGGTCACCGGTGTGACGCTCACCGATGCTGCCGCACAGAAGGCCCGCACCCTGCTCGAGGGGGAGGGTCGCGACGACCTCGCCCTGCGCGTCGAGGTGCAGCCCGGCGGCTGCTCGGGGCTGCGCTACCGCCTCGCCTTCGATGATTCACGCCTGCCCGACGACCTGGTGGATGCCTACGACGGCGTCGACCTGGTGGTTGACCGGCTGAGCGCCCCGTACCTGGGTGGTGCGACCATCGATTTCGTCGACACCATCGAGCAGCAGGGCTTCACCATCGACAATCCCAATGCGCAGAGCACCTGCGCCTGTGGCGATTCGTTCCACTGACCCGTCGTCGACGTGGGTGGTAGGGCCTCGGCACTGCTACCCACGCAGATGTGAAAGGGGCCTCTCCCAATTGGGAGAGGCCCCTTTCACATCATTCGGGGTTCGACTCATTTCGGGGTTCGGCGTGCCCCCGGTGTGTCGTCAGGCCCAGCTGACCGGCAGCGGCCGGCCCTCCTCGTAACCGGAGGGCGACTGCACGCCCACGACTGCCTTCTCATGGAATTCACCCAGGCTGCGTGCGCCCGCGTAGGTGCACGACGAACGCACCCCGGCGGTGATCCAGTCGAGCAGGTCCTCCACGCCCGGGCGGACCGGGTCGAGGTACATGCGCGATGAGCTGATGCCCTCCTCGAACAGGGCCGCGCGGGCCCGCTCGTAGGACGACTGCTGGCGCGTCCGATTGCGCACGGCGCGCGCCGAGGCCATCCCGAAGCTCTCCTTGTAGCTGCGACCCTCGGGGTCGACGAGCAGGGCGCCGGTCGACTCATAGGTGCCGGCGAACCACGAGCCGATCATCACCGAACCGGCACCCCCGGCCAGTGCGAGGGCGACGTCACGGGGATGGCGAACCCCGCCGTCGGCCCAGATGGCGCCGCCGACCGATGCCGCGGCCTCCGAGCACTCGATGACGGCGGAGAACTGCGGGCGTCCGACTCCGGTCTGCATGCGCGTGGTGCACATGGCCCCGGGGCCGACCCCCACCTTCACGACGTCCGCGCCGGCATCGAGCAGGTCCAGGGTTCCCTGGGCGGTCACGACATTGCCGGCGACGATCGGAATCCGGATGCCGGTGCGGTCGGCGTAGGCGTCACGCACGGGACGCACCTGGCCCAGGGCCCCGATCATGCGCTCCTGGTGTCCATGGGCGGTGTCCATCACCAGCACATCGGCGCCGGCGCCCAACAGGGCCTCGGCGCGGGCCGCGGCGTCGCCACTGATGCCAATGGCGGTGCCGATGCGCAGGCGGCCCTGGGCGTCCACGGCCGGCTTGTAGATGCCGCATCGCACCGCACCCTTGGCGGTCATCACGCCCACGAGCTTCTTGTCGTCGTCCACGGCAATGGTCAGCTTGTGGCGCGTGGTGTCGAGGATCTCGAAGACCTGCTGCGGCTCGGTGTGCTGGTCCACCACGGTGAGGTCGGTGAGCATCACATCGTGCACCTGCAGGAAGCGGTCCACGCCCTCGGTCTGGGCAGGCCCGATCACGCCGATCGGGTGGTTCTGCTCGTCGACCACCACGGCCACGCCGTGGGCACGCTTGTTGACCAGGGCCATTTCCTCGCCCACGGTCATGGAGGGCGACACGGTCACCGGGGTCTCGAAGGCGATCGGGGCACGCTTGACGCGTCCGATGGCCTGCTGCACCACGTCCACGGGGATGTCCTGGGGGAGCACGGCGATGCCGCCGCGCCGCGCAATGGTCTCGGCCATGCGTCGCCCTGAGATGGCGGTCATATTGGCCACCACGAGGGGCAGGGGCAGGTCGATACCGTCACGGCTGGTGAGGTCGACATCGTGTCGCGACTTGACCGACGAACGGTTCGGCGCCATGAAGACGTCGTTGTACGTCAGGTCGTACGCGGGCTGCTGATTGAGAAATCGCACTGCTCAATTGTGCCGTGCCCACACAAGTTCTCATATTCGAGGTCATTGCGGGGTCGTACATGCGCCCGGCGGGGTGGCTTTTCCCCGCTCAGGGGCCACGCTGATAGCGTCATTGGGTCCCCGAGGGGCTGTTCGGTCAGGGCAACCCCGACGGGCCGTGCGCGGTAGCATGACGCGCGACAACACTGTGATGCCCAGCCAAGGACGGTTCCATGAGTAGTGTGGCCAGCTCCGATTCCACGAACGGCGCGACGCCGCTGAAGGTGATCGTGTATTCCGATGACCGCACGGTGCGCCAGCAGGTGCGCCTGGCGCTCGGACGAAAGATCGCCCGTGACCTCCCGGAGATTGCAGTCACCGAGTTCGCCACGCAGGACGCCCTGTTCGAGGCGCTCGACCACGAGCACTTTGACCTGGCGATCCTCGACGGCGAGGCAGTCCCCTCCGGTGGCATGGGCATCTCGCACCAGATGAAGGACGAGCTGGCATCGCCGCCGCCCGTCGTGCTGCTCATCGCCCGCCCCACCGACGCCTGGCTGGCCGCGTGGTCCAACGCGGAGGCCATCTCGCCCTATCCGATCGATCCGATCCGGCTGCCCGACACGGCTGCCGAGGTGGTGCGTCGGGCCCGTTCCGGTCAGGCCTTCCCGATGAAGCCCGAACCCGAGCCGGCTCCCGGCAGCGCGAGCCGTCACGCTCCCGACAAGCATGACCAGCCCCAGGAAATGGCTGAGTAATGGCCCAATTCACGTGGGCCAGCGTGCTGACCGGACTGCTTGAACACGACGACATGGACGCCGCCGAGGTGTCCTGGGCGATGGACCAGATCCTGTCCAACAATGCGAGCCCCGTGCAGGTGGCGGGCTTCCTGGTCGCCCTGCGCGCCAAGGGCGAGACGGTTGGCGAGATCCGCGGCATGGCCGATGTGATGCTCGACAAGGCCGTCAGCCTGAAGATGCCCAATGATGCCGTCGATGTCGTGGGTTCGGGTGGCGACCGCGCCAATACCGTCAACATCTCCACCATGGCGGCCATCGTCGCGGCCGCCAGCGGCCGTCCGGTGATCAAGCACGGCAACCGTGCTGCGAGTTCCATGTCGGGCACTGCCGACTGCCTCGAGGCGCTCGGCCTGGTGATCGACATCGACCCCGCCAAGCAGCCCCAGGTGTTCGACCAGGCCGGGATATCCTTCCTGTTCGCGCCGCTTTACCATGCGTCACTGCGCTTCGCGGCGCCCGCGCGCAAGGAACTGGGCATCCAGACCACCTTCAACTTCCTTGGGCCCCTGGCCAACCCGGCACGGCCACAGGCACAGGCGATCGGCGTGGCCAACTTCCGCATGGCGGGGCTGGTGGCCGGCGTGCTCGCCGACCGTGGCAATCGCGGTCTGGTGTTCCACGGCAAGGACGGCCTCGACGAGCTCACCACCACCGGCGAGACCGACATCTGGCTGATCCGTGACGGCGCCGTCCACCAGACGACGCTTGACCCCGCGGCACTCGGCCTGGCCCCTGCCCGTCCCAGTGACCTGGTGGGCGGAGACCCGGCGCACAATGCCCAGGTCGCCCGTGACGTCTTTGCCGGCCAGACCGGTCCGGTTCGTGACATCGTTGGCCTCAATGCGGCCGCGGCGATGCTCGCCTTCGACGGGCCGAACTTCACTGAACCGTTGGTCGACCAGATGCGTCCCCGCCTGGAGGAGGCCTTCACCACCATTTCGCAGGGCAGGGCCACCGAGCTGCTCGAGCGTTGGGTGGCCATCAGCCACGAGGTTGCCGGAGTGTGAGCCACCGCAGATGATGCGGCTGGCCGGACGGGAAGGACCCTCAGGGGCGCTGGATGGCCAGTGGCCCTCCCGGGGCAGTGGTCGGGGCACGGCCCGTCGGTGATGGCGTGGCCACGAGCAGCGCGGGGACGATCAGCAGCACGACCTCGAGCAGCACGCCGATCCAACCGCCGATGTTGACCAGGTCGGATCCCGCCTGGAACAGGCACCTGACCAGGATCGCCGCGGCCCCTGCGTAGGTGAGGAAGCGGCCGGCCAGGAAGCACCGGCCCGCCGGATGGTCGTGGGCGACCAACGCCATGATCAACCCCGGCACCAGCAACACGGTGGCGATGACGGCCATCACCCTCACGGGGAGATCGTCATTGACGGTGATCGTCAGCGCCGCCACGGCGGTGGATCCCATCGCCACCAGGACCCACACCGCGGAAACGACCTTGAGCCAGAAATGGCGTGCCCATGTCATGGGAACCTCCCGTGCCTCCGGGCTGTGCCGCCGAGCGGCGCAACGGTGCTTCGCCCATTGTTGATTGGTTGGATCAGCTTAGATTCCGACGTTCGCAGCCGCTGGTGGTTCCGGGAAGATCCGGGCAGCCGATGGCGCGTCAGGCGAGGTGCTGCGCCAGTTGCGCAACCCAGGGCCCCGCCCACAGGGCCGGGGCATAGGCGAAGACGCGTCCCGGGCCGGCCACCAGCCGATGGATGACACCCCACAGTGCCCCGATGATGGCGGCCGCGAACACCGCCATGATGAGGAAATCCCACGAGACGGATCCGGTGAGGGCACCGACGCCCACGGCCATGCGCACATCGGCGAAGCCGATGCCGGCACCGAAGCGCCACAGGGCCCAGAACATGGCTCCGAGCGCGCAGGCCCCCAGGGCAGCACCGAGCAGGGCCGACGCATCTCCCCACACGAGGGCGCCCAGCCCCAGTCCCACCGCCAACTCGATCAGGCACAGGCGTGTGAGGCCGCGCGGAATCCACGTTGACACCGCGTCGACGGTCGCCAGTACGGCGAAACCCGATGACCAGACCAGCCAGGCCGGTCGCTGTGCGCCCGGGGCTGTCATGAGGAGCGGCTGGCAGGCCAGGCAGATCACCAGGCACGCGGCGATGAGCCGCCAGGTGGTCAACTGCGCATAACTCGGCTTGGTGTCCGCATCGGGCACGTCCGGTGCGGGTTCCGGCTGGCGGGGCAGGAGCACGGCAGCATGGACGACCACGAGCCCCAGACCGGCGATCAGCCACGGCAGGGCGGCCCATGCAGCGCTGGTCAGCTGGTCCATGGCCCTGATCCTAGGGCCCTGATCCTCATGCGGCCCGTGCCGGGGCCGGTGCGATGGACGCCTGATCCGGGCCTTCCGGCGCCGTCATGAGCGCGGGCTGTGCCGCATCGCGGCGCCGCCTCGCCTGACCGGCGCGCAACTTCTCGGCATGCGATTGCATGGCGGCGCGGCAACGCCAGGTGGTCATCGCCGTGCAGTGCCGGCGGCGTCCCGACGCCAGCTCGATGACCAGATGGACCGGCAGGGCGGTCATCGTGGAGATCGTGCGCACCGTATGGCCGCGGGCGATCAGCACGCGCAGGCAGATACGGGTGGTGCGGGCCAGTTCGGGGCGGGCCGCCCGGGCGAGCAGGTAGCCGGCGTCGCGCTCCCACAACGACAGGGCATCACTGCGACGAATGCGGGGATGCTCGTGGCGAGCCGCCCGGCCAAGGCCCAACAGTGCACGCATCGTGCCCGCCGGCACATCGGTGGCCAGCGCGAGCACGCGCCAGTGCCAACCGGTCTCGGCCATGAGGCGATGGGCCATGGCCCGGAAGGGTGCCGCGTCCACCCAACCGGTGCTGGCCTCCGGGGAGTCGAGGCCCGCCGGGGCATCGAAGCCCGCCGGGGCGTCGCCGGGTGCGACCGGGGCAGTGGCGCCGCAACCCACGAGATGCAGGTGGGGCGGCTTGGGGTTGGCGATATCGGTCACGGTCGTTCTCCTGGCTTGTGGGGGTTCTCACCCTCCTTGCCCTTCGGGACAACCGATTTGTGAGGCCTGGACCTGTTTTCTTAGGAGATTCTCAGGATTTCATGGACCGTGCCAGGACGGCGGCGATGTCCGGTGGGAAATAGTCGGGCCCCTTGAGTACCTTCCCGTCGGCACGCAGGACCGGGTGGTGGTCGGCGCCCATCTTGGACATGTTCGAGCGCTGCACCTCGGCCAGCACGGCCGGCAGGTCGATGCCCATCTCCAAGGCCATCCCATAGATCACATAGACCAGGTCGGCCAGGGCATCGGCCGTGGCGACCACATCGCGATGTTCCTCGTCGTTGTCCATGGCGGTGGCGTTCGCCTCGTCGACGATGCGTCGTGCCGTCGTGCCGTAGACGGCTTCGAACAGCTCGCCGAATTCCTCGGCGATCAGGCTCATGCGCAGGGGCAGGCTGTCGCGCCGCAGGTTGGGGCCGTCGTCGGCGATCGGGCGACCGTAGAGGCGGTGGAAGCGGGCGACGAGGCCCTCGGGGGAGTCACCCTCGCGGATCGCGACGGAATCGGTGGGGACCGCGGCCTGCTCGTAGGCGGCGGTGTCCCCGTGCGCGATCGGACCGTCCCATGGCAGGGCCGGACTGCGCGGGTCGTCGGGCAACAGGTCAGCCAGCCAGTTGTCGTGGCGCAGGCCATTGTTCGGCTGGCTGGAACGGGTGCGCCCCTGCTTGTGGAATCCGACGTGCCAGGCCACCCGCCAACTGGCCCAGTTGGGCACATCGCCATTGAAGTCGCAGCGCCACACGATGCGCTGGGCGCCGATCGGGCCCAGCGGGTCGAAGGCGGCATCAAGCACGGCGTTCACTGCCCGCGACATCAACCCGCGCGCCCGATAGGGCCTGCCCATCCAGTAGCCGACCTCCCAGTTGCCGCCGCCACGGCTGAACAGGGTGATCATGCCCATCAGGGTGCCCCGAGGGTCACGGATGCCCCACTTCAGGTCGAAACCCAGCCGCCAGTCAGCCGGCGCCCTGGTGCAGAAGGTTTCGGCATCGGCATACGTGTAGGGGCTGGGAACCGTCGTCCAGCGCTGGATCTGTGGGTCCTGGCAGAACAGGAAGACCTTGTCGATGTCCTGGGCGGTGGGCGTCGACAGGACCAGACCCGGGGCGTCGATGGTGAACGGTTCCATGCCTCATGACCCTAACTTGTCGGGGGTGCAGCGATCATCGCGTGCCGCCCTGCAACCACCGGCCCGGGTGTGGCCGGAGCGTGAACATGACGACGGCCGACATCCCAGCTGGAATGTCGGCCGTCGGTCACCTTGACGCGGCGAATGCGGTCAGGGATCGGGGGAAACCGGACCTCATTCGCCGCTGGATCAGCGGGAGGCCTTGGTGAAGCCTGCGGCTTCGGCCTCTTCGATGGTCTTGAACCACACGTCGGCGTTGGTGCGTGAATAGCCCGCACCACCGGGAACGTGGAACTTCATGGAGCGCTCATTGCCCTTGATCGTGTATCCCTCGGGCGGATTCGCGCCACGGTAGCCGGCCCCGCCCTTCGCGGCGTCACCGGTCTCGTGGGAGTCGTTGGCCTCATCGAGCTCGGTCGGCTCGGCATCGCCGGTCTCCTGCTTGGCGACATCGGGCTGCGCCGGTGCGGCCTTGCGGGCCCCGGCGGCACCCTGCGGCAGATCTGAGGCCTCGGTGCTCACCGTGACATCGGCGGGCTCCAGGTGCTCGGTGGCCGTGTCCGGCTCGGTGAACTTCACGGCGCCACCGGGTTCGGTGTCAGCCGAGTCCTCCTTGGGACGGTCCCGACGGGCCTCGCCGGCGTAGTCGTAGCTGGCGTCGTTGTCGGTGTAGGCAGTGCTGGGTTCCTGCGGGGTCCAGCCATCGTCCTTGGGAAGCAACAGCTGGCGCACCGCCACCACGGCCCCACCGAGCAATGCGGCAATCCCCAGGCCCTTCAGGACCCGGTGGTGCTTCTTCTTGGGTGCCACCTGGACGACGGATGCATCGGCCCTTGACTTCAGATTCTCCACGACATCGCTTCCCTTGCGAGCAGCCTTCGCGACGTGCTCGTTCTCGCTTGCCCTATCGACGAATTCCCTGACCCGGGGCTTGACGTTCTTGTCGTAGCCCTCGGTGACGGCGTCCCGTGTCTTCTCGTAATAGGGGGCCACCTTCTCGGCGGCCTCGGCCACATGGGGTGCCACCCGGTCCACCGCGTCAGCCACCAGGGGTTCGACGCGTTCGCGTGCGTCAGCCACCCTGGGGCTCAGGAATGATGTGATCCTTCCCACGACGCCACGCGCGGTGGCGACGGAATCGTTCACCGCATCGCGGGCGTTCTCGCCGGCGGCAGTGGCGGACTGCTTGAGGTCCTCTTTTTTCACAGTGTCCTCCGATACTGGTTGTGCTCGTAATCGAGCTGCTCGTGATCGAGCCGTCTTCCACGCTACCCATGTCGGGTCACCCGGCGAAGGGGGTCGGGTAGTGGCTCAGGGTGATCGACGACCGTGAGCCACATCTGCCGGTCAGGGCCGGTTCACGGGCACACCACAGCGTGTGCCCAGCGAGCGATGTCGTCCACCGGCAGTGCCAGCCCGGTACCGGCGCGGGACCGTCGGATGCCCGTGCAGTGCAGGTCGGATGCCGGGGTCGGTTTCGCGATGCTGGAATGATGGGGGCATCACATCCGACAGCGGAAAGGGGCCTGCCCATGACGCAAGCCATCCTGCACACCAATCACGGCGACATCACGATCAACCTGTTCGATGACTTCGCGCCGAACACGGTGAAGAACTTCGTGGAGCTGGCCAACGGCACCAGGGAATTCCTCGACATGACCGACAACCAGCGCAAGACCGAGCCGTACTACGACGGCACGATCTTCCACCGCATCATTGATGGCTTCATGATCCAGGGCGGCGACCGCACCGGCACCGGCCGTGGTGGTCCCGGCTATGAGTTCGCCGACGAGTTCTACCCCGACCTGACCTTCGCCAAGCCCTATCTGCTGGCCATGGCCAATGCGGGCCCGAACACCAACGGCTCACAGTTCTTCATCACCGTGGCCCCCACGCCGCACCTGAACATGCGCCACAGCATCTTCGGTGAGGTCGCCGATGACGCCTCGAAGAAGGTCGTGGACGAGATCGCCAAGGTTCCCACCGCGCGCGGGGATCGTCCGGTGGACGACGTGGTGATCAATTCGGTCGAGATCGCCCAGTGACCGGGGTCGCCCTCTGATCGGGGTCGCCCTCTGATCGGGGTCGCCCTCTGATCGGGATTGCCCCCTGCAACCGGGGGCGACCCGTGGGGAGCGCGCCGGCAATGGTGCGGCTTCCCACGGGCCCGAGGGCCATCTGAATCGCCGTGTACCATATGGTCCACGGCGATTCCTGTCCCCGGGACGGTGACCCGCTCCTGCGCCGGCCGGCTACAGCGAGAAGGCGGCCTCGAGGTCGTGCTCACTGTAGGCGCGGAAGGCCAGGTGGGTGTCGGTGTCGATCACCCCGGGCACCTTCTTCAGCTGATCGGTGATGGCCGGCGCGATCTCCTCGTAACCGGCCACCCGCACCATGACGACAAGGTCGATGTCGCCGGTCACCGAGTAGACCTCGGTGACGTGCTCCAGGCCGGCGATCTGCTCGGCGACCTCGGAGATGCGGTCGTTGTCGGCATGGACGAAGACAATCGCGGTGATCATGTTCGCATCCTAATGCTGCGGGCTCGGCAGGGGCCGAACGGCATCCGGTGTCGCCGGCCGCATGTGCCGGCTGACCAGCGGAAATGTCGGGCTGTGGCCATCTGTGCGCCACATCGGGTCCCGAGCGGTCGTCCACAGGTGGTCTCCGGCATTGCTACTTTCATGAGATTTCTCTAAGATTTCCTTAGATTCGCGCTGTCTTCCGTGGCGAATCGGCCCCGTCGGGGTATTTCGTGAGTGATCACAGCGAGGAAATCGAATGGCGATGAGGGCACGTCACGGCGTCGTCCGGCTTGGTCTGGTCTGTCTCACCGCATTGGCGGTTTTCGGCACGGCAAATGTGTCGGGTCAGGTTGCGGTGATGGCTGAGGGCACTGATGCCGCGGTCAGCAACTCCACCGTCGATGCGGCACAGGCAAAGCTCGATCAGATCAAGTACGACAGCCAACAGGTCGAGGCCGACTACCAGACGTCGGTGAAGAAGCAGCAGGCAGCCCAGGACGCCTACGACCAGGCGACCACCCAGATCGCCGAGGAACAGGCCAAGCTGGACGCCCTGCGGGGCGATGCCGCCCAGATCGCCCTGAGCAACTACCAGGGGGCATCGGTTCCGCAGACCACACGGCTGCTGACCAGCGACGACACCCATGACCTGCTCTCCGAGCTGTCCACCGTGCAGTCGATCAACACCCTGACCGCCGAGAAGATGGCCCGCTACAACGCCGAGAAGTCGCTGCTCGAGTCACTGCGTGAGGAAGCTGTGGCCTCCGTCGACGAGGTGAGGAAGCAGACCGACCAGCAGGCGGCGCTGCTTGCGAAGGCACAGGACCAGACCGCACAGGCCCAGAAGGTGCTTGACGGGTTGACCACCGAGCAGCAGAAGCAGGTGATCGCGGCCCAGGCCACGAAGGTGCAGGTGGGCACATCGGTGTCGAACGGGGCCTCGCGCGACGCCAGCCGCAGTGACCTGGCAGGCATCCGCACCGCCATCGCCAAGCAGAAGGTCTGGCCGGCCTCCGGCGAACTCGTGTCGAGCTTCAGCTCGCGGGTCAATCCCATCGGCGGATATGCCGAATTCCACGACGGGGACGACATCGCCGCGGCGTGCGGCGAACCGGTGCAGGCCGCGTGGGGCGGCACGGTGCTGGCCGCCGGAATGTCGGCGGCTGGGGCAACCGCGTCGTGATCGACCACGGCAACGGCCTTGCGACCGCCTACAACCACCTGCTGGGGTTCTCGGTGTCGCCCGGACAGCAGGTCAACGTCGGCGACGTCATCGCGCGCGTGGGTTCCACCGGGAACTCCACCGGATGCCATCTGCACTTCCACGTGATCGAGAACGGCATCGCCGTCGACCCGGCCCCGATCTTCGGCAAGTAACCTGCGGGTACCGGCCCCGTTCCGGCTGGTCGGGTTCCATCTGGCGAAACCGCCAGCGTGGTGGTTTTACCGTCCACTTCGGTGGCCAATAGGGTTACAGGGTCAAGGAGGCGGCCGTGTGGTACACCCTGTTCAAATACCTTTTGTTCAGGCCGGGGGTGAAGCTCTTGCTCCACCCGACGCTCCAGGGTGAGCAGAACATCCCCCGACAGGGCGGTGCCGTGCTCGCCAGCAACCACCTGGACATCGCCGACACCCTGGCGCTGCCCGCGCTCATGAGGCGTCGGCTCACCTTTCCCGCCAAGAAGGAGCTCTTCGAGGGGCGGACACTGTGGGGACGCATCGTCGCCTGGTTCCTCACCGCAGTGGGCATGGTGCCGTTGGACCGTTCGGGTGGCCGGGCAAGCGCCAGTGGCCTTGGCCCGATCGATCAGGTGCTCACCGACGGCGGACTGGCCGGCATCTTCCCCGAGGGCACCCGCTCGCCCGATGGATCCCTCTACAAGGGGCATACCGGGGTTGCCCGGATGGCACTCGACATGCAGGTGCCGGTGATCCCGGTCGCCATGGTGAACACGACCGTGAGGCGCAACCGCCTGGGCCTGCCCACGATGCATGACGGACGCATGATCATCGGTAGGCCACTGGACTATTCGCCGTGGCGCCACCAGCGCGACGACGTCAGGGTGTTGCGCTGGATCACCAACGACGTGCTGGCCCATGTGCAGCAGCTGTCCGGCCAGCCCTATGTCGATGTCTACGGCTTCCGCGTGAAATATGGCAACCTGCGCGACGCCGACCTGACGCGCTTCCGCAAGGACAGCCCGACCGCCGGATTGCCGGTGCCACCCACCGACGCCGAGCTGGGCCTGGCAGGGCACGATGAGGCGGGTTCCCCGGCGCCTTCGCCCCGGGGAACCGAATCGGGCCCCGGTGATGACAAGGATGTTCGCGATGAGTGACACTGATCGACCTGATGCCCCCGCAGTGCGTGATGCGCCCAACCATCCGCAACTGCCGGAGTCCAGGCCCCCCACGCTGCGCGGCAGCCTCAGGGCCGCTGCCCGGGCCGCCGGATTCACCCGCGGTCTCTTCCGTGGCACCCGGGAGGCACTGACGGCCCATGTCGAGGGGGTCGAGAACATCCCGGAGGGTGCTGCGATCCTGGCCTGCAACCATCGGCTGCCGTCCGACTTCACACGGCTGGAGGCGTCGGTGGAGCGGCCCGTGCGGCTGGTGGACCTCAACCCGGACGTGCGCGGCCGTGGCAAGCGGGCCCGCGCCATTCCCCTGGAGGGGGCGGCCCCGGGACATCCCGACGCGGTATCGGTGCTGGGGGAGGGCGAATTGGTGGTCGTCTTCCCCGAGGGTGATCCGTCGCCGGACGGACGCCTGCACAGGGGCAACCCCGAGGTCGCCTGGCTGGCCCTGGCCACGCAGGTGCCGGTGGTGCCGGTGGGCATCGAGCTGCCCGAGCGCGAGGGGATGGGTGGACGCACCCTGTCGCGGATGCTCGGCCCGACCATCGCCTTCGGTAAGCCCCTGGACTTCTCACGCTATTGGACCAGCCCGGCCCTGTCCGACGCCCTCGACGGGGTGTTGCTGCGCGGCTGCACCGCCGAGATCATGGCGGCCATCGGGGAACTGTCCGGCCAGCTGTACCAGGACGACACGCCCGCCCAGGCCAAGGAGCTGATCCGCCAACGGCGTCATCGCGAGGCCGAGGAACGCGCCGACAACTACCCCACGCTGTGGGAACAGCGCCGTCGGGCCGCCATCGAGCGCGAACAACTGCGCGTGGAGGACCAGCGCGACCTCGAACGTGCCGCGGCCGAGGCGGCCCGCAATGCACGACGCTATGCCGACGGTGGTGCGGGCGAGCGTCCCCGGCGCTGAGGCCCGTCGGGCCCGCCCCGTGTCGGGTTCTGCGGCCTCCCGGGCCCTGCGATGACGCTCACGGCGGACGCGGGGCGGTGTGTGGCGCCGGCGCATTATCCTTGGGCCCGTGCCCGAACTGTTTCCGTCGTTGTTGAGCCTGCGCGATATGCCCCAGGTGCAGCAGCCGCACTATGCCGACGCCTCCGCCGAGAAGCGCGTCGTCGACAAGTTGCGCTCGCTGCCGCCACTGGTCTTCGCCGGTGAATGTGATGACCTGCGCGACAAGCTCGCCCAGGTGGCCAACGGCAAGGCCTTCTTGCTGCAGGGTGGTGACTGCGCCGAGACCTTTGACGGCGTGCAGGCCAATCCCATCAAGGCCAAGCTGCGCGTGCTGCTTGCCATGAGCGTGGTGCTCACCTATGCCGGGCAGGTGCCGGTGGTCAAGCTCGGCCGCTTGGCCGGCCAGTACGCCAAGCCGCGCTCCAAGGACACCGAGACCCGCGAGGGCGTGACACTGCCCGCCTACCGTGGTGACGCCGTGAACGGCTTCGACTTCACCGCCCAGGCCCGCCACCAGGACCCGGAGCGGCTGCTGCAGATGTACAACGCGTCGGCGGCCACCCTCAACCTGGTGCGCGCCTTCGTCAAGGGCGGCTTCGCCGACCTGCGCCAGCTCCATGCATGGAATGCCAGCTTCGTCCGCGACTCGCATGTGGAGAAGCGCTACGAGGAGATGGCCGGTGAGATCGAACGTGCCCTGGGCTTCATGGAGGCCTGTGGCGTCGATGCCGAGACCATGCGCACGGTTGACTTCTACGCCAGCCACGAGGCCCTGCTGCTCGACTACGAGAACGCCATGACGCGTATCGACTCGCGCTCGCAGGAGCCCTACGACACCTCCGGCCACATGGTCTGGATCGGCGAGCGCACCCGCCAACCCGGTGGTGCCCACGTGGAGCTGTTGCGCAGCGTACGCAACCCGCTGGGCGTCAAGCTCGGCCCGACCGCCACCGCCGAGGATGCCCTGGAGATCGCCGATCGGCTCGATCCGGAGCGCATCCCCGGTCGCATCACCTTCATCACCCGGATGGGTGCGGGCAAGGTCCGTGACCTGTTGCCCGCACTGGTCGAGGGGGTCGAGGCCTCCGGCCGCAAGGTCGCCTGGGTCTGTGATCCCATGCACGGCAACACCTTCGAGACAGCTAAGGGCTACAAGACCCGCGAATATGCTGCGGTCGTCGACGAGCTCAACGGCTTCTTCGACGTGCACGAGCAGCTGGGCACCTGGCCCGGCGGGGTGCACGTGGAGCTCACCGGCGACGATGTCACCGAGTGCCTTGGTGGGGCCTTCCAGCTCAGCGAGGAAGACCTCGCCAGCCGCTACGAGACCACCTGCGATCCCCGCTTGAACCGCAACCAGAGCCTCGAGCTGGCCTTCATGATCGCCGAGCGGCTCAATGACTACCGCAACCGCTACGCGGCAGCACCGGTCACTCCTGACTGGAATGCCTGAGCACAGCACCGAACCCGGATAGGCACAGGCATGGGGGAGTCCGCGACGGCGGTCTCTTCCCATGCCTGTCATCACCGGGGCATACTCGTGGGACAGCGCACGCAGGCATAGTGGGGACATGAAGATCACCCGGTTCGGACATTCCTGCGTGCTGGTCGAGGCGGGTGGGGCCCGTGTGCTGATCGACCCCGGCGTCTACTCAAGGGGCTGGGAGTCCATCGCGACGCCCGACGCGGTGTTCATCACGCACCGACATGCCGACCATGCCGATCCGGTCCGGCTGCCCGCCTACCTGGCCGACCGCCCCGACCTGCCCTGCTATGTCGAGCCGGGGGTCAACGAGCAACTCATCGTGCCCACCACCACTGCCATGGCGTCCGGACAGCAGATCATGCTCGGGCAGCTCACCGTCACCGTGGTCGGCGGCCTCCATGCCGTGATCCATCCGGACATCCCCCGGGTCGGCAACTTCGGACTCGTGCTGCGTGCGCCCGGAGAACCCTCGGTCTTCCACCCCGGCGACGCGCTCGACGTGACGCCCGATGACATTGACGTGCTCTGCGTGCCCATGATGGCGCCCTGGGAGAAGGTGTCGCAGACCATCGACTTCGTGCGGGGCGTGGTCCCTCGCCAGATGATCCCGATCCACGACGGGCTGCTCAACGACGACGGCTTCTGGATGATCGCCGGCCACCTGTCGGCCCGCACCACGGCCCAGTTCGTGCCGGTGCGCGATCCTCGTCCGTGGACCGTCACCCGGGGGATCACGCTCTAGCCCGTCCGTGGGTCAGGACACGGCGGCGGGTGGTGGATCGGTGCGGCGTCGCAGTGGGGGAATGCGCACCGCCAGCCAGATGGCACCCATCATGAGCGTGCCGCCGACCACCGTGCGCACGCTCAGGTCCTCCTGCCCGGCGAGCACGGCGAAGACGGCGGCCCACAGCGGTTCGGAGCTCATGATCACCGCCGCCCGACTCGCCTCCATGCGTGCCTGGCCCCATGCCTGCAGGAACAGGGTGAGGGCGCCGCACAACACACCCAGGTAGATCAGGGCGCCCCATTGGACGGTTCCACGGGGCATCGTGATGCCACCCGGAGCCGCCACCGCCAACGACCAGACGGCCACCGTGGCCGTCTGCACGATCGCCAGGCTCATCACCCGCTGCTGGGCGATGAACATGTCGGTGAGCACGATGTGCGCGGCGAAGCCGACGGCTGCGGCGATGGACAACAGCTCGCCCAGGCCCAGCCCCCCGGCCGCCCCCGGCGCCAGCGTCAGCACGCCCAGTGCGGCCGTGGCCAGGCCGACCGAGATCCACACCCGGGGCGGGGGATTGCGTCGCAGGATCAGCGCCACCATCACGGCGGTGAAGACCGCGTACATGCCGGTGAGGAAACCCGACACCGATGCGGAGGTGCGCACGATCCCGAACATCAGGAACAACTGGGCGATCCCGTAGGCCGTGCCCATCGCGATGCCCTGCAACAGGGTGCGACGGCTCATCCGCAGGGCCCGGGGGGCCACCAGGGCCAGCACGATCGCCGACATGGTGAAGCGCACCGCCGTGATGTCTCCCGGTGGCATCATGCCCACCAGGGCCTTGTTCATGAAATAGCTCGAACCCCACAGCATCGCAATCAGCAGCAGGGCCGACGCCGCCGGCAGGCTGGAAGGGCGGCGGGCCGCCGGATGCTCGGGGGCAGGACTCACAGGGTCAATCTACGCAGGTCGCGGCGGCGTCCGGGAACATGTCCTCAGATGATGAAGATCTTCACCGTGGTGCCCTTGGGCAGCTTGGCACCCGGATCGGGGTCGGTGCGTTGCACCCGACCCAGGCGAATGCGGGCGTCGGGATCGACCATCACCTCGTCGACGTGGAAGCCCGCGGCCTCCAACACCTTGTGGGCGTCGGCGGTTGAGCGGACACGCACATCGGGCACGTCCGTGGGGGCGCCCCCATCGGAGACGACGACCTTGACGGTGTAGCCGGGCCTGAGCTCACCGTCGGCGGGATCCTGCGAGATCACCGACCCCGAGGCCACCGCATCAGAATGCTGCGTGCTGACGTCGGCCTTCAACCCCAGGGCGTCCAACGCGGCAGTGGCGTCATCGCGGGTCTTGCCGCTCAGCCCCGGCACCCTCACCGGAGCCGGACCCCTGGAGACCGTGAGGTCGACCGTCGCGTCGTGGCGCACCTGGGATCCCGGTGTGGCGCTGGCCCCGCTGACGATTCCCTCGGCGTGGTCGGCGTCGTAGTCCTGCCGGATCGTGCCGACCCTCAGATGGGCATCGGCCAGGGCCCTGGTGGCCGCATCCTTGTCCAGCCCCACCACGGTGGGCATGGGATAGCTCTGCGGCCCCTGCGAGATCACCGCGTGCAGTTCTTCCTTGCGCACCATGCGTGAACCGGCTTCGGGGGTCGTGCGCACCACATCGCCGGCCGGCACCGCGTCGTCGTAGTCCTCGGAGAAGCTGATCGTCACGTCGACCTTCTGGGCAGCGCCCTGGGCTACGGTGCGGTTCATGCCGATGACTGCCGGTGCGCTGACATAGCGTCCGCTGGCCAGCCACCACGACAGGCACCCGACGCCCAGGGCGATGAGGATCACCAGCACGGTGGCCACGATCCCGCGCCGACGACGGTGCACCGGGTCGTTGACCAGTTCAGGGAAGCGCGGAGTGCGACCACTGCGCGGCAGCTGGGCATCCGGATCGGCCGCCAAGCGGGCCCGGAAATCGACCGGACTCACCGGCGTGCGTGGCCCCGAACCTGCCGACATGGCACGCCAGCCGGCCGTCATGGGACGCACCGGGTCAGCCGTGGAGCGTGCCGTGCGGGGCGTGGGCGGGGCACTGGACGACGCCTGCCGGGCCGCCAGCACGTCAATGCCACCCGAATTGGTGGCGGAGCCCGTGGAGGCCCCCATCGTGGCCGCCAGGCGCGGGGCCGGGACCGCCACGGCAGGGCCCGTCGCAGCGCCGGCCAGCTGCTGGTCCGCCACGTGCTGGGCCGGTAGGGCGGCCTGATGGGTCGCTACCGGTTCGGTGTGCACGACATCAACCCGGGCGGTGGGTGAACCACTCCAGACCTGTGACGAACGGAACGCGGCAGGATTCATGATGGCCGACAGCGAGGGGTCATTACCCACGCCCGCCGCAAGCGCCATGCGGGCGCGCCGCAGCCGGGCCAGCAGGTCGATACCATCGCGGGGCCGTTGGCCGGGCTCGCGGCGGGTGCAGGCCACGGTCAGCGCGTCGATGTAGTCGGGCACCGGGGCATGGTTCGTGCGCCGCAGGGTGACAGAGGGCGGGGGCACCGCCTTGTTCACGTGTGCATAGGCCACCTGAATGGGCGTGTCACCCGCATAGGGCTTCTCCCCGGTGAGCAGCTCGTAGAGCACCACGCCGGTGGAATAGATGTCGGAGCGCGCGTCGGCATGGCCGTTGGTGACCAGCTCGGGGGGTAGATAGCTGACGGTGCCGATCACCAGTCCGTGTGCCGCGGTGACGGTTTGGGCCGTGACCGCCCGGGCGAGGCCGAAATCGGCCACCTTCACCTGCCCGTGCGGGCCGATCAGCACGTTCTCGGGCTTCACGTCACGGTGCACCAGCCCGGATTCGTGGGCGGCCGCCAGAGCCGCCACGACGGGCTCAATGAGTTCCAGGGCCCGGGCCGGGCTGAAGGGCGCCTCGCGGGTGATCAGATTGCGCAGCGTGCAACCCTCGACGAATTCCATGACGATATAGGGGCGGCCGTGATCACGTCCCTGGTCGAAGACACCCACCACATGGGGATCTGACAGCCGTGCGACGGCGCGGGCCTCACGATCGAACTTGCGGGCAAAGTCGGCGTCATCGCCGAGGCCCTCATGCATCACCTTGACTGCAACGACGCGACCCAGTCGGCGATCCCGGGCACGGTAAACGGTAGCCATGCCGCCACGCGCGAGTTTCCTCACGATCTCGTAGCGGCCGGCTAGCACGTCACCCACCAAGGGGTCACTCGTGCTGTCTCTCGTCACAGAAATGCTCCAAACACGGTCGGGGGAAGTAGGCCGTGTCAGCCCGGTTACATAGTAGGCGTCCTGATCGTCGGGGGTGAACCCGAATCAGTGCCGGACGGCGATTCGCGCGGTGGGTCCCGGTCAGAACTGGCGGTCGACCGCAGCATGGACCAACGATTCCAGGGCGGTTCGTCCCTCGTCGGTGATCTGCAGACCGGACAATCCCCGCAGTGCAGCGGCGGAATCGCGGTCGATCCGTGCGTTGAGACGGCTCACGGCGCCGCTGCTCCGCAGCATCTCCCGGGCCGCGTCCAATTCCGGGTCGGACAAGGGTCGGCCCAGGTAATCGGCGAGTCGGGGTTGGTCGTGCAGCGCATCGACCACCAGGACGGTGCGCTTGTTCTCGCGCAGGTCGTCGCCGGCCGGCTTGCCGGTGAGCTCCTCGTCGCCGAAGACCCCCAGCAGGTCGTCGCGGAACTGGAAGGCCCGGCCGACTGCCGAGCCCACGTGCGCCAGGCCGTCGAGCAGCTGCGCCGGGGCGCCGGCCAGGGCGGCACCGAACTGCAGCGGACGGATCACGGTGTAGCGGGCGGTCTTGTACTCCACCACCTGTTCGGCAGTGGCCAGGCCAGCACCGCCTGCCAGGCCGCCCTCGGCAGCCAGGTCGAGGAATTGGCCGACATTGACGTCGGTGCGCACCGCGTCGAGTACCCAGCGCGCCCGGGCGAAGGCTGCGGGGTCCAGTCCAGCGGTGGCGAAGCGCTGTGTCGACCACGCGGTGAGCAGATCGCCGAGCAGGATGGCCCCGGCTCGTCCGAAGGCTGCAGGATCGCCGACGCCCCCACCGCGGTGATGCAGCTCCTCCAGCTGGCGGTGGGCCGCCGGCATGCCGCGTCGGGTGTCGGAGTCGTCGATGAGGTCGTCGTGCACCAGCGCCGCAACGTGCAGCAACTCGAAGCCGGCCGTGGCATCAAGTAGCGCCGTGGGATCGGCCGGTGCGCCGCCGGCCGCCACATGGCCCCAGAAGCAGAACGCTGGACGAAGTCGCTTGCCCCCGGCCGTGAAGCGGCGTGCTAGGCCCACCAGCTCAGACATCAGCGGCGAAACCGGCGCCAATTCCTCATCGATCTGGTCAAGGAACAAGCCGACCCGGGCACCGACGGCATCACGGAATGCGGGACCAGCGGGGTCGGTGGGATCGAAGGCAGGCATGGACACGCCCGGAAGCCTAGTGGGCGGCTGGATACGCTGACCAACGTGCTGGACAACTATCGACCCGCTGATCTCGCCCCCGCCCGACGGAGCAACACCGACACCACGCAGACGATTGCCGAGTTGCTGGCGCGGGCCGAGCGACCCACCTTCAGCGTTGAGTTCTTTCCCCCCAAGACCGATGAGGGCGCCCGGGTGTTGCACGAGGCCATCGAGAAGCTCGAGCCCTGGAACCCCGATTTCGTCTCGGTGACCTATGGCGCCAACGGATCGCTGCGTGATCGCACCCTGGCCGCCGTCCGCGACATGGTGGCGTCCACCAAGCTGAGGGTCGTGGGGCACCTCACTTGCACGGGGCAGAGCGTGGACGAGCTCAAGTCGGTGATCGACGCCTACGGCGACCTGGGCGTGCACCACATCTTGGCCGTGCGGGGCGACATGCCCGGCGGGCCCCGCCAGCCCTGGGAGCCACATCCCCAGGGGCTGAAGAATGCCACCGAGCTGGTCGAGTTGGTGAAGAGCCGCGGCGACTACTGCGTGGGTGTGGGGGCCTTCCCCGACATCCATCCCGGATCGACCCCCGAGCAGGATGTGCGCGTGCTGCACGACAAGCAGGACGCCGGGGCCGAGTTCGCCATCACCCAGCTGTTCTTCCGCCCGAGTGCCTATTACGACCTGATCGACCGGATGCGCGCCGATGGCTGCACCCTGCCGGTGATCGCGGGCATGATGCCGGTGACGGCCATCAGCCAGCTCGACAAGTTCGCCGAGCTGTCCGGGGTGCCGCTGCCCGCCAGCGTCACGGAGCGGCTGATGGCCGTGGCCAATGATCCGCTGGCCGTGCGCGCCACCGGTGCCCAGATCTGCGCCGAGCTGGCCTCGGACCTGTTGGAGCGCGGCGCGCCCGGCCTGCAGTTCTTCACCCGGAACCGCTCGGCGGCTACCCGAGAGATTCTCGCCATTCTCCTGGCACGCCGCCCGTGGTGACGTCCAGGGTGATCAGGCGTTGCGTCGGGCGGGTCAGCGCCACATAGAGCACCCGGGGACCACCGGGTGCCTCGGCAATGATCTGGTCGGGATTGATCACCAGCGCCGCGTCATATTCCAGGCCCTTGGCCTGCAGCGCGGTGACCACCAACACCCGATCCGAACCCGGATCGAAGGTGCGTACCTCCTCGACCGCCGAGGGCGGCACGATGACGCCGATGGTTCCCTCCACCTGGCCCAGCAGGCGCTCGATGAGCGCGCGCACTGTCATGTCGAGGTCCTCCGGCGTGGTGGCCGCGAGCTCCGGCTCGATACCGGTGCTCCGCACCGCATTGGGCAGGTCCGCCTCGGGCAGGTAGGTGCGGATGAAGCGTCCGGCCAGGTTCATGACCTCTGCCGGCGAGCGGTAGTTCGTCGCCAGTCGGAAGGTGCGGTGGGGCGCCCGTCCGATCAGTTCCCGCATGGCGCGGTCGGTCTGGGCCGCCTCCGGGTAGGAACTCTGGGCCGGGTCGCCGACGATCGTCCAGCTCGCCTGTGGCCCGCGACGCCGGATCATCCGCCATTGCATGGGGGTGATGTCCTGTGCCTCATCCACGAGTACGTGCGAGTAGTTCTGCAGCAGCTCGTCGTCCTCGGTGTCGCGCTGGTCCGACAACAGGTCAGCGGTGGTCACCAGCTCCTCCTTCGTCGAGTCGAGGAAGAGGTCGGGCTCGGTGCTGGCGGGCTCGGGCAGCGGGCCGAGGATCATCGCCAGCTCATCGAGCAGCGGGATATCGCTGACCGACCACTGCGGATGGGCCATGCCGGCGGCGGGGACGTATCCGCGGGACTGCGACAGGGACTCCGACAGCACGGCCTGCTGATCGGCATCCAGCAGCCCGTGGGAGACCTTCGCGGCCAGCGTCGGCTCAGCCAGACGGGCCAGCACCTGCTCGGCGTCCAGGGGTGGCCACCATGCGTTGACGAACATCTGCCAACTGGCCTGGGTGGTCACCTTGTCGTCGAACTCGTCGCGCTCCACATCCTTGGCCAGGGCCGGCGGCAGCTTGGCATACAGCGCGCCGAGCAGTGCCTGCTCGGCGATGTGGCGGGCCTCGTTGAGCTTGTTGTTCGCCAGGATCTTGTTGCGCATTGCGGCCAGCGCCTTGGCGTCGAGGGTGAGGATCTCACCGGAGAAGGTGACCCGCAGCTGCTGGGCGCCCTGCGCCACCAGGGGTTCGTTGACGAGTCGGCGCAACAGCCTGCTCATCACCAGGGAGCCCTTGAGGATCGTGGCCTCGGCGCTGTCCTGACGATCGGAGCCCAGCCCCAGCACGTCGTCGGCGACCCGGCCGACGCTGCGCAGCGTCACGGCGTCCTCGCCCAGGCCGGGCAGCACCCGCTCGATGTAGTTCATGAACACATCGGAGGGGCCGACCACCAGGACGCCGCCGCGTTCCAGGCGCTTGCGATGGGTGTAGAGCAGGTAGGCGGCCCGGTGCAGTGCCACCACCGTCTTGCCGGTGCCGGGGCCGCCGGCAATCGTCGTGACCCCCTGGTAGGGGGCACGGATCGCCTCGTCCTGTTCGGCCTGGATGGTGGCCACGATGCTGCGCATGTGCTGGCCGCGGGCACGGCCGAGGGCGGCCATCAGGGCACCCTCGCCGATGACGACCAGGTCGGTGTCGGCCTCGGTGTCGAGGAGATCGTCCTCGATGCCGATCACCTTGTCGTCGCGGCAGCGCAGGACGCGTCGACGCACCACGCCCATCGGGTTGTTCGGGGTCGCCCGGTAGAAGGCCTCGGCCGCCGGTGCGCGCCAGTCGATGACCAGTGGCTCGTAGTCCTCGTCGCGCACGCCGAGCCGTCCGATGTAGCGGGTCTCCTTGTCGAGCAGCAGGTCGAGGCGTCCGAAGACCAGCCCCTCATGCTCCTCGTCGAGGATCGCCAGTCGTCGTGAGGCCTGGTAGGCGAAGGCGTCGCGCTCGAACAGTGCGGTGCTGTCCTCCTCGCGCAGCCAATCAGCACGATCGCTGGTGAAGCGGGCACGGCTTTCCGCCTCGACATTGCGGGCCTCCGCCATGGCCGCCTCGAGGCGTTCATAGACGTGGTCAACATGGCGCTGTTCGAGCTCCAGCTCGTGCTCCAGAATGTCGGCGTCGTCGTGTGGTGCAGATTCAGTCACAGTGTCTCAGTCCTGTCCACGGGTCGATCAACTTTACTCCGCGTGGCCCGTGGCACACCCGGCTCGTCCACAAGCCGGGTGTGTCGCAGGTGGCGGGTCCACAGGTAATGGCCATCTATCGAATGGGTGTTCGAATATGTGCTAGCTTTCAGGTCCCGGTTCATCGACGGGGAAGCGCTTGATGAGCGGATCGGAACGGGGAAGGGGCATGCCATGCGCAGCTACGAGAGGGCAATCATCTGTGAGCCGGTGCAGGGCACGCCGCACCGCTTCGTCTGGCGCTCCCGGCTCTGGCGGGTCAGCGAGGTGCAGCGCAGCTGGGTGGAGGCGGTTCCCTGGTGGACCAACCCCGATGGGGTGGGCGGCCCGGAGGGGGAGCGATTCGGCACGGGCCTGTCCGCCGACGAGGCCTGGTGGCGCGCAGAGGGTGACGACTGGGCAAGTCCCGCCGAACCATCCCGGGCCCCAGTCCCCAGCTCGCCGGCCCACGGGCTCCGGCGGGGTGCCCGGCAGCGCACGGTCTGGCGGGTGGTGGCCAGCTCGGGCGACCGTCAGGGGGTCTACGACCTGGCATCCTGCGAGGGGGAATGGTCCCTCATCGCAGCAGTGGACTGAGGGGCACCCCCATGAGTCGAAGGACAGTCGGCAGGTCAGGCGGGGAGGAACGGCCCCGCCTCCCCGATCGTCGGGGTCCGGACGGCATGCCTGCCTTCGTGCACCTGCGCGTCGCCTCGTCATATTCGCTGCAGTACGGGGCCAGTCATCCCGAGGAACTCGTGGCGGGCGCCGCTGCGGCAGGCATGACCATGCTGGGCCTCACCGATCGCGATGGGCTCTATGGTGCGGTCCGCTTCGTGCAGGCCTGCCAGCAGGCGAATATCTCGCCCATCGTGGGAGTCGACCTGGCCGTGGAGCTCTGCGGTGTGCCCGATGGTGCACGCCGCGTGCGGCCCGTGCCGGTGAAGGGCGGCTCGCTACGGGACGAGGGCCTGCCGCGCGTGGTCGTGCTCGCCCGGTCGAAGGCCGGCTGGGCCGCGCTGTGTCGGCTGGTGACCGGAGCCCATCAGGCACCGGACCGGGCTCGTCCGGTCGCCACCGGCCAGCTGTTCGGTCAGTGGGCCGGTGACGGTGGGTTGTCGGTGCTGTTGGGTCCGGATTCGTCACTGGGCAGGGCCCTGGCCAACCATGACGACCATGGTGCTGACCGGGAGCTCGCCCGGTGGCGGCAGGTGGTCCCCGACAACAGGATCGCCCTTGCGGTGAGCGACCACCTGGGGCGTGACGGGGAGGCCTCGTTGCCGCAGGCGGTGGCCATGGTGAGGTTCGCCGACCGTCACCGACTGGAGTGCGTGCTCACCAACCAGGTGCGCATGGCCAGGGCTGATCAGGCGCCGGTCTGCGATGTGCTCGATGCGGCCCGGCTGCTCCAACCGCTCACCATGGGGCGCCTGGGGCTTGGTACCGGAGAGGGGTGGCTCAAGCCGTCCGGGCAGATGGCGGCGGTGGCAGCGCGCATCAGCGACGGTGCCGGCCGTGATGACCGGGGGCGTCGCCTGCTGGCGGACACCAGGGTCCTGGCCGAGGAATGCGTGCTCGATCCGAAGCGCGATATCGGGCTGGGCGAGATCCACCTGCCCGGTGTTCCCGACGCGAGCCGACGCCTGCGGGAGCGTTGCCTGGCCGGACTGCCACGGCGCTATCGAGGGAACACGACCATGGTGGAACAGCGCCTGGATGCCGAGCTCGGTGTGATCGAGGGCTGCAACATGGCCTCCTATTTCCTCACCGTGGCCGGAGTGGTCGACATGGTGCGCGGTGCGGGGCTGCGGTGCACGGCGCGTGGGTCGGGTGCGGGGAGCCTGGTCAACCATCTGCTCGGGATCTCGGGGGTCGACCCGATGCGCTACGGCCTGCTCATGGAGCGTTTCCTGTCCGCCGAGCGCGACAAGTTGCCCGATATTGACCTCGACGTGGAATCGGCGCGCCGTACCGACATCTACCGGATGGTGCTCGACCGCTTCGGCGCCGACCAGGTGGCCTGCGTGGCCATGGTGGAGACCTATCGGGCACGCCATGCCCTCCGCGACGTGGGGGCGGCGCTGAGCGTGCCACCCGGTGAGATCGATGCGATGGCCAAGGCCTTTCCCCATATCCGTGCCGATCAGGTGCGCAATGCCCTGGCGGAGCTGCCGGAGCTGCGGTCGGCGGGTATCAACGAGGAACGCTTCGGGGTGGTGCTTGACCTGGTCGAAGGGCTCGACGGGCTGCCACGGCACCTGGCCCTGCATCCCTGCGGGGTGATCATCAGCGACAAGACCCTCTACGACCGCAGTCCGGTGCAGACCAGTGCCAGTGACTTCCCGATGAGCCAGTACGACAAGGACGATGTGGAGGAGATGGGCCTGCTCAAGCTCGATGTGCTCGGCGTGCGCATGCAATCCGCCATCGCCCATGCCCTTGACGAGATCCGCCACACCGAGGGTCCCGAGGAGGTTCCCGACCTCGAGGAGCTGGAGCCCTTCGACGATCCGGAGGTCTATGAACTGATCGACCACAGCCAGACATTGGGCTGCTTCCAGATCGAATCACCCGGCCAGCGCGAGCTGGTGGGGAAGTTCGCACCCACCTGCTTCAACGACATCATCATCGACATCTCGCTGTTCCGACCCGGTCCGGTGAAGGCCGACATGGTCTCGCCCTTCCTCGATGCCCGTGCCGGATGGGTCTCGCCGAGCTATCTGGACGAGCGGTTGCGTCCGATCCTGGCCGAGACCTATGGCGTGATCGTCTTCCACGAGCAGGTGATCCGCATCATCGCGGAGGTCACCGGCAAGGGATTGGGGCGCGCCGATGAGATGCGCCGTGCCCTGGGCAGCATGTCGGCCAAGCCCGCGGTGCAGGAGTGGTTCTTCAAGTACGCCCGACTCAACGGCTATGACCAGGGCCAGGCCACGCGCATCTGGGCGGCCCTGGAGTCATTCGCCTCCTTCGGCTTCTGCAAGGCGCATGCGGCCAGCTTCTCGGTGCCCACCTATCAGTCGGCGTGGCTGAAGAGGCACTGGCCGGCACAGTTCCTGGCGGGCATCCTCACCCACGATCCCGGCATGTATCCCAAGAGGTTGCTGCTCGAGGAGGCCCGGCGCATGAACATCTCGGTGCTGGGCATCGACGTGAACTCTTGCAGCGGAAGCTTCCATGCCGAGCCGGTGGAGGCCGACCCGCAGATGCCGGCGCCGCCGGCAGGCCTCCCCGATGCCCGGGACTGGGGCATCCGGCTCTCCCTGGCCGATGTGGCCGGCATCACCGACGACATGATCGGATCCATCGTGGCGGGCCAGCCCTACGATGACCTGTCCGATTTCTTCGCCCGCTCCCATGTCAGTGCCCCCGTGGCCGAGAACCTGATCATGGTGGGTGGCCTGGATTCGCTCTACGGCATTGACCCTGACCGCCCCTCCGGTGCCGGACGGGTGACGCGGCGCGACCTGTTGCTCACCCTGGGCGACCTGGTGCGTGATGCCCGGGCCGGACGGCGTGCCCATGGCGCCGCAACCAGCCTCCAGGGAACCTTCGATTTCGCGGCGGCCGGTGACGTCGAGCCCAGCGGCCTGCCCGAGATGTCGCGCGCTGAGCGGACGCAGGCGGAGCTCGCGGTGCTGGGCATGGACGTGAGTCGCCACATCGTGGAGTTCTACCAGGAGATGCTGCAGGGCCTCGGTTGGGTGCCTGCCGCCCAGCTGCTAGACCACCGCAACCACGAGGAGGTACTGGTCGCGGGGGTCAAGGTTGCCACGCAGACACCCCCGGTGCGCTCGGGGCGCCGGGTGGTCTTCCTGAGCCTCGATGATTCGACCGGTCCCGTCGATGCCACCTTCTTCGAGGACGCCCAGGGCCCCTATGCGTCCACCGTGTTCAGCAACTGGCTGCTCGTGGTGCGTGGTGAGATCCGACGCACCGGCCCCCGTGGCATCTCGCTGAACGCCACGGGAGCCTGGGACATGCAGGAACTCCATGCGTTGTACAGCCGGGTGCGTGATGCCTCAGGTCGTGGGGCGGCCCTGGCCGCCGTCCGTGCCCGGCTGGGGGAGCATGCAACCAGCTGGGCGCCATCGGCCGTCCATCGGATGCTCCGCCATCCCAGCGGCTTCCTGCAGTCGCCCTTCGCCGATACCGCCGTGGCCGGGGAATCGCTGATCACCGCCTCGCGCAAGTTGTGGCATGCCAGTCCGGGTAGCTCAGGGGGCTGAACCTGCCATGGTGATCGGGACGGGGCATGCCTGAGATGCCCGATGTGATGCGGGGCCGGGTGATCATGCACGTCGACATGGATGCCTTCTATGCCTCGGTGGAGGCGGCACGCAATCCCCGGCTGCGCACGGTGCCGTTCTGGGTGGGTGGCGCCGAGCGGGGGGTCGTGTTGAGCGCGAACTACCTTGCCCGCACCTACGGGGTGAGTGGTGGCATGGCTTCCACGCGGGCCCGCCGGTTGTGCCCCGCCGGCGTGGCGGTGCCACCCGACTTCGATCACTACGGGGCCGTCTCGGCGGGGGTCTTCGCCCTGTTCGACCAGATCACCGACCGCGTCGAGGCCGCGAGCATCGATGAGGCCTATCTCGACATCACCGGGTCGCAACGTCGACTCGGCTCTCCCCGCCTGATCGGCGAGAACGTGCGGGCCCGGGTGGCCGATGAGCAGCACATCACCTGCTCGGTGGGCATCGCCCAGGGGCGGGCCCTGGCCAAGCTGGCCAGCAATCGCGTCAAGCCCGATGGCCTGCTCGTGGTTGATCCCGGGGAGGTCGTGGCCCTGTTGCACCCCCTACCGGTGGAGCAGCTGAGCGGGGTCGGCCCCGCCACCGCGTCCACATTGCACAAGCTGGGCCTGTCGACGGTGGGGCAGGTGGCGCATACCCCGGTGTCCACCCTGCGGCGTGCGCTGGGGGCTCGTGCCGGGCAATGGCTGTCCGACCTGTCCTGGGGGCATGATGAATCGTTGGTGGTGGGGCAGGACCGGGAACGCAGCATTGGTTCCCAGACCACCTTTGCCCGTGACACCGATGACCCCGAGCAGGTGGGCACCGAGCTGTTGCGCATGGCGGCACGCACCGCGGGGAGGATGCGGGCCAGTGGCCTGTGTGGCCGCACGGTGGTGCTCGATGTGCGCTTCGCCGACTTCACCACGATCACCCGCAGTGGGACGCTGCGTGATCCCACCGATGTCACCGACGAGATCTATGCCCGGGCGAGGAAGCTGTTCGAGTCCCTGGGCCTGCAACGCGCCCGCATCCGTCGCGTGGGGGTTCGCGTCGAGGGCCTGGTGCCCAGCGACCAGGCCTATCGGCAGCCGGCCCTCGATGAACCCGAGCGGGGCATGCGCCAGGTGGAATTGGCGGCCGATGACGTGGTCTACCGCTTCGGGGCCCATGCGGCGCAGCGCGCCCGACTCACCCGCAGAACGTTGTCCAATCCAGAAAGCGGGTCACCCGGCATTACTTCTGTGGGTGGGACCGCCTAGACTGGACACATCTGTTACTCCTGATGAAGGAGGCGTGTGATGCCCCTGTCGAATGAAGAGCAAAAGACGCTCGAAGAACTCGAAGCATCGCTCCTCGCGGAGGACCCGCGCCTGGCCCATGCCATGGGCTCGTCCCGCACTCCCAAGCGCGCGCATGGTCGCCGTGCCGGGCTTGCCGGGTTGGGCTTCCTGCTGGGTGTCTGCCTGCTGTTGGTTGGCATGCAGACGGTCTGGGTGCTGAGTGTGCTCGGTTTTGTCGTCATGTTTGGCTGCGCGATTCTTGCGTTGGGCTCCTGGCGTCATATGTCCCACGAGCCGAAGGAGAAGGTGCGCCCACCGAAGAGCTCACCCCATCCGTCCAACGATTTCATGACCAAGATGGAAAGCCGCTGGCGTCGTCGCGAGGACGATGGACGACTCTGAGTCCTCCAGCAACTGATCGATAACCAGGACCCCCGGACCATTGGTCCGGGGGTCCTGTGCGTCCGGGCCCACTCCACCGCCGACCGGCGGCCCGGCATTCCGTGGTGGTGGGTCATCCGGGGTCTCGTGAGGGCTGTCCAGCTGTCCAAGTGGGGGAGAGTGGAGTAATGTGGAGCGCAGTGGAGGAGCCGATTCCGATCGGACAGTGAGGGGGGTACCCAGATGTTCCTGGGCACGTACACCCCCAAGCTCGACGAGAAGGGTCGCTTCTTCCTGCCGGCCAAGTTCCGCGATGAACTCGCCCCGGGTCTGGTCATCACGCGATCCCAGGATCGTTGCCTGGCCGTCTACCCGATGGCGACATTCGCCGAGATGACCCAGTCGGTGAGCACTGCTCCGGCGACGCTCAAGCAGGTTCGGGATTTCCAGCGCATGCTGGCAGCCGGGGCCAGCGATGAGATCCCGGACAAGCAAGGGCGAGTCACTGTCCCGCCGGCCCTGCGTTCCTACGCCGGGCTCGACAAGGACATCGTCGTTGTGGGTGCCATCAATCGGGTTGAGGTGTGGGGCTCGACCGCATGGAAGGAATACTCCACCGCCCAGGAGGATGTCTTCGCCCAGATGAACGAGGAGATCCTCTCGGGGGAAGCCGATCGCTGACTGCGGTATGCGGCTTCAGCCCGAGCTGAACCCCCTGGCTCCACTTCCCCGGTGCCAGGTGGTGACATGACTCGGGTTGGGACCGGATGCCGCAGTCTTTGCTTAGGGTCCGGCAGGCGGGTGACGTGGCGACGCGTGGTCCCCTGCGGGCCATGTCAACGCAGGGGAGGGGACAGCCGTGACGCACGAAGCCACTGGCCCCGATCCCTCGACGATCCACGTGCCCGTCATGGCGGCCCGCGTGGTCGAGCTGTTGAGTCCGGCCCTGGACCACCCCGGTGCCGTCTACGTCGACGGCACTCTGGGCATGGCCGGGCACGCCGAACTCATGTTGACCGCGAATCCACAGGCCCGCCTGGTCGGCATCGATCGTGATCACGATGCCCTCGACCTGGCCTCGCGCAGGTTGGCCCCCTTCGGCGCTCGGGTGCACCTCGCCCGGGCGCGCTTCGACGAATTGGGCCGGGTGCTTGACGACGCCGGCATCGCCACCATCGACGCGGCCCTGTTCGACCTCGGGTTGTCCAGCCTCCAGATCGACCGTGCAGACCGGGGCTTCGCCTACCGGGTGGACGCCCCGCTCGACATGCGCATGGACACCCGCAGCGAGCTCACTGCGGCGCGCGTGCTCAATGAGTACTCGCCCGGTGACCTGGTGCGTGTCCTGCGCGACTACGGCGAGGAGAAGCAGGCCACGCGCATCGTGCGGGCCATCGTCGCCGAACGTGAACGGGAGCCATTCACCGATTCGGCACGCCTGGTCGACCTGATCCTGCGGGCAATCCCCGCCGCGGTGCGCACGAAGACGAAGGGAAACCCCGCCAAGCGGACCTTCCAGGCGCTGCGCATCGAGGTCAACGGCGAGCTGGAGGCATTGTCCACAGTTCTTCCTGTCATGCTGGGCCGCATGGGCCCAGCAGCCAGGGCGGCGGTACTCGCGTACCACTCGCTGGAGGATCGCATCGTCAAGCAGGTGTTCACTGCCGCCACGAGCGATTCGGCACCGGCGGGACTGCCCGTCGTCCCCGACGAGATGGCGGCCCGGTTCGCGCCGCTCACCCGGGGCGCCGAGAAGCCCGATGCCGCCGAGATCGCGGAAAACCCCCGTTCCGCGTCGGCCCGCCTGCGCGCGATCGAACGGATCCGTCCCGATGTCGCCCCGTCCGCAGGCAGCCGGCACGGTCACAGAAGAGGTGGTCGACGGTGAAGAAGCTCCTCGGCGCGGTGCGCACGAGCATCAATGCGGCGCGTGAGAAGGCCGGCGCGGCCACCTCGGGACGCCGCCGCATCTCCGGAATCCCCTTCATCCTCGCCCTGGTGATGCTGCTGGGCGTCGGCATGGTGGGGGTGCTGCTGTTCAATACACGCATCCAGGACCAGCAACGCCAGCTCGACGAGCTGCAGGCATCGGCGCAGCGGCTTGATTACCACGAGGCGGCACTGGAGCAGAGCGTCGACCAGTTGGGCACCACCGACACCTTGGGGGCCAAGGCGGCGAACCTGGGCATGGTGCCGAACCCGAACCCCCTGGTGATCCAGATGCCCCAGGGCTCGGTGAACGGTAAGCCGCAGGCCGCCGATGGCACCGCGATGCCCGGCATTGCAGTGCCCTCGACCATCAGCAGCGCGACGCCGACCTATCGGCCCGCCAGCCCGACGCCCACCCCGACGCCCGGTGCTGCCACCGGCACGCCGACCGCCTCGCCAACGGAGGGACGATGATGGCCGGGCAGCCCAACAAGCCATCACGGGGCAACTCCTCGGGCAGGAACCCCTCGCGCAGCAATCCTTCCGCAGGTACCGGTTCCCGGCGCCCCGGTGGCGCACGCCGGCCCTCCGGTGGCCCGCGCCCCGGTTCCGGGCAGCGGGGACGACAGCGCTCGTCGGGCGCCTCCACGCGCGAATCGTTGAACCAGGCCCTGTCGACGATGCGCCTGAAGATCGGCGACTCCACCAAGCGCATCCGGATCTTCTTCGTCGTGATGGCCGTGGCGATCACCCTGCTCGCGGGACGGGCCCTGGTGGTGCAGGGCATCAATTCCCAGGCGGTGGCCGCCGCCGCTGCCGCCAGCATGAAGGTCTCGCTCGACCAGGACCGCGTGCTCAAGCCGGTGCGCGGCGCCTTCCTGGACCGCAACGGCGAGGTCCTGGCCACCACCCTGCCGGCGGTGAAGGTGATCGCCGACCCCTACGCCATCTCGCTCAACGGCTACAACGCCGACTCGTTGTCCGCGAACGCCAGGAGCACCCTGGCGCAGAACACCCCCAAGCAGATCGCCGACGTGCTGGTGGCCCACCTGGGTGGCACTGCCGCCGACTACCTGCCCCAACTCAGCCGGGTCACCGGCGCCAACGGGCAGCCGAACCGTTACGAGGTGATGGCCTCGAAGGTCCCCGCCGACGTCTACCAGCAGATCCTGGCCGACATGGCCAAGCAGACCGATGCCCTGGAGGACACCGGCCTCAATGGCATCACCAAGGAGGACGATCCACAACGGATCTATCCCTCCGGCACGCTCGCCTCCAATGTGCTGGGCTTCGTGAACTCCGAGGGCTCGGGAGCTGCGGGGTTGGAGTCCTATGCGAACGGCAACCTGGCCGGCAGCGAGGGCTTCGAGCAGTACCAGACCAGTCAGTACGGGCGCATCCCCCTGGGCAACTCCACCGTCAAGGAAGCGACCAACGGCACCAGCTACCAGCTGACCCTCGACTCCGAGCTGCAGTACCAGGCCCAGCAGCTCCTCAACTCCCAGGTTGCCAAGTGGCAGGCGGTCACGGGCACCACCATCGCCATGAACGTGAAGACGGGCGAGGTGCTGGCCATGGCCACCACGCCCAGCTTCGATTCCAACAAGCCCGGTGACGTCACCGATGCCGGCCCCCTGGGCAATCGGGCCGTGAGCGACGCCTACGAGCCCGGCTCGGTGCAGAAGGTGTTCACGATGGCGGCCCTGCTGGACGCGGGGCTCATCTCACCCGACACGAAGGTGCAGGTTCCCGCCGGGGTGCAATCGGGCGGCAGCGTGATCCGCGATGCCGACCTGCACTCCGACACCAAGTACATGACCGCCCGGGGGGTCATCTACAACTCGTCCAATGTGGGTGCCACCCTGCTGTCGCGGCTCATGGACAAGGACACCTTCCACCAGTACATGGCCGATTTCGGCCTTGGTTCGACCACCGGCATCGAACAGCCCGGTGAGTCGGCCGGGTACCTGCCCGGTGCCGACATGGAGGACTACACGAAGGACCAGATGGCCTTCGGACAGGGCGTCTCGGTCACCGCCATCCAGATGGCGGCCGGGCTGTCCGCGGTGACCAATGGTGGCATCTACCACGAGCCCACCCTCATCAAGAGCGCCACCGATGCGTCCGGCAAGAACGTCGAGCTTCCCGCGCGGTCCAGCCGTCGGGTGATCTCCGAGGACGCCAGTGCCCAGCTGCGCAACATGATGGAGGCGGTGGTTGCCGCCGGTCCGAACGCGGCCAATACCATGATCACCGGCTACACGATGGGTGCCAAGTCGGGCACCGCCCAGACAATCAACCCCAATACCGGTGCCTATGACTCTGACCTGTACATGTCGTCCTATGTCTCGGTCGCCCCACTGGATGACCCCCAGATCCTGGTGTATACGGTGATGCAGGTGCACGGACAGTACGGCGGCACCGTTGCCATGCCCACCTCGCGCGACCTGATGAAGATCGCCCTGCCCCGCTATGGTGTTCTGCCTGAGGCTGATGTACCCAAGGACACCGATCCCCTCACCTATTCACCGTGATGACGACAAATCAGAACCCCACGAACCGCCCGCGCGCAGCACGGCCGGCACATGTGCAACCCATCTCACTGGCCGGCGCTGCGGACGGACTGTCGGTCCGCCTTCCGGCCGGCGCCGATCACCTGCAGATCGTCGACGTCTACCTCGATTCACGCTCCGTGCTGCCGGGCAGCCTGTATGTCGGCCTGCCGGGCACCCGCACGCATGGCGCCAACTTCGCCGCGCAGGCGGCAGCGCTCGGGGCAGTGGCCCTGCTGACCGACGCCGAGGGCGCGGAACTGGCCGCCGACGCCGGACTGCCGATCGTGGTGGCCGAGCAGCCCCGGGTGGCGATGGCACACATGGCCGCCCGCGTGTTCGGCGACCCCACCCGCGACCTGTTGATGATCGGGATCACCGGCACCAATGGCAAGACCACCTGTGCCTTCCTGATCGAAGGGGCATTGATCGCCGCCGGCCACCGCGTCGGCACCATCGGCACGATCGGTTTCCGGCTCGAGGGCGAGCCACTGCCCAGCTCACGCAGCACCATCACGACGCCCGAGTCCTGCGACCTGCAGGCCCTGTTCGCCGTGATGCGCGAGGGTGGCGCCGATGCCATCGTGATGGAGGTCAGCTCGCACGCGCTGGCCCTGGACCGTGTCGAGGGCGTGCACTTCGACGTGGCCGCCTTCACCAACCTGGGACGCGACCACCTCGACTTCCACAAGACCCAGGAGGCCTATTTCGAGGCCAAGGCCAAGCTGTTCCGCCCCACCATGACAAGCCGCGCAGTCATCAACGGCGACGACCCGTGGGGCAGGATCCTGGTGGAGCGTGCCGACGCGGCCGGTGCCCCGCACGTGGTGACCACGGGATTTGATCCGGAGCGCGACTACCGGGTGCTCGACTCGACGCCGACCATCGAGGGCGGGGAACACATCGAACTCGCTACGCCCGGTGAGGCGATGGCCTTCGATATCGCCCTGCCCGGCCAGTACAACGTCGCGAACGCCGCCACCACGATTGCCGTGCTCGCCCAGGCTGGCGTCAACCTGGACCGGGCTGTGCCCGGCCTGGAGAAGGCGCTGGTTCCAGGACGCATGCAGCGCGTTGACCTGGGGCCGGACAGCCCCAGGGTCTATGTGGATTTCGCCCACACCCCGCAGGCCGTCGAGTCTGCGCTGTCGGCCCTTCCCGGACGCACGCTCGTCGTCCTGGGGGCCGGTGGCGATCGCGACGAGGCCAAGCGCGGACCGATGGGCGTGGCCGCCGCCCGCCACGCCGACGTGGTGGTGGTCACCGATGACAACCCGCGCACCGAGGACCCTGCCACGATCCGGGCCGAGGTGCTGGCCGGGGCCCGGCAGGTGCCCGACACCGAGGTGATCGACGGACTCGACCGCAGGCATGCCATCGGCCTGGCGCTGGGGATGGCACACGCCGGCGACGCCGTCGCGATCCTCGGCAAGGGCCATGAGACCACCCAGGAGATCAACGGGGTGCTGCACCCCTTCAATGACGTCACCGTCGTGCAGCAGGCCTGGACGTCCGACCATCCGGATGCTGCGCCCGCAGACCACGAAAAACCAAGGACAAGGGGAATCTGACGTGCGTGTCACTACTACCGGCGATCTGGCCGAGCTGGTCTCGGCCCATGGCACGCCCTGTCGATTGCAGGGCAGTGCCGCCGTGCCGGTGGGACCCCAGGTGGTTATTGACACGCATCAGGTGACGCCCGGTGCGCTGTTCGTCGGCCTGCCCGGCGAGCATGTCGACGGCGCCGACCTGGCCCCGCAGGCCGCCGGTGCCGGAGCAGCTGCGGCGCTGGTCGGCCACGACGTCACGGCCGGGCTTCCCCGCCTGATCGTCGAGGATGCCGGCAGAGGACTGTCCGCCCTGGCCACCGGCGTGGTGGCCACCGAACTGGCGCGTGGACTGATCACCTTCGCGATCACCGGGTCCAGCGGCAAGACGTCCACCAAGGACCTCCTGGCCCAGGTGCTGGAGGCCACCGGCCCCACGGTCAGCCCGGCCGGCAACCACAACAACGAGATCGGCGTGCCGCTGTCGGCGTGCGGGGTGGACGCCACCACGCGCTACCTGGTCAGCGAGATGGGTTCGCGGGGCAAGGGCGATGTCGCCACGTTGTGCCGCATCGTGCCGCCCAGGATCTCCACCGTGCTCAATGTCGGGACCGCCCATCTGGGCGAATTCGGCAGTCAGGACGCCATCGCCGAGGCGAAGGGCGAGATCGTCGAGGCCCTTCCCGCCGATGGCTGGGCCGTGCTGAACGCTGACGACCCACGGGTCGCCGCGATGGCACCACGCACCAATGCCCATATCGCCCGTTGGACCACAACCGGTGCCGCACGGGCCTCCGACGCCGAACTGTTCGTCAGCGCCGACCACATCACCACCGATGCCCTGCAGCGGGGCTCCTTCCAGCTGCGGGTCACCCGCGGCGGCGCGACCAGTACGCACCCGGTGCGGCTGCGCCTGATCGGTGCCCATCAGGTGCTCAACGCTACGGCTGCGGCCACGATGGCGCTGGCGGCCGGGCTCGATCCCGCCGCCGTGGCCGCATCACTCAGCACGGCGACCACCCGCTCTCCGCTGCGCATGGAACTCCATGAGCTGCGCGGCGGCATCGCCCTGATCAATGATTCCTACAACGCCAACCCGGATTCCATGGCTGCGGCACTGCATGCGGTGGCTGCCATGGGCGCGGCGCGGCACGACGAATATCCCCGGGCCCGCACCATCGCGATCTTGGGGGAGATGGGCGAGCTGGGCACCCAGTCCGCGCGGTTGCACGCCCGGGTGGCCCGGCTGGCCGCCGATCTGGGGATCGACATCGTCATTGCCCTGGGCGACCATGCCGGGACGATGGCGCAAGCGGCCCGTGAGGGCGGCGCACAGGCGCGTGCGGCACGCAAGGAGGAGGTGGCTGACAGCCTCGAGCTCGTCCCGGGCGATATTGTGCTGGTGAAAGCCAGCCGCTCGATGGCCCTTGAGGACATCACTGCGCAGCTGCTTTCGCTTGATGCCGCTACAACCCATCACGCGGCCGGTAAGGAGGAACTCCCGCGATGATCACGATCCTCGGAGCGGGAGTTCTGGCGTTACTGATAACGCTGATCGGCACCAAGTTCTTCATTGTCTTCCTGGTGCACCGCGGCTATGGGCAATTCATCCGCGACGACGGACCCACCAGTCACCGCAAGAAGCGTGGCACCCCCACGATGGGGGGCCTGGTGGTCATCGCTGCGGCCGTGCTCGCCTATTTCCTGTCGCACCTGATCACCAATACCCGCATCACCGTGTCGGGGGTGCTCGTACTCGGGGTGCTCGTCGCCACCGGTTTCCTGGGCTTCCTGGACGACTGGAGGAAGATCTCCAAGCAACGGTCCCTGGGGCTGAAGCCCCGCGGCAAGTTGATCGGCCAGCTCTCCATCGGCGTTACCTTCGGGGTGCTGTCCCTGATCTTCCCCGCCGCCGCGGGCGATGTCGGTTCGCACCCGGCCAGCCAGTACGTCTCCTTCCTGCATGACATCGACTGGCTCCGGCTGCCCGTGGTGCTGGCCATCCTGTGGATGACCTTCCTAATCACCTCCGCGTCCAATGCGGTCAACCTCACCGATGGCCTCGACGGGCTTGCCACCGGGGCCTCCACCATGGTCTTCGGTGCCTTCGCGCTGATCGCGATCTTCGAGTCGAACCAGTGGTGCCTGACCGGCAGCCACCTGCCGCGTTGCTACGACGTGCGCGATCCCTCCGACCTGGCGGTGGTGGCGATTGCGCTGGCGGCGGCCTGTTTCGGCTTCCTGTGGTGGAATGCGAAACCCGCCAAGATCTTCCTGGGTGACACGGGTTCGCTCGCCCTGGGTGCGGCAATGGCCGGGTTGGCGATCTTCACGCGCACCGAACTGTTGCTGATCGTGCTCGGCCTGCTGTTCGTCATCGAGACGCTCTCGGTGATGATCCAGGTGGGCTATTTCAAGCTGTCGCATGGCAAGCGCGTGTTCAAGATGGCACCGCTGCACCATCACTTCGAGCTCGTCGGGTGGGACGAGCCGACCGTCGTGGTGCGTTTCTGGATCATTTGCGGGGTGTCCGTCGCCACGGCACTCGGTCTGTTCTATGGCGGTTGGGTGTGGGGATGGTGACTTCGGTCAAGGAATGGATCGCTGGGGCCGATCGGACGTCGCCCTGGCCGCAGGCACATGTGGTGGTCGCCGGCCTGGGCACGTCGGGTTTCGCCGCTGCCGACGCATTGCTCGAGTTGGGCGCACGCGTCACGGTGATCGACGACGTGGATGCCGAGGCCATGCACGACCATGCCAGGATCCTCGAGACCCTCGGTGCCACGCTGCGGCTCGGGCCGGGTTCCAGCCAGCACCTGCCGTCCGACGCCGATGTGGTGGTCACCTCACCGGGCTGGCGTCCCGACGAATCGCTCCTGGCGGCCGCGGCCTCGCGGGACCTGGCCATCTGGGGCGAACCCGAACTGGCGTGGCGCCTCATGCATCCCGACCGCGTGATTCCCTGGATCGGAATCACCGGCACGAATGGCAAGACGACGACCACCCAGATGGTGGACTCGATCCTGCGAGCCGCCGGCCACAAGTCGGCCGCCGTGGGCAACATCGGACGGCCCATCATCGAGGCCATCAACGACCCGGCGGGGTACGACGTGCTGGCGGTGGAGCTGTCGAGCTTCCAGCTGCACTGGTCGGATTCCCTGAGCCTGTACTCGGCGGCCGCATTGAACCTGCATGCCGACCACCTGGAGTGGTACTCCTATGCCGGTGACACCGACGCGGCCATGGTGGCCTACGGGGCCGACAAGGCGAAGATCTTCCACAATGTGCGCACGGCATGCGTCTACAACGTCGCCGAACCCGCGACCCGGACGATGGTCGAGGAGGCGGAGGTGATCGAGGGCGCCCGCGCCATCGGCTTCACCCTGGGCATTCCCAAGGTCGCCGAGGTGGGCGTGGTGGACGACATGCTCGTCGACCGGGCCTTCGTACAGGAACGACAGACCTCGGCCATGCCGGTCGCAGCGCTGTCCGATGTGCATCCCTTCGCGCCCCACAACGTGGAGAATGCGCTGGCCGCAGCGGCCCTGACCCGCAGCTTCGGGGTTCCCCCGCGGGCCGTCGCACAGGGCCTTCGTGACCTGCACCTGGGTGGACACCGCATTGAGACGGTCGCCCAGTCCGATGGCATCACCTGGGTGGATGATTCGAAGGCCACCAACCCCAATGCGGCGAATTCCTCGATGCGCGCCTACGAGCACATCGTGTGGATCGCCGGTGGACAGACCAAGGGCACCAGCTTCGACGAACTGCTCACCCGCCATGCCAAGCGCCTGCGCGGGGTGGTGCTGTTGGGCGTCGATCGGCAGGTCATTGCCGATGCTTTGCGGCGACACGCCCCGCGGGTGCCGGTGGTCGTGCTGGACGGGAAGCAGACTGGGGTGATGGATCAGGCGGTGCAGGAGGCGTCCCGCATGGCACGTCCCGGCGATACCGTCCTGCTCGCGCCGGGAGCGGCGAGCAAGGACATGTGGACCGGTTACGCGGCGCGCGGTGACGACTTCGCCAGGGCCGTGAAGAGTCTGCTGGCATCGGGTGACGCCTAGTCCGTCCGGGCCAGACGCCCTGATCTGCGCGCAGTGCCGACGGCGTGGCACCCGGGAGTGGCGCACCAGCGCCCGGGGCGCAGCCCATGACGTCCCGACGCCGGGGACGCATGGACGCAGGACGGATGGACACAGGCACGTGGACACAGGCACTGGCAACAGGTACATGGGGCACAGGCAGGGGGAGGGTTGATGTCGACCGCGACCGATGATCGCGCAACGCGGGACCCGGACACGTCCGGGGGCGGGGCATCGTCCCTGTCGCGTGCCTTCGCGCACCCGCTGGCCGACTACTACCTGTTGCTCACCTGCTCGGGCCTGCTGCTCGCGCTGGGTGTGATCATGGTGCTGAGTTCGTCGTCGGCCTATGCCGCGGCGAACATGAATGATTCCTACTACTTCTTCACCCGCCAGGTCGCCTTCCTGATCGCCGGGGTCCTCGCCTGCGGTTGGCTGGCGCGGCGCAGTGAGGACTTCTTCAAGTTGTTCGGCTGGGTGGTGCTCATCGGATCCATGGCTGCCCAGCTCCTGGTGCTCCTCACACCACTCGGAACGCCTCCCTCGGGCATCAGCTCCAAGGGCAATCGCAACTGGCTCTACCTCGGTCCGTTGAGCATGCAGCCGGCCGAGTTCGCAAAGCTCGGGCTCATCGTGTGGGCCGCCGCGATCCTCGCCACCCGGGGCACCACCATCCGCGAGCCGAAGCGACTCTTCGTGCCCTACCTGGTGGGCTTCGGCGTCGTGCTCGGCATGGTCCTGGCCGGGGGTGACCTGGGCACCGCCGTGATCATCGTTGCCATCATGATCGCGATGCTGTGGTTCGTCGGCGCACCGGGATGGACCCTCGCCGGCATCATCGGCGTGGCCGGCCTGGGTGCACTGGGCATGGTCGTCACGAGCGCGAACCGGATGGCCCGGGTCAAGGCCTTCCTGTCGGGCTCCGGCGCATCCTCGGAGCAGCCCCTCCACTCGATCTACGCCCTGGCCACCGGTGGCTGGTGGGGCGTGGGGCTGGGACGCTCCCGCATGAAGTGGGGCGGCCTGTACGACGGGGTGCTCAACGACTATGTCTTTGCCGTGCTCGGTGAGGAGATGGGGCTCATCGGCACCCTGACGCTCATCGTGCTGTTCCTGGTCTTCGGCATCGCGGGGGTGCGCATTGCACTGCGCAGCAAGGGCACCTTCTGGCGCCTTGCCGCAGCCGGCATCACCGCATGGTTCCTGGTGCAGGCCTGTGCGAACATCGCGGTGGCCATGAAGCTCCTGCCGGTGATGGGCGTGCCCCTGCCGTTCATCAGCTACGGCGGCTCATCCCTGCTGGCGAACCTCATGGGTGTGGGCGTCCTGCTCGCCGCCGCCAGGAACGAGCCGGATGCGAAGGTCGCGCTGAATACCCAACGCCCGCCGGCTGCAGAGCCGGTACGGGTGACATCGGTGGTCGACAGGAAGGGGCGGTGATGGTCAACGTCGTGTTGGCCGGCGGCGGAACGGCGGGGCACACCTCGCCGTTGATCGCCACGGCGGAGCAATTGGCCATGGCCGACCCGGGTGGCTCCCTGGTCTGCGTCGGCACCGCCAAGGGCCTGGAAACCCGCGTCATCCCCGAGGCCGGACTGAGGCTGGAACTCATTCCGCCGGTTCCCCTGCCCCGTCATGTGAATGCCGACCTGTTCAAGGTGCCCACGAGGCTGGTGGGTGCTGTCCGCGCGGCCTCGCGCATCCTGCGCACAGCCCACGCCGATGTCGTGATCGGCTTCGGGGGCTATGTGTCGATGCCGGTCTACCTGGCGGCGCGCCGGATGCACGTGCCGGTGGTGGTGCACGAGCAGAATGCCCTGCCCGGACTGGCCAATCGCATCGCCGCACGCTTCGCGGCGGCCGTGCTCACCACCTTCCCCGACACCCGGTTGCCCCATGCCCAGCGCGTCGGCCTGCCGGTGCGCGATGCCATCGCCGAGCTGGCCGAGCAGGGTCGCTCCGCGCGGCGGGGCCCGGCCCGGGACAGCTTCGGGCTGCGCCGTGACCTGCCGGTGCTGTTGGTCAGCGGCGGCTCCTCGGGGGCCCGATCCATCAACCGCGCAACCGTGGCGGCCCGTGACCAACTCCTGGCCGCCGGCGTCCAGGTGCTGCACGTGCTGGGCCTGAAGAACTTCCATGACGACAAGCCGGTGACCGATCAGCAGACCGGAGCCGGCTACCACCCGGTGGCCTATGTCGACGACATGGCCTCGGCCTATGCAGCCGCCGATCTCATGCTGGCCCGCAGCGGTGCCGGCACCGTCGTCGAGACGGCCGTGGTGGGCCTGCCGGCAATCATGGTGCCCCTGCCGATCGGCAATGGTGAGCAGGCCCGCAATGCCGCCCCCCTGGTGGGGGCCGACGCCGGGATCATCGTGCCTGACGACGAGCTGGGCCCGCAGCGCCTGATCAGGGAGGTGGTACCGCTCATCAACGACGCGGACCGCCTGTCCACCATGGGGGAGGCCGCGCAGCGCGTCATGCCTGCGGGCGCCGCCCAGCGAGTGGCGAACGTGGTGCTGCAGGAGGCCTCACGATGAGTTTGCGCGAACCGATCCGGCTGGTGCGTCCCTCCGAGCTCGGGGCGGTGCACTTCATCGCCATGGGCGGCTCGGGCATGAGCGGGCTGGCATTGGCCTACCACGAGCTGGGCGTGCCGGTCAGTGGCTGCGACCAGGTTGACTCCAAGACCCTCGAGCAACTGCACGACGATGGCATCACCATCTGGGTGGGGCACGATCCCGCCCAGCTCAAGGACGTCGACACCGTGGTGATCTCCAGCGCGATCCACCCCGACAACGTCGAGCTCGTCGCGGCCCGCGAACGGGGCCTTCGCGTCTGGCACCGCAGCGCCGCCCTGGCCGCGCTGATGCTCGACCACGAGGCGGTCTCGGTGGCCGGCACCCATGGCAAGACCACCACCACGGCCATGATCGCCACGATGGCCACCACCGCCGGCGCCGACCCCAGCTATGTGGTCGGTTCCCCGCTGGCGTCGACGGGGGAGAGCGCCAGGATCGGGAAGGGCACGCCCTTCATCGTCGAGGCCGACGAATCCGACGGCTCATTCCTGCAGTACCCCACCCGGATCGCGGTGATCACCAATGTGGAGGCCGATCATCTCGATAACTGGGGCAGCGCCGAGCACTATGCGCGCGGGTTCGAGCGCTTCGCGACCGGACCCACCGTCCGCGACGTCGTGATCGATGCGGACGATGCCGGGGCCCGGGAGCTCACCGGGAAACTGCGGCGCCTTGCGTCGGGGCCTACGGTCACCACCTACGGGGAGGCCGACGACGCCGACGCACGTCTGTCCGACATCGAGTTCTCCGGCATGCACTCCTCGGCCACCCTGCATTTCCAGGGCCATGAGTACGCCTTGCGCCTGTCGGTGCCGGGGCGCCACAACCTGTGGAATGCGGCAGCCGCCTTCGTGACCGGACGACTCCTGGGGCTGGCCGCAGACGACCTGCTGCGGGGTGCGCAGGCATTTGCTGGCACCCTGCGCCGCTTCCAGCCCCTGGGCTCGGCCACCCTGCCCGACGGGCAGGTGCACGTCTTCGACGACTATGCCCATCATCCGACCGAGATCCGCGCGGCCCTGAACGCAGGACGCCGGGTGGCTGGCGACCACCGTCTGGTGGCCTGCTTCCAGCCGCACCTGTACAGCCGCACCCGGGAATTCGCCACCGAGTTCGGCCGGGCCCTGGCCCTGGCCGACCTGGTGGTAGTCACCGACATCTATGGTGCCCGCGAGGAACCGGTGCCGGGGGTGAGCGGCAAGCTGGTGGCCGACGCCGCCGTCGAAGCGGGCGCGGACACCTACTACGTGCCGAACAAGGCCGAGCTGCCGGTCGAACTGGCTGCGCTGGTGCGCGGCGGTGACTTCGTCCTCACCCTGGGTGCCGGTGATGTGACATTGGTGGGCCCGATGCTGCTACGGCTGCTCCGCAAGCGCCATTCCCGGGAGAACCGGTGAGCGCCGACCCGGTCCCGCCGCCCGCAGCCATCGATCCCGCACTCCAGGTGCGCCGCCAGGCGCGGTTGCGCAGGCGTCGGCGGCGACTGGGCTGGACCGCCGCGGCGGTCGGCCTGCTGCTGGTGATCGGATGGGTGTTCTACCTCTCCCCCTTCCTCACCGTCTCCCGGGTCAACGTCGAGGGTGCCCACGTGGCCACCGATGACCAGGTGCGCCAGGCCGCCGGCATCGCCAAGGGGAGTTCGCTGGCCGGACTCAATGCCCACGCGATCGAACAGCGCGTCGCAAAGCTGCCGGTGATGGCCTCCTGCCACCTGACACGTTCCTGGCCCAGTGCGGTGACCCTGCAGGTCACCGAACGCAAGCTCGTCTACCAGGCGCAGGACGCCGGCAGCTTCCAGTGGACCGATGAGACCGGAGCGGTCTTCAATATGACCAAGGATGCCCAACAGGCCCCGATCGCCCACCTGCCGGGCAATGCCAGCCAGCAATTGCGCGCCGATGTGGCCACGGCACTTGACTCCCTCACCCCCCAGGTCAAGTCGCGGGTGCAGGCGGTTTCCGCCAGTTCCAGTGACAACATCCTGTTGCAGTTGGATAATGACCAGGCGGTGTTCTGGGGCAGTGCGGACCAATCCGGCGACAAGGCGGCCCTGCTGCCCGTATTGCTGGGGCAGGGCGGCGCAACCTTCGACATCTCATCGGTGTCGCATCCCGCGGTGAAATAGGTGGATCGGCTGTGCAGATGATGCGAAAGCCCCAATGTCTCGACCCATGGTTGAGGCTCTCAGGCGGGTGGCAGGGTCCCAGTGGACACCCCCGCCCGGCCTTCCATAGCCTGACACTGCGCAGCGGGCCGCCCGTGTCGGTGGAACGAAGAGCGTTCATGAGCATTTCGACACGGTCGTTGATTCGGCACGATCAGCAAGAAAGAGGCGGACTCTCGTGACAGCAGCGTCGCAAAAGTACCTGGCGGTCATCAAAGTGGTGGGCGTTGGCGGCGGTGGCGTCAATGCGGTGAACCGCATGATCGAAGAAGGCCTCAAGGGCGTTGAATTCGTGGCGGTGAATACCGACGCGCAGGCATTGTTGCTCAGCGACGCCGATGTGAAGCTCGATATCGGCCGGGAGCTCACCCGAGGACTCGGCGCCGGCGCCGATCCGGACAAGGGCCGCCAGGCGGCCGAGGACCACGCCGACGAGATCGAGGCCACCCTCAAGGAGGCCGACATGGTCTTCGTGACGGCTGGCGAGGGCGGTGGCACCGGCACCGGTGGCGCGCCCGTGGTGGCCAAGCTGGCCCGTTCCCTGGGGGCCCTGACCATAGGCGTCGTGACGCGCCCCTTCGGCTTCGAGGGCAAGCGTCGGGCCAAGCAGGCGGAGGAGGGCATCCAGCGCCTGCGCGAAGAGGTCGACACCCTGATCGTCATCCCCAACGACAAGCTGCTGGAGATGACCGACCGCCAGGTGGCCATCCTGGACGCCTTCAAGCAGGCCGACCAGGTGCTGATGCAGGGCGTCTCGGGTATCACCGACCTGATCACCACTCCGGGGCTGATCAACCTTGACTTCGCCGACGTGAAATCGGTCATGAGCGACGCCGGCTCGGCCCTCATGGGCATTGGCTCGGCGCGCGGCGAGGACCGTGCCCGCACTGCCGCCGAGCAGGCCATCAACAGCCCGCTGCTGGAGGCGACCATAGACGGTGCCAGGGGAGTCCTGCTGTCGATCGCCGGTGGTTCCGACCTTGGCCTGTTCGAGGTCAGCGAGGCGGCGAACCTCATCGAGGAGGCTGCCGCCGACGACGCCAACATCATCTTCGGCACCGTGATCGACGACGCCCTGGGCGATGAGGTGCGCGTGACCGTGATCGCGGCCGGCTTTGACGCCAACCATGGTCCCCAGGACGGCAAGGTGCGCAAGCCCGCCGCCAGTCCGAACCCGACGGCCACCCCGCGCCAGAACCCGGGAGCCGGCGAGGCACCCGCCCACGCACAGGCCCCCGCGGCGCAACCGGAGACCACGGTGCGCACGCCCCTGGTTCCCCAGGGCCATGCCCCCGAGGCCGGCCCCGAGTTCGATGAGCCGACCCGACGCACCAATCCGCCGGCACAGCCCGCTCCCCAGCGCACGCAGTTGCCGCCCGACGATGACGACGATCTCGACGTTCCTGATTTCATGAAGTAGAACTGGTCCATGTTCAGTTACCTGCGTGAGCCGACGCCGCGCGGGGTCGGCGATGTGGGCGTGGCCTTCACCGACCGGCGTGGCGGCGTGTCCGTGGGCGGATTCAGGTCCCTCAACTTCGGGCGCACCGACGTCGACGAGCTCGCGGTATTGCGCACCAATATGTCCCTGCTGCGCGCCCGGCTGGGGATCGCGCCCCTGCAGACGGTCCATCAGGTGCACGGCACCATGATTCGCCACATCGATCGGGTCGATGACCTCCAGGGCCCTGAGGGCTGGCTGGGTGACCTGGTCCCCGGTGGTGCTCCCGTGCCGGTCGCCGACTCCATCGTGTGCACGCTGCCCGACGTGCCCCTGGCCATTCGGGTGGCCGACTGCGTTCCCGTGGTGCTGGCCGATGTGCACGCCGGGGTGATCGGTGCGGCCCACGCCGGGCGCGTCGGCCTGCTGACCCGGGTGCTGCAGGCCACCGTCGACGCCATGGCCTCCCGGGGTGCCACGTCGCTGGAGGCATGGGTGGGTCCCCACATCTGTGGGCGCTGTTACGAGGTGCCCGACGACATGGCCGCCCAGGCCTACCGGGCGTTGCCCGCCCTGCGGGCGCGCAGTCGCTGGCACACGGCCTCGCTCGACCTCGGCGCAGGCACCCAGGCGGTGCTCGAGGCGGCCGGGGTGCGGGTGCACCGTGTCGATCCCTGCACCCTGGAGCACCCCGACACCCTGTTCAGCCACCGGGGGAGCAGGGGCCGCGCCGGACGCCAGATAGGCCTCATCTGGCGCGACGGGAGCACGTCGTGAGCCGCCCGACGGCCGTCGCGTCGTGGCGTGCGCGGGGTCATCGAATTCAGGGCGCCACGCCGCAATGCGCCGTGTGGCGCGCTGGCCAACCGGGTAACCTCTTGGGTGCCGCACACCTGATGGGGCGCGACGCAAGGAGAAGGGGCTCTTCATGCCGGAACTAGTCAAAAAGGCCGCAGTATGGCTGGGTCTTGTGACCGACGACCGCTACGACGAGGAAGCCCCCGAGGAGGAGTACTCCGAATCCGTGTACATCGAGGACGGCCAGGCCGGTGCTGAGCAGCCCCCCGTCCGCGAGTTGGCCGCCAACGGTGCCGGCGTCGAGACGGGTGCCGCGACCACCGATGTGGCAACGAAGGACCATCCCCACGCCCAGGTGACCCAGACTGCGGACCTGGCCCGCATCATCAGCGTTCGACCCCGCACGTACAACGAGGCCCGCACCATCGGGGAGGCTTTCCGCGACGGCACGCCGGTGATCATGAACCTCACCGACATGGACGACTCCGACGCCAAGCGGCTGGTCGACTTCGCCGCCGGGCTGATCTTCGGATTGCACGGCTCCATCGAGCGCGTCACCTCGAAGGTCTTCCTGCTGAGCCCCCGCAACGTCAATGTCACCGCCGAGGACAAGCAGCGCCTGGCCACCTCGAGCTTCTTCAACCAGAGCTGACCCGTGCTGATCGCCTACACCGCGCGCGTTTTGCTGATCCTGCTCAATGTGTACCTTGGGCTGCTGTTCGTGCGAGCCATCATGTCGTGGGTTCCCCTGTTCGCGCCGAACTGGCGCCCCCGGGGACCGATCCTGGTGATCTTCGAGATCATCTACACACTGACCGATCCGCCCCTGAAATTCGTGAGTCGCGTCATCCGGCCGGTGCACATCGGCTCGGTCGGGTTGGACATGGGATTCCTCGTGGTCGTGCTGGCCATCATCGTGGCCCAACGAGTGCTCGTCATCTTCGCCTGAGCCCCCGTTCGACCCTCAACCAAGGGTCGAGCTTTGCCGGGTCGGCGCGACCTGGTGGGTTCCGGAAGGGTAGCCTCTTTCGGTGTCCCCGCAGTTGCGGGTAAGAGAATCACAGCAGCGAGGTTTGGAGCGCACAATGACGCTGTCCCTTGATGAGGTCCGCAGTATTCGTTTCCCGTTGGCCCGTAAGCCCAATGAGGATGGCTACCGTGCCAGTTCGGTTGACAAGTTCATGGATGACCTTGAGGTCAGCTATGCGCAGCTGACCGAGGAACTGGACAAGCTCAAGCAGGGCGGCGCTGCAACCGGCAGCGATGACGCCAAGGTCTCTGAGCTCACCAGCCAGATCGAGGACCTCACCGGGAGCAACAAGAAGCTCACCTCTGATGTGGAGCGCCTCACCGGCGAGAACGAGCAGTTGCGGGGCCAGCTCAACGAGCTGCGCACCTCCGGTGGTCGTGATTCGGCCGCCAACCAGCAGCTCACCACCGAGAACGAGCATCTGCGCAATGAGCTCGAGGGCCTGCGCAGCCAGCTGTCCGAGGCCCAGTCGCGGGCGGCGCAGAACGCAGCGGCCGCCACCGCATCGCAGCCGATCGTGTCGGCCGATGGCGAGCAGCACATCACCGTGACCGCTTCCGCCGAGGCAGGCGCTTGGGCAGCCCGACTGCTCGAGATGGCCACCCAGCAGGCCGATCAGCTGGTCTCGGAGGCCCACGAACAGGCCGACAGCCTGGTGGCCCGCAGCAATGCCGATGCCGAGCGCACGCGCTCCGAGGCCAAGACCAAGGCGGACGCCATGGTCGAGGAAGCCACCCAGAAGGCCGCGCGGCTCGACTACGAATCGCGTAACAACGCGGAGCGCATCACCGGCGACGCACAGCGTCGCGCCGACAACCTGGATTCCGAGGTCGCCGCAAAGCGCACGGAGTTGTTCCAGGCGCTGGAGGTTCAGCGCGACCAGCTCGCTGACCGCATCAAGGCCCTGCGCGGCTTCGAGTCCGACTACCGCACCACCATCAAGAACGAGCTGGAGAGCTCGCTGAGCAGGTTCTCCAAGCTGAGCCTGTCGCCGGAGTCCGAGGACGATAGCCCGCGCCTGCACGCACTGCTGGAAGACCGTAAGTCCGAGTAGGCATCTGCCGGGCTTGACGGCGGGTGTAGCCTCTGCCATCAGTTGTAAATCCACGACCAAGAGAGTTGGAACTGATGGCAGTGAAGGGCAAGACAGCGTCCGTAACCACAGTCGACCTGCCAGTCCTCGAGGGTGAGAAGCCGTGGACTGCGGAGGAGATCGCTGAGGTCCGCGAAGAGCTGGTCTCGGAAATCGCACGCATGCGCAAGGCCGTTGAGACCTCGGATGAGGAATTGGCCACGCTGATGGACGAGGGCATCGAGGCCACCGGGAAGGATCCCGGCGACGTCGGATCGTCCAACTTCGAGCGCGACCAGGAAATGAGCCTCAACGCGAATACGCGTGAGTTGTTGGAGCAGAACGAGTCGGCGTTGCGTCGCCTCGATGAGGGTCAGTTCGGGTTCTGTGAAAACTGCGGAAATCCGATTGGCAAGGCACGCCTGGAGGCGTTCCCGAAGGCCACCATGTGCGTGAAGTGCAAGACGCGCCTGGAACGGCGCTGAGTCGGCGCACTGCAGACGTGGCCACACTCGGACAGTTGACGACAAGACCGCTGACGATGATGCGCACCGCCATGGTGGCGGTGGCACTCGTCGGCTATGCCCTCGACAGGTGGACCAAGCAGCTGGCCCTCACCCACCTCGCGACCGCGGATGGTCCGAGTTTCCTCAATGGCTGGGTCAGCCTGCAGCTGGTGCTCAATCCCGGTGCGGCCTTCTCCATGGGCAGTTCGGTGACGATCGTGTTCTCCGTGTTGTCCATCGCCGCCCTCGTGGCCGTCATCGTCTGGGGATGGCCGCGCGCCCACGGATGGCTCACGAGCTTGTGCGCAGGCATGGTCGCCTGCGGCATCGCCGGCAACCTCACCGACCGCCTGGTGCGTCCGCCAGGACCCCTGCGCGGCCACGTGGTCGACTTCATCTCGGTACAGCACTTCGCCGTGTTCAACGTGGCCGACGTGTTCATCACCTGCTCGGTGGTGCTGTTCGCCATCTACCTGCTGCGCGCTGATCATGCGGGTCCCGGCCCGGACTCCGGGCGCCCGGAGCCCGTCGCGGCCACCGACCACCGGCGGGAAGACCATCAGGAAGGTGGGTCATCGTGAGCGTTCTGTTCGTCCCGGACGGTCTGGAGGGCCAGCGCATCGATGCGGCCGCGGCCCGGATGACCGGCCTGTCGCGTTCACGTGTCGTCGACCTCATCGGTGAGGGAAAGGTGCTGCTGGACGGCTCCACCGTCGTCAAGGCCTCCGAGCGGGTGCACGGGGGACAGACCATTGACATCGACCTGTCGGAACCCACCCGGGTCGCGCGGGTCACGCCGGCCGTCGTGGAGGGCATGCGCATCGTGCACGACGATGCCGACATCGTGGTGGTCGACAAGCCCGCGGGCGTCGCCGCCCATCCGTCGGTCGGATGGGACGGGCCCGATGTGGTCAGTGGACTGGCCGGTGCCGGCTTCCGGATCTCCACCTCCGGGGCAGCGGAACGGCAGGGCATCGTGCACCGCCTGGACGTGGGTACCTCGGGGCTGATGGTCGTGGCGAAGTCGGAGCGGGCCTACACCCTGCTCAAGCGCGCCTTCCGCGACCGCACCGTCGACAAGTACTACTTGGCCCTGGTGCAGGGCCACCTGGACGCCAGCGAGGGCACCATCGATGCGCCCATCGGGCGCCATCCGGGCTCGGAATGGAAGTTCGCGGTCACCGCCGACGGGCGTCCCAGCGTCACCCATTACGAGACGGTCGAGATGATGCGCGGGGCCTCGCTGCTGCGGGTGCACCTCGAGACCGGACGCACCCACCAGATCCGGGTGCATTTCGCCGCACTGCACCATCCCTGCGTCGGGGATCCCCTCTACGGTGCCGATCCCGTGCTCGCCGCCCAGCTGGGGCTCGAGCGTCAGTGGCTGCACGCCGCGGTCCTGGGCTTCGTGCATCCGGGCAACGGCGAGCACGTCGAATACCATTCCGATCCGCCCGCAGATCTGCAGGATGCGCTGGAGGCCCTCCGCGACGAGTGAGTCGCGGTTCCGAAGGCCGGGTGACGAGTGAGTCGCGGTCCCGAAGGCCGGGTGACGAGTGAGCTGCGGTCCCGAAGGCCGGGTGACGAGTGAGCTGCGGCCGGGGAAGCAGCGCAACGGATGTGCCGAGCGACCACGGGTCCGGGCCTCGGCCGGCCGGCCGCCGGGCTTGCCTCCCCGTCGTGGCGCGTTCGCCCTCGGCGATGAACGTCCTGTGAACGTTCTCCCATCCGGGGGGCCGGAGCAGGGCCGTCAGCACCGTCCCGGGTAGGGTTTGGGTGTGCGTAGAGCCAAGATTGTGTGCACGCTCGGGCCGGCAACGTCGACCCAGGAGCGTATGGAAGAGATGATTCACGCGGGTTTGGATGTGGCCCGGTTCAATATGAGCCATGGGGACCATTCCGAACACCTGCGTCGCCTTGAGGAGACGCGTGCCGCGGCCGAGGCGGTCGGTAAGACCGTGGGCCTGCTGGCAGACCTTCAGGGCCCCAAGATCAGGTTGGGTGTCTTCGCCGACGGGAAGGCCGAGCTCGCGCTCGGCCAGGAGTTCATCATCACCACCGATGACGTCCCCGGCGACGCCCACCGCGCGTCAACCACCTACAAGGGACTGCCCGCCGACGTGAAGGCCGGCGACCGCATCCTCATCGACGATGGCAACATCCAGCTGGAGGCCACCGGCGTCACCGACACCGATGTGATCACCAAGGTCACCGTTGCCGGCCCCGTGAGCAACCACAAGGGCATCAACCTGCCCGGCGTTGCCGTCAACGTGCCCGCGCTGTCCGAGAAGGACGAGAACGACCTGCGCTGGGCCTTGCGCAACGACTTCGACATGATCGCGCTGTCCTTCGTGCGCCATGCCGCCGACATCGACCGCGTCCACGAGATCATGGACGAGGAGGACATGCACCTGCCGGTGATCGCCAAGCTCGAGAAGCCGCAGGCCATCGAGAACCTCGACGAGATCATCGACGCCTTTGACGGCTTCATGGTTGCCCGCGGCGACCTGGGTGTCGAGATGCCCCTCGAGCAGGTGCCGCTGGTGCAGAAGACCATCATCCGCAAGGCCCGCAAGTGGGCCAAGCCGGTGATCGTGGCCACCCAGATGCTGGATTCGATGATCAGCAATCCGCGCCCGACCCGCGCCGAGGCCTCCGATGTGGCCAATGCCGTGCTCGACGGTGCCGATGCCGTGATGCTGTCCGGCGAGACCTCGGTGGGTGCCTTCCCGGTGACCACCGTGGAGACGATGGCCAATATCGTCTCCACCACCGAGGGCGAGGGCCTCACCGACATCTCGAAGATCAAGTGGGATCCCCACACCACCGGCGGCGTCATTGCCATGGCTGCCGCCACCTCGGGTGTGCAGCTGGGAGCCAAGTTCCTGGTGGCCTTCACCCAGTCGGGTGATACCGCACGCCGCATGTCGCGGCTGCGCAATGACATTCCGCTGCTGGTCTTCACCCCCGAGGCGAAGACCGCCCAGTGGCTGACGCTGTGTTGGGGCGCCCAGGTGTTCCACACCCCCAGTTACTCCAGCAACGAGGAAATGGTCACCGCCGTCAACCGCACCCTGCAGGACCTCGGTCTGGCGGCACCCGACGACGTCGTGGTGATCATCTTCGGTTCCCCGATCGGCATGGTCGGCAAGACCAACACCATGCGCATCCACCGGCTGAAGCCGATCGACTGGGTCGAGAAGGTCAAGCTGCCGAGCTATATGCGCGGCGAGGATGGTCCCGTCGATGGCACCGTGGTGGCCAACGACAGGCGCTGACAAGGGCCCTCGCAAATGACTTCTGGCGGTGTCGTGGCTTCGGCCATGGCGCCGCCAGTGGCATGTGGGCGGTGGCATGTGGGCAATGACGTGTAGGCAGTGTCATGTGGGGCAGGGCGCTGGCAGCAGCCCGCAGCGTCGTGGGACGCAATGGATCTGCCCCGCAGGGCCGGTGTCATGCAGGACTGGTGCCGTGCAGGACCGGTGCTGTGCGGTCAATGAGGGATGAAGGGTGCCCGAGAGGGGAGTCGAACCCCTATGCCCTTTCGGACAGCGCATTTTGAGTGCGCCGCGTCTGCCATTCCGCCACTCGGGCGAGCGGAACTATTCTGGCACAATCGTGCGTCCGGGACGACTTGCCGGCGGCGGCGCGGATGCTCGCCCCACTGTCCGGGGCCGCGGGTTTCCCGGGTGCGGCCGACCGCGGGGCCCGGCGCGGTGGCGGGGCCGGTGGTCCAATCCGGGGTTTGCAGGCGATAGACTCGTTCAGGCGTGTGGTCGGTGGCCCACGATAGAGGTAGACAGGATTAGGCACATGGTGACGAAGAAGTCCGACAAGCAGCCCGCCCAGAAGCGGACTCGTGTGCTCGTCGCCGAGGACGAGGCGCTGATCAGGCTCGACCTGGTCGAACTGCTGACCGATGAGGGCTATGACGTGGTGGGTGAGGCCGGCGACGGCGCGACCGCCGTCAAGCTGACCAAGGAACTTGAGCCCGACGTGGTCGTGCTCGACGTGAAGATGCCCGTCATGGACGGCATCACCGCCGCCGAGCAGATTGCCGGGGAACGCCTGGCCGCCGTGGTGATGCTCACCGCCTTCAGCCAGCGCGATCTGGTGGAGAAGGCCCGCGAGGCCGGCGCGATGGCCTATGTGATCAAGCCCTTCGATTCCTCCGATGTGGTGCCGGCCATCGAGATCGCCCAGGCACGGTTCTCCGAGATCGTGGCACTCGACGAGGAGGTCGGCACGCTGGAGGACCGCCTTGCCTCGCGCAAGGCCGTCGACCAGGCCAAGGGCATCCTGCAGGACACCCTGGGCATGAGCGAGCCCGAGGCCTTCCGCTGGATCCAGAAGACGGCGATGGACCTGCGCAAGTCGATGCGCGAGGTCGCCGAGGGCGTCGTGCAGCACGAGAAGGCCGACACCACCTCCGAGTGAGGGCCGCGCGCCGGGGCACTGGCGCGAGCACGCATCGGCCCACGCACAGGTCCGTGGAGCGGGCGGGTGGATGCGCGATGTCACCGTCACGCCCTAGGCTCGGCACGTGACTGAGACTGCGCGACTGCTGGTGATCGACGGCCATTCGATGGCCTTCCGGGCGTTCTATGCGTTGCCCGTGGAGAACTTCTCCACCTCCACCGGGCAGTACACGAACGCCGTCTACGGCTTCACGTCGATGCTCATCAACCTGCTGCGCGACGAGGAACCGACGCATCTGGGCGTGGCCTTCGACGTCTCACGACGCACCTTCCGCACCGACATCTACGAGGACTACAAGGGCACCCGCGCGAAGACCCCCGAGGAGTTCTCCGGCCAGATCGGGCTGATCAAGCAGGTGCTGGACGCGATGGGCATCGCCCACGCCGAGCTCGAGGGTTTCGAGGGCGACGACATCGTCGCCACCTGGTCGGCCCAGGCCGACGCGAAGGGCTGGGAGAACCTGATCGTGTCGGGGGACCGCGACAGCTTCCAGCTGGTCGACGACAACACCACGGTGCTCTATCCGAAGAAGGGCGTCTCCGAGTTGTCACGCATGACGCCCGAGGCCGTCGAGGCCAAGTACGGCGTCAGCCCCACCCATTATCCGGAGCTGGCCGCACTGGTCGGCGACACCAGTGACAACCTCACCGGCGTGCCCGGGGTCGGCCCCAAGACGGCCGCCAAGTGGTTGGCGAAGTACGGCGACCTGGCGAACCTGCTCGACCACGCCGACGAGATCAAGGGCAAGGTGGGCGACAGCCTGCGGGCGCACCTCGACGATGTGAAGCGCAACCGCGAGCTCAACCGGGAACTGACCGACCTCAAGCTGCCCGTCGACGTCGAGGGCCTGGCGCGGGCCGAGATCAATCGCGAGGCCGTCCACGAGGTCTTCGACGTCCTGCAGTTCCGCACCCTGCGCGACCGCCTGTTCAGCGTCTTCCCCGAGGCGGGGGAGACCAAGGGTGAGGAGGGCTTCGAGCTCGAGGTCACCCGTCCGGAGCCGGGCAGGCTCGGTGATTGGTTCGCGGCCCATCGCAGCGACGACCCGATCGGCGTGGAGGCCACCGGGCACTGGGGCGCCGGAACCGGGGACATCGACACGCTGGCCTTCGCGACGACCAGCGATGACGCCGCATGCGTCGACGTGCCCGAACTGACCCCCGACGACGAGAAGGCCCTGGCGGCGTGGCTCACCGACCCGCAGGCGACCAAGGCCATGCACGGCGCCAAGGGTCCACTGTTGGCCCTGTGGGCACGCCAGCTCGACCTTGCGGGACTGGACAGCGACACCCAATTGGCCGCCTACCTGCTGCGTCCCGACCAGCGCAGCTACGACCTGGACGACCTTGCCCTGCGCCATCTGGGACGCGAGCTGCGGGTCCAGGATTCCGAGCAGGTGAACCAGGAGACCCTCGACTTCGGGTCCGAACGCCAACCCGCCGAGACCGCCATGTTGCGGGCACGCGCCATCGCGGAGCTGGCCGGGGTGCTCGACGGCGAGCTCGACGACACCAGCCAGCGCGGCCTGCTGCACAGCCTCGAGATGCCGCTGGAACGTGTGCTGGCGCGCATGGAGCAGCGGGGCGTGGCCATCGACATGGACGTGCTCGACCAGCTGCGCAGCGAATATGACGCGCGCGTGCAGGCCGCTGAGCAGGCAGCGTTCGCGGCCATTGGCACCCAGATCAACCTCGGCTCGCCCAAGCAGCTGCAGGCGGTGCTGTTCGACCAGCTCGACATGCCGAAGACCAAGCGCACCAAGTCGGGTTACACCACCGACGCCGACGCCCTGGAGAAGCTGTACCAGAAGACCAGGCATCCCTTCCTCGAGCACCTGCTGGCCTATCGCGACACCATCAAGTTGCGCCAGATCATCGACACCCTCATCAAGTCGACCAGCGATGACGGGCGCATCCACACCACCTATGTGCAGACCGTGGCGGGCACCGGCCGCCTGTCGAGCACCGACCCCAACCTGCAGAACATCCCCATCCGCACCCCCGAGGGACGCCGCATCCGCGATGCCTTCGTGCCCGGCGAGGGCTTCGAGGGCCTGATGAGCGCCGACTACTCCCAAATCGAGATGCGGGTGATGGCGGCGGCCTCCGGCGACAAGACGCTGATCCATGCCTTCGCATCGGGTGCCGACTTCCACTCGATGACTGCCTCGCATGTCTTCGACGTGCCCGTCGAGCAGGTGACGCCGGCCCAGCGCTCCAGCGTGAAGCAGATGAACTACGGGCTCGCCTACGGCCTGTCGGCCTACGGGCTGTCCAGCCGGTTGAACGTCTCGGTGCCCGAGGCGCGGGCATTGATGGACCAGTACTTCCAGACCTTCGGGCCCGTGCGCGACTATCTCGACAGCCTCGTGGAGAAGGCCCGCAAGCAGGGCTACACCGAGACCATGCTGGGCAGGCGTCGCTATCTGCCCGACCTGAACTCGTCGAACCGCCAACGTCGCCAGATGGCGGAGCGCATGGCCCTCAACGCCCCGATGCAGGGCACCGCGGCCGACATCATCAAGACCGCCATGCTCCAGGTCGAGCAGGAACTGTCGGCCTCGGGCCTCAGGAGCCGCATGCTGCTGCAGATCCATGACGAGCTGGTGCTCGAGGTGGCGGCGGGGGAGCGCGACCGGGTGCAGCAGATCGTCGGCGACAAGATGAAGCATGCGATCGAGTTGACGGTGCCCCTCGACGTGTCCTTCGGCTATGGCCGCAGCTGGAACGCCGCAGCCCACTGAGTCCGTTGCGGCGCTCGCATCAGGGTCCGGTCACCAGGTCGGCGTAATAGAGGGCGCGCGATGCCGCGGCGTCGCCGACCAGGGGATAGTCCGAGCACACCACGATCACCAGCTGCGCGGGACCGTCATTGTCGTAGACCAGCCCCGAATCGGGTCGGTAGTCGCTGACCCGCACCTTGAGTGCCCCGGTGAACCGGTAACAGACGTCGCGGCCCCCGCCATCCGAGATGCGGATCACGTCGCCGGGCGCCAACAGGCCGTGGTTGAGCTCGTTGCCCAGTGCCCCTCCCCATCGGAAGGTGTGCGAGGTGAGGACCGCCCGGCCCTGTGCCGCTCCCGGTGGGACGCTGCGATCGAACCAGCCGACGGTGTTGCCGAGATGGGACGGTGGGGAGGCCGGTGCCTGATCGGGGGCGACCCCCAGGGACATCATCGGCATCGACCTGCGGTGGCCCTCGAGGGTCATGCGGGCCCCGACCAGGGGCCGGGGCTGCGGATCGCAACCGGCCGGCACCGCACCACCGCCGGTTCCGTTGGCAGGCCCGTGCGCGGGACCGGTTCCCGCCAGCCCCGCGGAGGCCGCGTCGGGGATCGGGGCGCCGGGGGCGGTCGGCAGCTGCTTCTCGTAGTCGCTGGGGGTGATCAGCACCACCCGCCAGGCCACCAGTCCCAGTCCCACGACCAACGCCACCAGTGCCAGCAGGCGCACCAGGCGGATCCCGGTCCTCGTCATGGCGTTCCCCGTTCCGGTTCCCCGTCTCCTCGTCTCCCGGCGGGGGAGGCGGCAGTGGGGTGGTGGCGACTATGGCGCAGCGGTCAGTGCGATCGATCGGCAGTCCTGCCGCGGGTGGCGGCGGGCTCGCCCGGCGCCCATGTTACGGGTCCGTTAAGTGTCCCCGATCGGCGGGCTGCGCCTCGCTGGGCGCGCGCTGCGCGAGACTACAGTGGTGGCGTGAGCGAACAGATCAGTCATGAGCTTCCCGCCGACACTCCGCGTACCTTGTACATCAACGGCAAGAACGTCGAAGGCGCTGCAGGGACATTCGATGTGACGAACCCGGCCACCGGCGAGGTGCTGACAAGCATCGCGAACGCCGATGTGACCCAGGCTTCGCAGGCCCTCGACGCAGCTGTCGGGGCCCAACTTGAGTGGCAGTCGACTGCGCCGCGTGAGCGTGCCGACCTGCTGCGTGCCGCCTTCGATGAGGTCGAGCGGCGCAAGGACGACTTCGCCCGGGTGATGACCCTCGAGATGGGCAAGACCCTGGCGGAGAGCTACGGCGAGATCACCTACGGCGCCGAATATGTGCGCTGGTTCAGTGAGCAGGCCGTGCGCATTGCGGGGCGCTACATGCCCACCCCGGAGGGCAACCTGCGCCAGCTGATCAGCAAGCGCGCGGTGGGACCCTGTCTGCTCGTGACGCCCTGGAACTTCCCGCTGTCCATGGCCACCCGCAAGATCGCTCCGGCGCTGGCTGCGGGTTGCACCGTCGTGGTGCGCCCGGCGTCGTCGACGCCGCTCACCACGCTGCTGTTCGGCAAGGTGCTCGCTGACGTCGGCGTGCCCGACGGCGTGGTGAATGTGATCACCTGCACCGACCACAAGGTGGTCGACTCGCTGATCGATGATCCGCGCCTGCGCAAGCTGTCGTTCACCGGCTCGACGCCGGTCGGCCAGATGCTCAGCGCCCAGGCAGCCCACCACAACCTGCGGATCAGCATGGAGCTCGGCGGCAACGCGGCCTTCGTCGTCTTTGATGACGCCGACGTCGATGCCGCGGTCGAGGGTGCCAAGGCGGCCAAGATGCGCAACATGGGTCAGGCCTGCATCGCCGCGAACCGCTTCATCCTGCATGAGTCGATCGCCGACGAATTCACCGAGAAGTTCACCGCGTGGATGTCGTCGCTGCCGATCGGTGACGGCCTGGATCCCAACACGAAGGTCGGTCCGATCATCGCGACCAAGGACCGCGACAACATTGCGGCGCTGGTGGATCGCGCCGTCGAGGCGGGCGCGAAGCTCGAGACCGGCGGCGAGGTGCCCACCGGCGTCGGCAGCTTCTACCCGCCCACCGTGCTGACCGGCGTGAAGCCCGATGCCGAGATCATGCGCACCGAGATCTTCGGTCCCGTGGCCCCGATCACCACCTTCTCCACCGAGCAGGAGGCACTCGACATCGCGAACTCGGTGCCGGTCGGACTGGCGGGTTATGTGTTCACGCGTGACTTCGATCGCATCCAGCGCTTCGCCGAGCGCATGGAGACCGGAATGATCGGCGCCAACACCGGACTGTTCTCGAATGCCGCAGCACCCTTCGGCGGCGTGAAGGAATCGGGCCTCGGACGTGAGGGCTCCTTCGAGGGCATCGAGGAATACCTCGAGACCATCTACGTGGCCCTGCCGAACCCCTGGCGCTGATCGGTCGGGTCCGGACGGGCGGTCCAACCCGCCCCATTTCGTGGGCAACATGCCCCATCTCCTGCCCGGGGGATGGGGCATGACCATGCCGCGTCCGGGTTGGTCACCGCGCGCCGCATGTGCCGGCGATGACAACGTGATTTGCCATCCGGGGGGTCTTTTGCCTCAGCGTGAACCGCACAGCTAGAATTGGTCAGCGCCGTGTACGCCGCTCCAGACCTAGTGTGTGGCGTCGTTGTCGATGGTCCGGCCCGTCCCTGCGGACGGACGGGAATTATCGGGAGCGAATCGCCGTTCCGTTCAGCGGGATGCGTTTGCGCGCGTCACAATCTCACATCCATCCAACATCGGAGCCCTACTACATGACCTCCTCCACTGAGGCGTCGAATCAGGTCGCGGTCGACGACATCGGGAGTGCCGAAGCCTTTGAGGCAGCGGTTGATTCCACCATCAAGTACTTTAATGACGGCGACATTGTCAAAGGCACTGTCGTCAAGGTCGATCGCGACGAGGTCCTCCTCGACATCGGCTACAAGACGGAAGGCGTCATTCCGTCCAAGGAACTCTCCATCAAGCATGACGTTGATCCCTTTGAGGTGGTCAGCGTCGGCGATGAGATCGAGGCACTTGTCCAGCAGAAGGAAGACAAGGAAGGCCGCCTGATCCTGTCCAAGAAGCGCGCTCAGTACGAGCGTGCCTGGGGCACGATCGAGAAGATCAAGGAGGAGGACGGCGTCGTCACCGGCACCGTCATCGAGGTTGTCAAGGGCGGCCTGATCGTCGATATCGGCCTGCGTGGCTTCCTGCCCGCATCCCTGGTTGAGATGCGCCGCGTCCGCGACCTGCAGCCCTATGTGGGCCAGGAACTCGAAGCCAAGATCATCGAGCTCGACAAGAACCGCAACAATGTGGTGCTGTCGCGTCGCGCCTGGCTCGAGCAGACCCAGTCGGAGACCCGCCACAACTTCCTGCAGCAGCTGCAGAAGGGGCAGATCCGCAAGGGCATCGTCTCGTCCATCGTCAACTTCGGCGCGTTCGTCGACCTTGGCGGCGTGGACGGCCTGGTGCACGTCTCCGAGCTGTCGTGGAAGCACATCGACCATCCCAGTGAGGTCGTCGAGGTCGGTCAGCCGGTCACCGTCGAGGTGCTCGACGTCGACATGGAGCGCGAGCGCGTCTCCCTGTCGCTGAAGGCCACCCAGGAAGATCCCTGGCAGCTGTTCGCACGCACCCACCAGATCGGTGAGATCGTGCCGGGCAAGGTCACCAAGCTGGTTCCCTTCGGCGCCTTCGTGCGCGTCGAGGAGGGCATCGAGGGCCTGGTGCACGTCTCCGAGCTGGCCGAGCGCCACGTGGAGATCCCCGAGCAGGTCGTCTCCGTCGGCGACGAGGTGCTGGTCAAGATCATCGACATCGACCTTGAGCGTCGTCGCATCAGCCTCTCGCTGAAGCAGGCGAACGAGGGCGTCGACCTGCGGGCCGAGGACTTCGATCCGTCGCTGTACGGCATGGTTGCCAATTACGACGAGAACGGCAACTACATCTACCCCGAAGGTTTCGATCCCGAGACCAACGAGTGGAAGCCGGGCTACGAGGAGCAGCAGGCTGCGTGGGAGGCCCAGTACGCCGAGGCGCAGGCCCGTTGGCAGGCGCTGAAGAAGCAGGCCGAGGCCGCCGAGGAAGCTGATCAGAAGGCTTCTGTCGAGGCTGCCACCAGCTACACGGCCGCCACGCCCGAGGCTCCCGCCGAGGAGGCCGGCTCGCTGGCTTCCGACGAGGCCCTGCAGGCACTGCGCGACAAGCTCTCCGGTAACTGATCCATCCGGTACAGCTGATCATGGAGGGGCTCCGACCGTCACGGTCGGGGCCCCTTCTGTGCCCACCCGGTGCTGTGCGCCGGCACCATCAGGACAACTGCTGACAAAGGAATCCCATGCTGCACACCGACAAGTTCCCCGTGCTCGAGTTCGATGACGACCCCCATGACCTGATCGGTCAGGGCGAGGCGAAGACCGTCGAGGCCGATCGCTTTCCCTCCCGGGCGGTCTTTGCCTTCCTCGGACCCGCGATCGACGAATACGCCGCCGACAACAAGCTGGCGGAGATCGACCGCATCGAGATGATCGGGGACGTCTACCCGGTGTACCGGGCGAAGGTCCCCACCGGAGATGTGGCACTCATGCGGATGCCGCTCGGTTCGCCCGCGGCCGTCATGTGCACCGACTACCTGTTCCGGTTCGGCGTGAAGCGCGCCCTGGCGGTGGGTTCCTGCGGTGCGCTCGAGGCGCTGGCGGAGGGCGAGTTGTTCGTCCCCACCCGGGCGTTGCGCGATGAGGGAACCAGCTACCACTATCTGCCGGCATCGCCGTGGGTCGACCTGGATCCCACCATGCGGGGACACATCGAGGCCGCGGTGGCCCGGGCCGGCTACCACACCTCGTCGGCACCCGTGTGGACCAACGATGCGTTCTACCGCGAGACCCCCGAGATGCTCGCCCATCGGCTCGCCCAGGGCTGCCGGATCGTCGACATGGAGTGCTCGGCGATGGCCGCCTCGGCACAGTTGCGCGGCGCCGACTTCGCGCAGCTGTTCTACACCGCGGACAGCCTGGGCAGCCCCGAGGGCCATGAGGCCCGCGACTGGGGCTACAGCGAACGGGACAGGGCGCTGCAGCTGGCCCTGGACGCGATCTCCCGGGCGCAGGCCTGAACCGTGGCGACGAATCCGGCATCAGGGGCACCCCGCAAGCCCGCCCGCGACACCCGGCAGCGGAGCCATCCCGGCCAGACGCTGGTGGGCCTGACCGGGGGCATCGCCTCGGGCAAGAGCGTGGTGGCCGGCATGCTCACCGACTGCGGGGCCGTGGTGATCGACCATGACCGGCTCGCCCACGACGTCGTCGATGTGGGCACGCCGGGACTGCAGGCGGTGGTGCGACGCTTCGGCGATGGCGTGCTGACGCCGGATCGGGCGCTCAACCGCAGCCGACTGGGCGCCATCATCTTCGGTGATGCCCGGGCACGCCATGACCTCGATGCGATCATCCATCCGTTGGTCTGGAAGGCATCCGACGAGCTCGAGGACCGGGCCCCCGCCGACGCGGTGGTGGTGCATGACGTGCCCCTGCTGGTGGAGACCGGGCAGCAGGACGACTTCGACCTGGTGGTGGTGGTGGACGTGCCCGAACCCCTCCAGTTGCGCCGGCTGATCGCCCGCAACCGGCTGAGCCGCCAACAGGCACTGGCCCGCATCGGGGCCCAGGCGTCCCGGGCCGAACGCCTGGCGGCCGCCGACGTGGTGATCGACAATTCCGGCAGCCTGGACGCCACCCGCACCCAGGTGGACACACTGTGGCGGCGCCTGACGGGCGACGGGCACTGAGCAGTCGGCCGGCCTGACCCGTCGAGCCCGGGGGTGCCCCGAACGGGTTGCGTGGCGCACCTAATATCGGCGGTATGCGCCCCGTTGACACCATCACCCGTACCGTCGCCCCGTTCAAGGTGCATGCGGACTTCGAGCCCTCAGGTGATCAGCCGCAGGCCATCGAGGAGCTCGCCCGGCGCATTGAGGCCGGCGAGCAGGACGTCGTGCTGATGGGCGCCACCGGCACCGGCAAGACGGCCACCGTCGCCTGGCTGGCCGAGCGGCTGCAGCGTCCCATGCTGGTGATGCAGCCCAACAAGACCCTCGCCGCCCAGTACGCCACCGAGCTGCGGGGATTCTTCCCCGACAATGCCGTGGAGTACTTCGTCAGCTACTACGACTACTACCAGCCCGAGGCCTATGTGCCCCAGACCGATACCTACATCGAGAAGGACTCCAGCCTCAACGAGGAGGTCGAGCGGCTGCGGTATTCGGCCACGAACTCCCTGCTGACCCGCCGCGACGTCATCGTGGTGGCCACCGTGAGCGCCATCTACGGACTGGGCACGCCCCAGGAGTACGTCGACCAGATGATCAACCTGAAGGTCGGCCAGGAATGGGATCGCTCGAACCTGCTGCGTCGGCTGGTGGAGGTGCAGTATGTGCGCAATGACATGGCTGCGACCCGTGGCACCTTCCGGGTGCGCGGCGACACGCTCGAGATCTTCCCGATGTACGAGGAGTTCGCGATCCGGGTGGAGTTCTTCGGCGACGAGATCGAGGCCCTCACCACGCTGAACCCGCTGACCGGCGAGATCGTCAGCGAGGACAAGCAGGTCTATGTCTTCCCCGCATCGCACTACACGGCGGGCCCCGAGCGGATGGCCCGCGCCATCACCGACATCGAGGCGGAACTGGCCGACAGGTTGGCCGAACTGGAGAAGGACAACAAGCTGCTGGAGGCCCAGCGGCTGCGCATGCGCACGAACTATGACATCGAGATGATGCGCCAGATCGGCACCTGCTCGGGCATCGAGAACTATTCCCGTCACATCGACGGCCGTCCGGCAGGCTCGCCACCGAACTGCCTCCTCGACTACTTCCCCGAGGACTTCGTGCTGGTCATCGACGAGTCGCACGTGACGGTGCCCCAGATCGGCGGCATGTACGAGGGCGACATGAGCCGCAAGCGCACCCTGGTCGACCACGGCTTCCGCCTGCCCAGCGCCATGGACAACCGTCCGTTGCGCTTCGAGGAGTTCACCGAACGCATCGGCCAGACCGTCTACTCGTCGGCAACCCCGGGACCCTACGAACTGGCCCGGGGCAATGGCGTGGTGGAACAGATCATCCGCCCGACCGGCCTGGTCGACCCCGAGGTGATCGTCAAGCCCACCCATGGCCAGATCGACGACCTGATGGGCGAGATCAAGGCGCGCGCCAAGAAGGACGAGCGCGTGCTGGTGACCACCCTCACCAAGAAGATGGCCGAGGACCTCACCGACTACCTCATGGAGCATGGCGTGCGCACGCGCTATCTGCACAGCGAGGTGGACACGCTCAAGCGGGTCGAACTGCTGCGCGAACTGCGCATGGGTGAATATGACGTGCTGGTGGGCATCAACCTGCTGCGTGAGGGACTCGACCTGCCGGAGGTGAGCCTGGTGTCGATCCTGGATGCCGACAAGGAGGGGTTCCTGCGCTCCGACCGTTCGCTGATCCAGACGATCGGTCGTGCGGCCCGCAATGTCTCGGGCCAGGTGCACATGTATGCCGACCAGATGACGCCGTCGATGACCAAGGCCATTGACGAGACGAACCGTCGCCGCCAGATTCAGGTTGACTACAACAAGGCCCACGGCGTCGATCCGCAGCCGCTGCGCAAGAAGATCGCCGACATCACCGACATGCTCGTGCGTGAGGACGCCGATACCGACAAGCTGCTTGCCGACACCCGGGGCAGCGGCCACGAGGCGAGCGCCCTGCCGACCACGTCCGACAAGCACAAGCGCGGCGAGAACCTTCCCGCCACCGAGCTGGCCGGCCTCATCCAGGAACTGACCGCGCAGATGCATTCGGCGGCCGGCGAATTGCAGTTCGAGCTCGCCGCCCGGCTGCGCGACGAGATCGCCGACCTCAAGAAGGAGCTGCGCGGCATGGTGGAGGCTGCCAAGTAGCGGTTTCCGCCGCCGGCCGACGCGCCGGGCGCGGTTGGTGCTCACCGCTGCCGGTGCAACAATGGTTGACGCTAAGGGGAGTACTCCATCCTCGCAGTAGTCGTCAGTACGGCCACGACAGGTGGCCCGGCGCTGCGCTCCGGGCCCGCGGTCCGGAGGGAAGAGACCTTGCGTCCGATGGAGGTACCCGGTGCACATTTCCCTGCTGGTCTGGATCGTGACCATTGTCGTGATGTTGGCGGTGCTCACGATCGACGCGGTGATGTTGTCGCGGCGACCACATGTGCCGAGCATCCGGGAATCAGTCACCGCCGTCGGCTTCTATGTCGCCCTGGCGATCCTGTTCGGCATCGCCATGCACTTCTGGGCCGGACCCGCGTATTCAGGTGAGTTCTTCGCCGGTTGGCTGACCGAGTACAGCCTGTCGATGGACAACCTGTTCATCTTCCTGATCATCATGACCAAGCTGTCGGTGCCGCGTAAGGCGCAGCAGTTCGCGCTGTTGGTCGGCATCATGCTGGCCCTGCTGTTCCGGGGCATCTTCATCGGGCTGGGCGCCGCACTGATCTCACGGCTGGCCTGGATCTTCTTCATCTTCGGCGCCTGGCTGATCTACACCGCCGTGGGGCTCGTCCGGGACTTCATCACCGGAAGTTCCTCGGAGGAGGAGGAAGACGCCGCCGACGGTCCCGCGGTGCGGTGGCTGAAGAAGATCGTGCCCACTACCGGCGACTACGAGTCCGACAAGCTGTTCGTGCGCGTCGACGGCAAGCTGCTGGCCACCTCGCTGTTCTTCGTCGTGGTGGCCCTGGGCACCACCGACGTGATGTTCGCCCTCGACTCCATCCCCGCCATCTACGGGCTCACTCAGGAGCCCTACATCGTGTTCACCGCGAATGTGTTCGCCCTGATGGGGCTGCGCCAGCTGTACTTCCTGCTGGGCGGCATGTTGAAGAAACTGGTCTACCTGCCCATCGGACTCTCGGTGCTGCTGACCTTCATCGGCGCGAAGCTCGTGCTGCACGCCTGCCACCACTACGGATGGGATGCGAAACTGGGCTTCAGCGTGGAGATCCCCACGAGCATCTCGCTGATCGTGATCGTCGCCATCCTGGCGGTGACCGCCCTGGCCAGCGTGGTGCAGATGCTGCACGCCCGACGCACCGGCGCCGTCGAGGGACCCGCGCCCTCGTCACCCGGTGCCGGATCCGGCGACGGCTCCTGAGCCCGGGGCCCGTGGACGGGGGCCCGGTGTGGCCTCACCAGCCGCGGGCACGCCATTCGGGTAGGTGGGGGCGCTCGGCGCCCAGGGTCGTGGACTTCCCGTGGCCCGGCAACACGAGCGTGTCATCGCCGAAGCGGTCGAAGAGCTTCGTGGTGACGTCGCCGAACAGGGAATCGAACTCGTCGTGGTCCTTGGTGCGTCCCACGCCCCCCGGGAACAGCGAGTCCCCGGTGATCAGCACCGTCGGGTTGGTCGGCAGGACGAGCGCGATCGATCCGGGGGTGTGCCCCACCAGGCCGATCACCTCGAGGGCCTCGTCGCCGACCAGGAGCGTGTCGCCGGTCCACACGGTGCGGCACTGCACGCCGGTCTGTTCCGCGATCGAGGCGGCATCGGGCCCGCCGCACCAGGGCGTGGCTCCGGTGGCCTCGACCACCGCGGCGAGGGCCCCGATGTGGTCAAAGTGCTGGTGCGTGGTGATCACGGCGTCCAGGGTGCGCGGGCCGATCCACTCGAGCAGGGTGGCCGGTTCGGTGGCCGCGTCCACCAGCACCAGGTGATCGTCGCTGCTGGTCAGCAGGTATGCGTTGTTCTCCATGGAGCCAACGCTGCGTGATTCCCACTTCATGTCAGGCCCACCATCCTTCGGGTAGTGCGGGCAGGGTCTTCGCCACCGACGGGTCGTCGGGCAGGCGGTTGGTCAGCCAGCCGAGCAGGAGGGCGTCGGAGCCGCCCACCGCAGTGGGACGTCCCGTGCCACCGAGCCGGGTGTGGAAGCCGGAGGTGGATTCGATCTGCAGCGGGGCCAGTCGGGGATCATCGCCGATCCAGTAACAGGTCCACTCCAGCACCCAGCGGGCGATGTCGTCGTCGATGTCGAGCACGGTGAATCCGCAGGCCAGGTCGACGTGGTGCAGGGCCACCTCACGCAGCCTGGCCAGCGGCAGGAGGTCGATGCGCAGCTTGCGGCCCGGCGAGATCTCCACGAGTCGGGAGCCGTCGATATCGCCCAGCTCGTCGAGCCCGTGGTAGAGCCGGCCGGCCGAGGTGTCCAGGTCAACCTGCAGGTCGAGTGCACGACGTTCCGAGCCGCGCTCGATGTCGTTGAAGCGTTCGCGCTCCGAGATGTACAGCGGGGTGTTGATGCCGGTCATCATGCCGGCCGCGACGCGCGTGAAGGCATCTGCGTTGCGGGCCAGGTGGGTGGCCACGTGGGCGCGGGTCCACCCCGGCAGGTGACACGGCTCCTGCCAGCTGCGCTCGTCAATGGCGATGGTGTCGCCCAACAGCCGCTGGGTCGCCTCCAGCTTGCGCAGGCGTATCGGACGCATGTCCCCGGCGCCGGGAAGCTCCGATTGCTCCTCCACCGATGGCATCGCGCACCTCCTGCCCGGCCTGTCGGACCCGCCTCGCGTGCAGCTGCCCGCCACCGCAGGGACCTCCGTCCCGCGCGGGGCGCGCACCACAACATCAATAAGTTATGACAAGAACCTACCTGCACGAGGCGCGTCGGGCCATCGCGCACCGCGATCGGCGGGGTCCCGGCGACTGGTCGCTGGTCTGGAAATGTCAGAGCCGCTACGTACCATGGAGCCCGTGAACGATCGACTTGTCATCCGCGGTGCCCGCGAGCACAATCTGCGCAACGTCAGCCTCGACCTACCCCGCGACAAGATGATCGTCTTCACCGGGCTGTCCGGTTCGGGCAAGTCGTCGCTGGCATTCGACACCATCTTCGCCGAGGGCCAGCGCCGCTATGTGGAGTCACTGAGCTCCTATGCCCGCCAGTTCCTCGGACAGATGGACAAACCCGACGTCGACTTCATCGAGGGGCTGTCGCCGGCCGTCTCCATCGACCAGAAGTCCACCAGTCGCAATCCGCGGTCCACGGTGGGCACCATCACCGAGGTCTACGACTACCTGCGCCTGCTCTATGCGCGCATCGGCCACCCGCACTGCCCGATCTGCGGCGCCCCGATCAGCCGCCAGACACCGCAGCAGATCGTCGACCGCCTGCTGGGGCTCGACGAGGGCACCCGCTTCCAGATCCTCGCCCCGGTGATCCGCGGCCGCAAGGGCGAATACACCGAACTGTTCCGCCAACTCGCCACCGACGGTTATGCGCGCGTGCGGGTCGACGGCGAGGTGCACCAGCTCGACGACGTTCCGGCCCTCGACAAGCAGCGCAAGCACGACGTCGACGTGGTGGTCGACCGCGTGGTGGTCAAGGCCAGCGCCAAGCAGCGGATCACCGACTCGATCGAGACCGCGCTCGGGCTGGCCAACGGGGTGGTTTCGGTCGACTTCGTCGATCGCGAGCCCAAGGATCCGATGCGGCTGCGCACCTACTCGGAGAAGATGGCCTGCCCCAACGGGCACGACATCGAGATGGACGAGCTGGAGCCCCGCCAGTTCAGCTTCAACTCGCCATGGGGAGCCTGCCCGGCCTGCACCGGGCTCGGCACGCAACTGGAGGTGGACCCCACCCTCGTGGTGCCCGACGAGACACTCACCCTGGCCGAGGGCGCCATTGCCCCCTGGTCGACGCCGACCCTGCGCAACCACTACGCGAAGGTGTTCCAGGGCCTGGGGGAGAAGGAGGGCTTCGACGTCGATACGCCCTGGCAGGACCTGCCGGGCACCGCCCAGGCCTTCATCCTCAAGGGCTACGACAACCCGGTCTATGTGCACTTCCGCAACCGCTTCGGACGCAACCGCACCTATACGCAGAAGTACGAGGGCATCCTGCCCTATGTGCGTCGGCGCTTCGACGAGGCCGAGACCGATGCCGCGCGCGACCGCTGGGGCGGCTACCTGCGCGAGATCCCCTGCTCCACCTGCCACGGGGCCCGGCTCAAGCCCTCGTCGCTGGCGGTGACGGTGGGCGAGGTGAACATCTCGACCCTGTCCGATATGTCGATCAGCGAGGTCACCGGGTTCGTCGACCAGCTCGACCTGACCGACCGGGAGAAGCAGATCGCCGAACGCGTGGTCAAGGAGATCCGCGAACGCCTGCGCTTCCTGCTCGACGTCGGACTCGACTATCTGACGCTGTCGCGTCCGGCCGGTTCCCTGTCGGGTGGCGAGGCCCAACGCATCCGGCTGGCGACCCAGATCGGTTCGGGCCTCACCGGCGTGCTCTACGTGCTCGACGAGCCGAGCATCGGACTGCACCAGCGCGACAACCGCCGCCTCATCGAGACCCTGCTGCGGCTGCGTGACCTGGGCAACACCCTGATCGTGGTCGAACACGACGAGGACACCATTCGCGCCGCCGACTGGGTGGTCGACATCGGCCCCGGCGCCGGTGAGCACGGCGGCCATGTGGTCGTCTCGGGCACCCTCGATGACCTGCTCGCCTCTAGGGAGTCGATCACCGGTGCCTATCTCACCGGACGGCGGCGCATCGAGATCCCGGCGCAACGCCACCGGCCGAATGGCCACACGATCGCCGTGCACGGTGCCGCCGAGAACAACCTGCGCGGCATCGACGTCAGCTTCCCGCTGGGCCAGTTCATCGCGGTCACCGGAGTGTCGGGTTCGGGCAAGTCGACCCTGGTCAACCAGATCCTCTACACCGCACTCGCGAAGCGCATCTACGGCGCGAAGGCCGTGCCGGGGCGCCACCATTCGATCACCGGCGCCGAGAACATTGACAAGATCATCCACGTGGACCAGTCACCGATCGGACGCACCCCGCGGTCGAACCCGGCCACCTACACCGGCGTCTTCGACAAGATCCGTGGGCTGTTCGCGCAGACCCCCGAAGCGAAGATGCGCGGCTACCAACCGGGCCGGTTCAGCTTCAACATCAAGGGCGGACGCTGCGAGAACTGCCATGGTGATGGCACCATCCGCATCGAGATGAACTTCCTGCCGGACGTCTACGTGCCCTGCGAGGTCTGCCACGGTGCCCGGTACAACCGGGAGACCCTTGAGGTGCACTACAAGGGCAAGAGCATCTCCGAGGTGCTCGACATGCCCATCGAGGAGGCGGCCGAGTTCTTCGAACCGATCCAGTCGATCCATCGCCACCTCGCGACCCTGGTGGAGGTGGGCCTGGGATATGTGCGACTCGGCCAGCCCGCAACCACCCTGTCGGGTGGCGAGGCGCAACGCGTGAAGCTCGCCAGTGAGCTGCAGAAGCGCTCCACCGGACGCACCCTGTACGTGCTCGACGAGCCGACCACCGGCCTGCACTTCGACGACATCCGCAAGCTGCTCACCGTGCTCGGCAAGCTGGTGGACGGTGGCAACACCGTGGTGGTCATCGAACACAACCTGGACGTGATCAAGACGGCCGACTGGGTGATCGACATGGGCCCCGAGGGCGGAGCGCGCGGCGGCATGGTGATCGCCCAGGGCACGCCCGAGCAGGTGGCGGCCGACCCCGACTCCTACACCGGCCAGTACCTGGCCGAGATCGTCACGCCCGATGCCGCGAAGGGGCCCCTGGAGCCCCCCGCGGAGGTCGCGGCGGCACCCGGACCCGCCCCGAAGGGCACCAGGGGCAGGGCGTCGAAGGCCGGCAAGCCGGCCACGCGCACCTCGGGGGCCAAGAAATCCGGTGCGCGGGCATCGGCCACGGGTCGGGGGACGGCCACGAAGAAGGCGGTCACGACCAAGAAGAAGACCCAGCGCAAGGCGGCGTGAGCCCACCCGTCGGTTCAGATGCAGGTGTCGTTGTCGAGCCGGTAGAAGCGGGTGATGCGGCGCGTTCCGTCGGCCCGCAGCACCTTCTCGGCCGACTTGTGGGTGAAGCTGGCACCCAGCTTGAGCAGGGCCTTGTTGGAACGCTCATCGAGGTCGTCGGCACGGAAGATGATGCCCGAGGCGTCATTGCTGCGGGCCATGGTCACCATGACGCGCTTCACGCGCAGGTTCAGCCCTGTGCCCCAGGTGCTCGGCGTCAGATAGGTGGCACCGATCTCAACGGCCTCACCGGCCCGGAAGTGGCTCGTGGTGCCCACCACCTCGCCGCGCAGCACCACGGTCCAGGTGAGCCGCTCGGGCCCATCGGTGCGCTGGCCCATCCGTCGCGCCAGGTCCTGGGCATCCAGGGGCACCCCACGCGGGTTGAACTGCCACACCTCGGGCGCCTGGAGGGCGCGCCAGAGCCGATCCATGTCGCGCTGGGCATCCCAGCGTTCGATGGTGAGATCCCCGCTGACGAAGGATGTCTGCGGAAATGGCCACTGCAACATTGCGTGACTCCTTGGGACGATGTCCCACCGAGACTAGCGCCTACCGCTGCACGGCGCGCGTTATCGCCCCGATGGGCCATCCCGGTGCCGTGACGCCCCATCCCCGTGCCCGGCCGCGCGGGGCGGGGCACGGGGAGGTCGTCACAGGCTCTCGTGCGACATGGCCTCGCGGATGCTCACCCGGCCATGGGTCTGCAGCAGGGCCCGGCGGTAGATGCGCGAGCCGAACCAGATGGCCACCACGGTGAAGGCGAGCGTGATCAGCAGTGCGATGAGCCCCTCCCACCAATGGGCCGTGCCCATCGCCAGGCGCGTGGGCATCACCACCGAGGAGATCACCGGCACATAGCTCAGGACCACCGCCAGGTTGCCCTTCGCCAGGAAGCCCGCGAAGTAGACGACCATCAGCAGCCAGGTCAGGGGCTGCGCCGTCGACTGGAGGTCCTCGGTGGTGGGGGCCATGGCACCCGCCGCGGCCCACAGGCACGACAGCGTCAGGAAGCCCACCAGGAAGAAGGCGAGGAACCAGCCGATGCCCCCTGACAGGCTCGGCAACATCGTCGACAGGGGCGTCACGGCCACCCCGATCAGTGCGATGGCCGCGTAGAGCACCATCTGCAACAACGCGACGGCCGTGTTCCCGGCCACCTTGCCGAGCATCAGCTGGCGGGCGGGCACCACGGCGGCCAGGATCTCGACGATCCGCGACTGCTTCTCGGCCGTGACGGACTGGGCGATCTGCATCCCGAACATCAGTGAGGAGAACATGAAGACCATCGCGAAGACGATGCCCACCAGCTCGCCACCGGGGTTCTCCGAGCTCTCCAGCACATCGGTGGAGACCGTCATGGCGGCATGTGCCCGGTCGAGTGGCTCGCCCGCCCGTCCGGCGAGGTCATTGACCACGTTGGTCGACACGGCGGCGCTCACATAGTTCTCGAGGCTGGACTTGGTGTCGTCCTTGAAGGTCAGGTGCCAGCTGGTGCCATCCGAGTGCAACCAGGCGTCGGCGTCACCGGCGGTCACCTCGGAGCGGGCCTGGTCGTCGGAGTCGGCGTGGCGCACCGACAGCTCGGAGTGATCGTTGGCGGCCCCGGCGAGGGCGCCGGCCCGTTCGCCGACCTGTTGGGCCTGCTGGGTGGTGACCACCACGCTCATGGTGTCGGTCTTGTTGGCCTGCCAGGCGCCGAAGGCGATGCCGGCGGCCATGAGCACCACCATCGTCAGCGTGGAGATGATGAAGCTCTTGTTGGCGAGCTTCACCCACATCTCGTGGCCCGCCACCAGGGTCCATTGGCGCTTGTTCACTTCGTCACCTCTCGGTAGATGTCGGCAAGGCTCGGGCGCACCAACGCCAGCTCGATCACATCGCCGTGGTCGATGGCTGCCCGCAGCAGCCCCTGACGGGCCCGGTCCGAATCGAACGACAACAGGGCCGTGGGTCCGGCGACGTCCAGCACCGTCGTTCCCGGTGCGTCACGGACCCATCCCGTGTCGCTGGTCATGGTGAGTCGGTAGTGGTTCGTGCCGCGGTCGCGCAGCTCCTCGCGGCCGCCCTGCGCAACGACCCTGCCGTGCGAGAGGATCACCAGCCCGTCGCACAAGCGCTCGACCAGGTCGAGTTGGTGGGAGCTGAACAGCAGCGGCGTGCCGGCCGCGGTACGCGTCTTCAACATCTGGGCCAGCGAGTCGACCGCCTCGGGGTCTAGCCCGGAGAACGGTTCGTCCAGCAACAGGGCAGTGGGCTCGGTCATCACGGCGGCACTGATCTGCACCCGCTGCTGGTTGCCCAGGGACAGCTTCTCCAGCTTGTCCTTGGCCCGATCAGCCAGCCCGAAGGCCTCCAACAGGGTGGTGGCCTCTGCGGTGGCGCCGGCCCGGCTGGCCCCACGCAGGCGGGCCAGGTAGACCAGCTGTTCCAGCACGGGCTCCTTGGGATACAGGCCGCGTTCCTCCGGCATGTAGCCGAATCCGCGCCGATCGGCGGCGGTGATCGGGCGCCCATCCCACTGCACGTGGCCGGAATCGGGGGTGAGCAGCCCCATGATCATGCGCATGGTGGTGGTCTTGCCGGCGCCATTGCCGCCGACGAAGCCGATGGTCTTGCCGTCGGGCACGGTGAAGCTGACATCGTCTACCGCGATGAGCTCACCGAAACTTCGGGTGAGGTGATCTACTGCAAGCATGTGACCAGCCTGCCGGCACCGCCGCGCCCGCACATCGGGCGGACGACGGAAATCGGGTCTCCCCCCAACGGATGAGGCCGGGCCGCGGGGCCGCGGTGGTGACTAGGACACCAGGCCGTGCTGGTAGGCGTGCGCCACGGCCTGCACCCGGTCGCGCAGGCCCAGCTTGGACAACACATTCGACACATGTGTCTTCACGGTGGCCTCCGAGACGAACAGCTCGGCGGCGATCTCGGCATTGGACAGGCCGCGGGCCAGGGCCCGCAGCACCTCGACCTCACGATCGGTGAGCCTGGCGAGCTCGGCGTCGGCACCGGGCGTGACCTCCCGCGGGGCGTGGCCCTGCGCCATCGCACGGATCACCCGCAGCGTCACCGAGGGACTCAACAGGGCATCCCCGTTCGCCACCGCACGAACGGCGGCAACCAGTTCGGTGGGATCGGAGTTCTTCAGGATGAAACCGCTGGCGCCCGCACCCAGCGCGTCGAACAGGTAGTCATCGCGATCGAAGGTGGTCAGCACGATCACCCTCGCGGAGTCGGCGGCGACGACCTCACGGGTAGCGGCGATTCCGTCCATCGTGGGCATCTGCACGTCCATCAACACCACATCGGGATGCAGCCGGGCGGCCGCGGACACCGCCTGGCGGCCGTCGGCGGCCTGACCGACCACCTCGATGTCGTCCTCGACGCCCAGGATCATCTCGAATCCGGTACGCACCAGCGTCTGGTCATCGGCCAGTAGCACCCTGATCATGTTCAGCCCTCCTCCAGGGGCAGACGCATCCGCACCCGATAGCCACCGATCATGCGGGGTCCGGCCTCCACCGTGCCGCCCACGTTCTTCGCGCGTTCTCTCATGCCCAGCAGGCCCAGTCCGCTTCCGGTGGAATCGGGCCGTGGCAGTCCGGAATCGAGGATCTCGGCCTCCGCATAGCGTCCCGCCTCGACCCGCACGACCACCTGCGCCTCGTGGGCGGTGGAGTGGCGGCGCACATTGGTCAGCGCCTCCTCGACGGCGCGGTACAACGAGAGCGCCACCACCGGCGGGACCTGTGCGGCAGCCCCCGGCGGATTCTCCACCACGTCGAGGGAAACCTGCAGGTCATGGCCCTGCTGGGCGGCAACCAGGTCGGGCAGCTGGACCAGCGTCGGGGCCCCATGGGGTGAGTCGGCGGCGTCCTCATCGACGGCACGCAGCGTGCCGAGCAGGTCGCGCATCTGGGTGACGGCCTGGCGCGTCGATTCCTCGACCACGGCGAGCGCCGCCGCGGCCCTCGCCGGATCGCGTTCCAGCACCCGGCGGGCGGCGGCCGCCTGGATACCGGTCACCGAGACATGGTGACCCACCACATCGTGCAGGTCGCGGGCGATCCGCAGGCGCTCGCGCAGCACGGCCTCATCTCGCAGCTGATCGGCCTGCGCGGTGAGCTGCGCCTGCTGGGCGACGATCTCGGCATTGCCCCTGGCCCGTCGCCACGACGAGACCCCGAAGATCAACGCCCCGGCCAGGAAGGCACCGTTGATGAGCAGGTTGAACAGCAGATAGGCGACCAGCGGTGAGATCAGCGCATTGCCCGGGTCGAGCGTGTTGAGTTCACCGCGCAGCCTCTCGGCCCCCGCCCCGACCGCCAACGACCAGATGAGCCAGAAGATGATCGTGCCGGCGACCACCCCGATGGTGACCAGCATCCCGGGCCGGTTCGGTGCCCACGCCGCGGCCGAGTACATGCTCAGGAAGAAGGCGACGAGCAGGATCAGCTGGCCGCCCACCATCGGCATCATCATCGACACCGCCATGAACGCCACGTACGCAACCACCGCCGACGTGCAGGGATAGCGCCGTCGCCACAGCAGCGGGACGCACGTTGCGGCGAGCAGGGCATAGGTGACCGGGCGCGATGACGGGGGCGTGCCCACCGAACCCAGGCCGCGCTGCAATTCCGTCAGCACGGCTGCCAGCACCGTGAGGGCGACGACGACCAGCACGTCCTCGCGCCCGACGCGCGGAACCGGCCGCTGCCAGGGGTCATTGATACCGGCCCACGACAGGAAACCCGACCAGGGTCGGGGCCGCACTGGTGCTGTTGGCGTCTCCACGCTGAGCAAGACTAGGGGAATGGCGCTGCGGGCCCGACCGCCACCGGGGTCGGGGGGAGTGCCTGCCGAGCGCCACGGCGTGCCCGGTCGCCACTTCGGTGGGCGTCTAGGCTCGGAATCATGGCCGATCCGTCCACCTATCGCCCCGCGCCCGGGTCGATCCCGACCGATCCGGGCGTCTACCGTTTCTCCGACGAGCACGGCCAGGTCATCTACGTCGGCAAGGCGAAGAACCTCCGGAACCGCCTCAACTCCTATTTCCACGACATCTCCGCGCTGCATCCGCGCACCCAACGGATGGTGCGCACCGCGGCCCACGTGCAGTGGACCGTGGTGCAGAACGAACTGGAGTCGCTCCAGCTCGAGTACACCTGGATCAAGCAGTACGACCCGCGATTCAACATCATGTATCGCGACGACAAGACCTACCCGTGGCTGTGCGTCACCTGGTCGGACGAGTACCCCCGCGTCTACGTGGGGCGCGGCGCCAAGCGCAAGGGATATCGCTATTTCGGGCCCTTCGGCCAGGCGTGGGCGGTGCGCGACACCGTGGACATGCTGTTGCGCATCTTCCCCATGCGTTCCTGCTCGGCAGGGGTCTTCCGCAATGCCCAGGCCGCCGGACGACCCTGCCTGCTCGGCTACATCGGGAAGTGCTCGGCACCGTGCGTGGGCCGTGTCAGCGCCGCGGAGCACCGCGAGATCGCCGACGACTTCTGCAGCTTCTGGGAGGGGCGCACCCGCCAGCTGCAGCACAAGCTGACCAAGCAGATGCGCCAGGCCGCCGAGAACGAGGAGTTCGAGCGTGCCGCCGTGCTGCGTGACTCGCTCGGAGCACTCGACAAGGCGACCGAACGCAATGCCGTGGTGCTGCCCGACGGCACCGACGCCGATGCCATTGCCTTCGCGCTGGATCCGCTCGAGCTGGCCGTGCAGGTGTTCCATGTGCGCGGCGGGCGGATCCGCGGCGAACGCAGCTGGATCGCCGACCGGGCCGATGACGCCGACGAATCCGAGTTGGTCGAGTCCTTCCTGCTCCAGCTGTACTCCGACTCGCGGGTGCCCCACGAGATCCTGGTGCCGGTGATGCCACCCACCGCCCCGGTGCTCACCGAGATGCTCGGCGAGCAGCGTGGCGGGCGGGTGAACCTGCACGTCCCCCAACGCGGCGACAAGCGCGTGCTGCTCGACACCGTGGCCAAGAACGCCACCGAGGCCCTCGATCGCCACAAGGCCAAGCGGGCCGCCGATCTCGCCACGCGCAATCAGGCGCTCGAGGAACTCCAGGGGGCCCTCGGACTGCCCGAGGTGCCGCTGCGCATCGAGGGCTATGACATCAGCCACCTGCAGGGCACCCAGGTGGTGGGTTCGATGGTCGTCTTCGAGGACGGGCTGAGCCGTCGCAGCGAATACCGCCGCTTCGTGATCAAGAGCTTCGAGGGCTCCGACGACCTGCGGGCCATGGACGAGGTGCTCACCCGCCGCTTCAGCCGGTTGATCAACGACCGCAGGGCCATGGAGGAGGCGAGCAGACAGGGCGGGCCCGGGCTCATCGACCCCGAGACCGGCAAGCCCCTCAAGTTTGCCTATGCCCCGTCGCTCGTGGTGATCGACGGTGGGCCCCTGCAGGTGGAGGCGGCCCAGAACGCCATCACCGCCCTGGGCCTGGCGGAGGTGCGCGTGATCGGCCTGGCCAAGCGCCTGGAGGAGGTCTGGCTGCCCGACCAGGACTTCCCACTGATCCTGCCCAGGGACTCCGAGGGGTTGTACCTGCTGCAGCGGGTGCGCGATGAATCCCACCGGTTCGCCATCACCCACCACCGTCAGCGGCGTTCCCGGGCCATGGTCGAATCCGTGTTGGATGACGTTCCCGGCCTGGGTGCGGTGCGCCGCAAGACGGTGCTGTCCCACTTCGGGTCGCTGCGCAAGCTGCGGGCTGCCACCGTCGACCAGATCGCCGAGCTGCCCGGCCTGGGCGCCGCGACCGCGCAGGCCATCGTGGACGCATTGCGTGCCGATCAGCCCGGTCAGGCCATCAACGTGACCACCGGCGAGATCGTCAGCGAGGGTCCCGCCCCCCACGAGGACGCCAGCGGGGCCGGCCAACCGGCCTGACCGGTGGGCGCGCCGGCCCGCTGGTCGGTGGGAAGGGGCCCCGACGGGAAGGAGTCCCGGTGGGAACGAGCCCGACGGGATGGAGCAGCGTACGGCGACCCCGCTCGGGGCGCACGGATGCGTCATGGCCCGCCGCCGGAACGGCGAAAAGCTCCATTTCGGGGCACCCGCCGTCATCTCGGCAATAATTGGGGCGTGAACCAGACATTGGCGCCCAGCCTTCCGAAGCATCCCCGCACGGTCATCATCACCGGTCTGTCGGGCGCCGGCCGACGCACCTGCGCCCATGCCATGGAGGACCTCGGCTGGTTCGTGGTCGACAACCTGCCGCCGAGCATGCTGCCGCAGCTGATCGGCACCGCCAACAACTCGGGCTTCACCCGGCTCGCGGTGGGCCTGGACGTGCGCAGTCGCGACATGTTCGAGCAGCTGCCGATGGTGTTCACCCAGCTGGAGGCCGACGGCATCTCCCCGGAGATCGTCTTCCTGGAGGCCAGCGATGAGGTGATCGTGCGCCGACAGGAGTCGAGCCGACGTCGGCTGCCGCTGCAGGGCGATGGCCGCCTCATGGAGGGCATCATCAAGGAACGGCGCATGCTGTCCGACCTGCGGGCCAGCGCCGACATGGTGATCGACACCTCGAATCTCAATGTGCACCAGCTCACCGCCCGGGTTGCGCACATCTATGGCGGCGACGTGGCCGACACCCTGCGCGTGCAGGTGATGAGCTTCGGCTTCAAGAATGGCGTGCCGCTGGACGCCGACCTCGTCTTCGACGTCCGCTTCCTGCCCAATCCGCACTGGGTACCCGAGCTGCGGCCCCAGACCGGCCTGTCGAAGGAGGTCAGCAACTATGTGCTGGAGCAGCCCGGTGCGGAGGAGTTCCTGACCACCCTCGACCACCTCTTCGAGGTGGTGACGCCCGGATACCTGCGCGAGGGCAAGCAGCAGGTGACCCTTGCCATCGGGTGCACCGGCGGCAAGCACCGCAGCACCGCCATCAGCGAGGCGCTGGCCGGCAGGCTGCGCCACCGGGGCATGCAGGTGAGCGTCCTGCACCGAGACCTGGGGCTGGAATGAGCGGCGGCGAGCTGCCGTCGGTGGTGGCGCTGGGCGGCGGCCACGGCCTGTCCGCCTCGTTGTCGGCGCTGCGGCAGGTGACCGATCAGCTGACGGCCGTGGTGACCGTGGCCGATGATGGCGGCAGTTCGGGACGACTCCGGGAGGAATTCGGCGGGCTTCCCCCGGGCGACCTGCGCATGGCGCTGGCCGCCCTGTGTGGCGACGACCACAACGGACGGCGCTGGGCCTCCGTGCTGCAGTCGCGGTTCCGTTCCGAGGGCCCGTTGGACGGCCACGCGGTGGGCAACCTGCTCATCGAGGGCGTCTGGCAGGCGATCAGCGACCCGGTCCGGGGCCTGGGTCTGGTCGGGGAGCTCGTCGATGCGCGCGGACGGGTGCTGCCGGCCTCCACCGAGCCGTTGAACATCGAGGCGGACGTGCTCGGCCTGGAGGTCGAATTCCCCAACGAGGTGCACGTGCTGCGTGGCCAGCACATGGTGGCCTCCACCAACGGCCGGGTGCAGGCGATCCGCCTGCTGCCCGCCGACCCGCCCGCCTGCCCGCAGGCGCTCACCGCCATCGAGCGGGCCGACTACATCGTGCTGGGGCCCGGCTCGTGGTTCACCTCCGTGTTGCCGCATCTGCTCATCCCGCAGCTGGCGGCCGCCATCATCGCCAGCCCGGCCCACAAGATCCTGACGCTCAATGTGACCTCGGGGTTGGAGACCGCCGGCTTCTCGCCCAGCCGCCACATCGAACTGATCGCCGAGCATGCTCCCGGCCTGCGACTCAATACAGTGGTCGCCGACGAGGCCTTCGCCGCCTCGGATGCGGCGTTGGCCGAGACATGTGCAACGCTCGGGGCCGATCTCGTCGTGGATGATGTGGCGATGCACGACCACACGGCACGGCATGATCGGTTGAGGCTCGCCGCCGTCTACCGCGAGGTGATGGGCGGCGCCGAGGCAGACCTTGAGATGTGAGAGCCCCATTGGTGACGACGAGAAGGACAACGAGGACAGATTGATGGCACTGACACAGCAGGTGAAGGCGGAGCTGGCGACCGTTGGGGAGCTGAAGCCCGAGGCGCGTGCCGCCGAGGTGGCCGCCATGCTGCGTTTCGCCGGCGGCATCCACGTGGTGAGTGGCCACATCGTCATCGAGGCCGAACTGGATTCTGGCAACGCGGCCAGGCGGTTGCGCACCGCGCTCGCGGAGCTCTACGGCTTCGATTCCGAGGTGGTGGTGGTCAATGCCTCCGGGCTGCGTCGGCGCACCCGCTATGTGGTGCGCCTGGTGCGCCACGGTGAGGCTCTGGCACGTCGGACCGGGCTGATCGACCAGCACCGGCGTCCCGTGCGGGGACTGCCCGCCCAGGTGGTCGGTGGATCCATGCAGGACCAGGTCGCCGCCTGGCGCGGGGCTTTCCTGGCCCGGGGCTCATTGACGGAGCCGGGCCGTTCCATGGGCCTGGAGGTCACCTGTCCCAGCTCAGAGGCCGCCCTGGCGCTGGTCGGCTGCGCACGTCGCCTGGGAATCAGCGCCAAGGCGCGCGAGGTGCGCCAGATGGATCGGGTCGTGGTGCGCGACGGCGACGCGATCTCGGCGTTGCTCACCCGCATGGGGGCCCACGAGTCCGTGCTCGCCTGGGAGGAACGCCGGATGCGTCGGGAGGTGCGTGCCAGCGCCAACCGGCTCGCCAACTTCGACGACGCCAACCTGCGGCGCTCGGCCCGGGCCGCCGTGGCCTCCAGCGCCCGGGTGGAACGCGCCCTGGAGATCCTCGGTGATGACGCCCCCGATCACCTGCGGGCGGCCGGCGAACTGCGCCTGGCGCACCGCCAGGCGAGCCTCGAGGAGTTGGGGCACCTCAATGACCCGCCCCTCACCAAGGACGCGGTGGCCGGACGCATCCGCCGGCTCCTCGCACTGGCCGACAAGACCGCCACCGATCGTGGCGTCCCTACGACCGAGGCGGCACTGACGCCGGAGATGCTCACCGAGAGGTAGCACCCGACGATCCACCCGCGGCCTGATGCGCGGCGAGGGCCGGTGCGTGAATCGTGGGACCCATGATGAGTCCCGATGATCCACGCGAGGCACTGCATGCCGCAGGCCTGACCAAGAACTATGGCCCGGTGACCGCACTGGCGGGCGTCGACCTCGCGGTGCGCCGCGGGGAGACGCTGGCGGTGATGGGCCCTTCCGGTTGCGGCAAGTCGACGCTGCTTCATGTGTTGGCCGGGATCCTGGTTCCCGATGGCGGGGATGTCCATTTCGGCGGGCGGTCCATTGGTGGGTTGTCGGAGGCGGGGCGTAGTGCGTTGCGGTTGTCGTCGTTCGGGTTCGTGTTCCAGGACGGGCAGTTGTTGGCGGAGTTGACGGTGCAGGAGAACGTGGCGTTGCCGTTGATCATGGCGGGGTTGTCGCGTCGTGAGGCGGTGGGTCGGGCTCGTGGTTGGTTGGGTCGGTTCGGTCTGGCGGGGATGGAGGGGCGTCGTCCCGGGGAGTTGTCGGGTGGTCAGGCGCAGCGGGTGGCGATTGCGCGGGCGTTGGTGCATGGGCCGGGTGTGGTCTTTGCTGATGAGCCGACGGGTGCGTTGGATCAGGGCACGGGTCGTGAGGTGATGGAGGTGTTGACGGGTTCGGTGGCGGCTGATGGGGCGTCGTTGGTGATGGTGACCCATGATCCGGGTGTGGCGGCGTGGTGTTCGCGGACGGTCACGATGAGTGATGGCCACATCATCGCCGACACCGCCACGGAAGCCGGCATGACCCCGGGGGAGTCACTGCGATGAGGCCGCAATCACTTGTCAGGGTCGCCGCGCTCGTGACGCGCCCCGGCCGTGGGGGTTCGGCCCGTGATGCGCGCGGGGTGCTCACCGTGTTGTCCGTCGTGGCGTACACCGTCGTGCAGGCGCTCGCCCTGTCGGTCGCCGCAGGGGTCATGGTCTTCGTCGACCACGACCGTCATCCATCGAACCGCTTCCAGGCCGACAATTCGGGCATCTACGTGTTGCTGGCGATGTTGGCGGGGGCGGTGCTCATCGCGCCACTCGTGGTGCTGTGCGCGGCCGCGGCCCGGATGGGGGCGCTGCGCCGGGCGCGCCGGCTGTCGATCGTGCGGCTGCTGGGCGGCAGTCCCGCCGAGGTGCGCACCATCGGCGTCATCGAGGCATTCGGGCATGCCCTGGTCGGCGTGGTGGGCGGCACGGTGGTCTACCTGGCCACCCTGCCGCTGTGGTCGCCGCTGCACTTCGAGGGGCAGGCGCTCAGCGCCGCAGCGATGTGGATCGGGCCGCTCGGGCTGGGGCTGGTCAGCCTCGCCGTGCTGGTGATCGCCACTGCCTCGGCCGTGATCGGCCTGCAGCGCGTGGCGATCTCCCCGCTGGGTGTCGTGCGGCGCACGGCCGCCCCCGGGCTGAAGAAGGCCCGGCTGATCGTTCCGCTGGTGATCGTCGTGGGCTGGGCCGTGGCCGGCCAGCTGATCAGCGACACCGGCTTCGTGGTGGTCGTCGGATCCATCGTGCTCGCCCTGGCGGCGCTGCTCGCGGGGGTCGACTTCGTGGGGCCGTTGCTGGTGCAGTGGCTGGGCAATGCAATGGCATCGCGGGCCAACAGTGCGGCCTCGCTGATTGCCGGGCGGCGGATCGCCGACGCACCGAAGGCCACCTGGCGGGCCGTGGGTGCGTTGTCGATGGCGAGCTTCCTCGCCTCCTTCACCGCCATGCTGCCGCTGTTCGGCAACGGTTCGGACTCCGACCAGGACATGGTCGTGCTGCTGGGCGACATGCGCTAGGGCGTGCTGTTGACGCTGTCCATCGCCTTCCTGCTCACGGCGGTGTCGTCGGGACTCAACCAGGCCGCCAAGATCCTGGACCGCATCGGGGACGCCCGCACCCTGTCGGTCGCCGGGGCCCCGCGCGGCCTGCTGACGGCGATCCGTCGCCGGGAGGTGCTCGTCCCGGTGGTCGTCGCCACCGTGATGCCCGCCCTGGCCGGATTGGCCTTCCAGTTCCCGTTCACCGGACCCCTGATCACGCAGCGTCCCGACATGCTGATCACGCTGCTGGCTACGCTCGTCGCTGGCATTGGGCTGGTATTTGCGGTACAGGAGTGCTGCAGTCCGTTGCAGACCCGGTTGTTGTGTGAGCAACAACGTTCAACCGACTGATTGTTTGCTTCGCACCATTCCTTGCAGGCTCCCGCACGGATAGGCTGGAGGTTGTCAACAACACCTGTCTGATGCCTGAGCACAGACATAAGAACCGTGAAGGGATCGTCTATATGACCGTCAAGGTTGGTATCAACGGTTTCGGCCGCATTGGCCGCAACTTCTTCCGTGCGATGGTGGATCAGAAGGCGGACTTGGACATCGTCGCCGTGAACGATCTGACCGACACGAAGACGCTGGCCCATCTGCTGAAGTACGACTCGATCCTCGGCCGCTTCCCGGGCGAGATCACCTACGACGACAACTCAATCACCGTTGATGGACACAAGATCCAGGTGTGCGAGGAGCGCGATCCCGCGAACCTTCCGTGGAAGGATCTCGGCGTTGAGGTCGTCGTCGAGTCGACCGGCCTGTTCACCGATGGGGAGAAGGCCAAGGCCCACATCGCGGCCGGCGCCAAGAAGGTCATCATCTCGGCTCCTGCCAAGAATGTTGACGCCACGTTCGTGATCGGTGTCAACGAGCAGGAGTACGACACCTCCAAGCACAACATCATCAGCAATGCGTCCTGCACCACGAACTGCCTGGCCCCGCTGGCCAAGGTGTTCGAGGATGAGTTCGGCATCGAGCGTGGCGTCATGACCACGATCCACGCCTACACCGGCGACCAGCGCCTGCTCGACGCCCCGCACAAGGACCTGCGTCGCGCCCGCGCTGCCGCGATCAACCTGATCCCGACGAAGACCGGCGCCGCCCAGGCCGTTGCCCTGGTGATTCCGGCCCTCAAGGGCAAGTTCGATGGTCTGGCCGTCCGAGTCCCGGTTCCCACCGGCTCGCTGACCGACCTGAGCTTCATCCCGGGTCGCGAGGTCACCGCCGAGGAGATCAACGCCGCCGTCAAGAAGGCCGCCGAGGGCCCGCTCAAGGGCATCCTGGCCTACACCGAGGACCCGATCGTCTCTACCGACATCGTCACTGACCCGCACTCGAGCATCTTCGATGCCAGCGAGACCAAGGTCATTGGCAACCTGGTGAAGGTGCTGAGCTGGTACGACAACGAGTGGGGCTACTCCAACCGCCTGGTGGACATCACCGAGCTGGTTGCCGACAAGCTCTGATCCATAACTCAATACCGTGATCACACAGGGCGTGCTGGCTTCGGCTGGCGCGCCCTGTGTGGGTATCGGGGCGTGACCACCGAGCTCCCGGTCCCGCACGATCGGCCGGTGGGCCGGGCATCCACCATCGACAACATCAACCACCAGTTTTCAGGAGATGAACAGTGAGAACCCTTTCGGATCTCGGCGACCTGCGCGGCAAGCGCGTCGTCATCCGCTGCGACTTCAATGTGCCACTCAAGGGTGAGGAAATCACCGACGACGGACGTATCAGGGCAGCCCTGCCCACCCTCGAGGCACTGCTGGGCCAGGGTGCCCGCGTCACCGCGATGGCCCACCTGGGCCGCCCCAAGGGCAAGCGCGACCCCAAGCTGTCGCTGGCCCCGGTCGCCAAGCGGCTCGCCGACCTGCTCGGCCAGCACGTCGAGTTCGCCACCGACACCGTCGGACTGTCGGCGCTGAAGGCCTCGGCGAACCTCAACGACGGCGAGATCGCCCTGGTCGAGAACGTGCGCTTCGAGCCCGCCGAGACCAGCAAGGACGACGCCGAGCGCATGGAGCTGGCCAAGAAGTACGCCGAGCTGGGCAACTACTTCGTCTCCGATGGCTTCGGCGTGGTGCATCGCAAGCAGGCGAGCGTCTACGACATCGCCAAGCTGCTGCCGAGCGCGGCCGGTGAACTGGTGGGTAAGGAGGTGTCGGTGCTGTCGAAGATCACCCACGACCCCGAGCGCCCCTATGTGGTGGTGCTGGGCGGCGCGAAGGTGGCCGACAAGCTGGCCGTCATCGACAACCTGCTCAAGGTGGCCGACACCCTGATCATTGGCGGCGGCATGGCGTACACATTCCTCAGGGCCCAGGGCAAGCAGGTCGGCGGATCGATCCTCGACGCCTCGAAGGTCGACGCCTGCCGTGGCTACCTGGCCGACGCCAAGGCGGCCGGCAAGTCGATCCTGTTGCCCGTGGACGTGCGCGTGGCAAAGGGCATGGACCTGGACGCCCGCACCGTCGACGGCCCGGTCTCGGTGGTGTCGGTCGACGACATCCCCGCCGACCAGGAGGGCCTCGACATCGGTCCCGCGACCGAGAAGCTGTTCGCCGAGCAGATCGCCGGCGCCAGGACCGTGTTCTGGAACGGGCCCGCGGGCGTCTCGGAGATCGATGAGCTCGCCAACGGCACCAGGGCGATCGCCAGGGCACTGGCCACCGGCGACGCATTCAGCGTGATCGGCGGCGGCGACTCGGCCGCAGCAGTACGCAAGTTCGGATACACCGATGATCAGTTCAGCTGGATCTCCACGGGCGGTGGCGCTTCGTTGGAGTATCTGGAGGGCAAGGAACTGCCGGGTCTGGCAGTCCTGGACAAGGAGAATTAAGCATGGCACGCAAGCCGATCATGGCGGGCAACTGGAAGATGAACCTGAACCACATCGACGCCGTCGGTCTGGTGCAGAAGCTGGCGTTCACGCTGGCCGACAAGGGCTACGACCCCGAGCAGTCCGAATGCGTGGTGATCCCGCCGTTCACCGCCCTGCGCACCGTGCAGACGCTCGTCGAGGGCGACAAGCTGCCGATCGTCTACGGCGCGCAGGACCTGTCGCCCCACGATGACGGCGCCTACACCGGCGACATCAGCTCGTCGATGCTCACCAAGCTGGGTTGCAGCTATGTGGTCGTCGGGCACTCGGAGCGGCGCGAGTACCACGCCGAGACCGACGAGGTCGTCAACGCGAAGGCCCGCAAGGCCCTCGACGCCGGCCTGACGCCGATCATCTGCGTGGGCGAGAGCCTGGAGGTGCGCAAGGCCGGCAAGCATGTCGAGCACGTGTTGGCCCAGGTCACCGGCGCGCTGGCCGGCATCACGGCCGAGCAGGCTGCCTCCCTGGTGATCGCCTATGAGCCCATCTGGGCCATCGGCACCGGCGAGGTGGCGACCCCCGAGGACGCCCAGGAGGTCTGCGGCGCCATCCGTGCCGCCGTGGCGGACCTGTACGACGCCCCGACCGGGGACGCCGTGCGCATCCAGTACGGCGGCTCCGTGAAGCCCGGCACCGTGGCGGCCATCATGGCGAAGCCCGACATCGACGGCGCACTGGTCGGTGGCGCCAGCCTCAAGGCCGATGATTTCGCCGCCATCGTGCGCTTCTACGCGATGGCACAGGCCTGATCAGCTGCCCGATCACTGTGTGAGGGGCCCGGCAGCCACGGCGCTGTCGGGCCCTTTCCCGGCCCGTGGTGGCACAGCGTCGGTTCGGGTAAACCGCCACGGTGGGTTAACATTGCCAAGTGATGCTAGTTCCACTTATGACGTGGCCGACGATTACCCTGTCGATCGTCCTCATTGTCCTCAGCTTCGTGCTCACGGCGTTCATCCTGCTCCACCGCAGTCAGGGTGGTGGCATGGGTGACCTGTTCGGCGGTGGAATGTCCACCTCCACAGGTGGCACCTCGGCAGCGGAGCGAATGCTCAATCGGCTCACCGTCATCATCGGTCTTCTGTGGGTTGCCTGCATCCTCGGCCTGCTTGTGCTCTACAAGCACATCGGCTGACCGTCAACCCCCCTTGTAGGCTTCATTCTTGAAGTCTGAATTCATCAAGACTCAGCAAGGAGCACAATCCAGTGTCAAGTGGCAGCGCTATCCGCGGCAGCCGTGTCGGTGCAGGTCCCATGGGGGAGGCGGAGCGCGGCGAGGTCGCACCCCGCATCCAGGTTTCCTATTACTGCGCGCACGGCCATGTGACGCGTCCCTCATTCGCCTCCGAGGCCGCCGTTCCCGATGACTGGGAGTGCATGAAGTGCGGTCTCCCGGCCAATCGGGACCCCAAGAACCCGCCGCCGCCGCCGAAGACGCAGCTGTACAAGACGCACCTCGCCTATGTGAAGGAGCGTCGCAGCGACAAGGAGGCCCAGGCGATCCTGTCGGAGGCGCTGGCGCACCTGAAGGACCGCCGCGACCGCGGTGAGGTCATCTACTAGGGACGCAGAGCCCCCACAGGCCAGTACAAACGGTTCGGCCCGGACACCACGGTGATATGCCAGTGTCCGGGCCGAACTGCGTCCGGCGGCGCTGAGTCCGGTTGCGCTGAGTCTGGCTGCGCTGTGTCCTACTGCGCCGTGTCTGGTTGTGCTGTGTCCAACTCCGCTGCGCTGCGTCGGGCCGAACCGCGTCCGGGCCAACTGTCCTGTGTGCCGGGTCGCAGCACCCCTGCGCAGGGCGCCGCAGCGCGAGGGGGGATTCTCCCCGGTGCGGGCTTGTCCGCAGGGTTACCGGCGGGGCCTCAGCGTGGGGGATTCACAGATCGCAACGAAAGCAGGGGAGCTCCCCGGCGGCGTCCTGATCGGCGAACCACAGTGTCCAGTCGGCCCCGTGGGCCTGGCTGGCAGGGTAGCGGGACTCGCCGCGCAGCGATCCGGCCAGCGCGTCCTGCTTGGTCGCTCCGGAGGCGAGCATCCACACCTGGCGCGAACGATTGATGGCCGGCAGGGTCAGGGTCACCCGCTCGGGGGGATCCATGGGCGCATCGGCCACCCCCACAGCCTGCAGGGTGGTGGTCGACTGCACCGCATAGCTGGGGTGGTTGGGGAAGATCGAGGCAATGTGGCCGTCGTCGCCCAACTCCAGCATGGTGATGTCGAACTGGGTGTCGCCGATGTCCTTCGCGTAGGCATAGGCGGCATCGTCCGGGTCGGTCTTGCCGGTGCGTGAGGGCATGGCGTGGATCTGGGAGGGCACCAGGGTGACGGCGCCGGCCAGGATGCTGAGGGCCTGCACGGAGTTGCGTACCGGATCGGTGGTGGTGACGAAGCGTTCGCTGGCCCACCACAGCTGCAGCCGGGAGGCATCGAAGGCACCGGTGCGCGCCAACGCCGCGAAGTGGGTGAGCGCCGACAGCACGGTGGGCCCGCCCGACAGGCAGAGGTTCACATATTCCTGACGGCGCTGCATCTCGGCCAGGGCCGACACCAGCAGCGTGCCGGCACCTGTGGTCAACTCCTCGTTGTCCAGGTAACGCAGCACGCGCGGTGCGCTCGTCATGGGCGGCGCCATCATCCGGCTCGCTCTCCCAACCGGTTGAGGGCGCGCTCATAGGAGTCATCGGGTCCCAGCCGGCGGAACTCCTCGGACAACAGGTCGACCACGGGGCGCCGGATCAGGGCAGCGGTGCGCAGCGGCTGGTCGGGCACGATGTACTCGGCATCACTGCTCTTCACGCGACGTACGGCCACCTCGCCGGCGTCGGTGACCAGGCGCACCGCGGTGATCCCCGGGCCCATGGACGTGTTCACCGTCACCGGAACGCCCAGTCGCACGTCGAGCCAGGCGGCCATCAGCGCGGCGGGCGCGTTGTCCTCCACCGCCTCGACGATCGCCGAGGTCACGGGGCGACGGCACTGGTCCAGCGCCGAGGCCACCAGGGCCCGCCAACGCGTGAGCCGGGTCCACGACAGGTCCGTGTCCCGGGCGCTGTGGGTGCCGCGGGCGCGGGCCACCAGGGTGCCGACGGGGTCGTCGGCGTTGGTGGCGTCGGTGATGCGCCGATCCGCCATGCGTCCGATCGGATCCTGTGCGGGGAACTCGGTGCCGCGTCCGGGCCACCAGGCCACCACCGGCAGGTCGGGGAGCAGCAGGGGGAGCACCACGGAGTCGCCACGGCCCACGAGCTCGCCGGCCAGGCGCAGGGTGATGATGTCGCCGGGCACGCCCTCGCCGACGAGGATCTCGGCGTCCATGGCGGTCTTGGTCGACTTGCTGTTCACCACCATGAGGATCCTCGACGGATGCTCCGCGGCAGTCGCCTGGGCCGAATCGAAGGCGCGGGTGTACTGCTGCGGGGTGCTGACGACGATGAGCGTCATCACCAGGCCGGACGCCAGTCCGGTGCTGCGACGGGCGTTCATGGCGGCGTCGGCAATCTCCGACGAATTCGTATTGGTGAGTTCGATGATCATGATCGGTCTCCTACGGCCTGCGCCAGGTGAAGCCATCGTGCTTGAGCATGTCGATGCCCGAGTTCGGGCCCCAGGTACCCGACGCATATTGCTCGGGCGGGCCCTGTTCGGCCCAGTGCTGGAGCACCGGATCGAGCAACTGCCAGCTGAGCTCCACCTCTTCCTGGCGGGGGAACAGGGGCGGCTCACCGAGCAGCACGTCAAGGATGAGCCGCTCGTAGGCCTCGGGGATCGACTCGTTGAACGAATCGGCATAGGCGAAGTCCATGCTCACCTGGCGGATCTCCATGGCCGTCGCCGGCGCCTTGGCGCCGAAGTGCATTGACACGCCCTCGTTGGGCTGGATGCGCATCACCAGGGCATTGGTGCCCAGTTCGCTGGTCTCGGTGTTGGTGAAGGGCAGGTGGGGTGCCCGCTTGAACACCAGTGCCACCTCCGTGACGCGCCGCGGCATGCGCTTGGCGGCCCGTAGGTAGAACGGCACGCCGGCCCAGCGCCGGGTGCCCAGGTCCACCCGGATGGCCGCATAGGTCTCGGTGTGCGAATCGGCGGGGATGCCCTTCTCCTGCAGGTATCCGGGCACCAGTTGCCCACCCTGCCAGCCCTCGGCGTACTGGCCGCGGGCGGTGTGGATGTCGAGGTTGCGCGGAGTGGTGGCCGCGGCGAGGATCTTCTGCTTCTCGATCGAGATCTGGTTGGCCTCGAAGCTGTTGGGCTCCTCCATGGCGGTCAGCGCCATCAGCTGCAGCAGGTGGTTCTGGATCACGTCACGGGCCGCGCCGATGCCGTCGTAGTAGCCGGCGCGACCGCCGATGCCGATGTCCTCGGCCATCGTGATCTGCACATGGCCCACGTAGTTGTTGTTCCAGATCGGTTCGAACATCTGGTTGGCGAAGCGCAGGGCCAGCAGGTTCTGCACCGTCTCCTTGCCCAGGTAGTGGTCAATCCGGAACACCGACTCGGGCGGGAAGGCCTTCGACACCGCCCGGTAGAGGTCCTTCGCACTGGCCAGGTCGTGGCCGAACGGCTTCTCGATCACCACGCGCTTCCAGCCCTGCGACTGGTCCACCATGCCGAACTTCTCCAGCTGGTCGACGACCACCTCGAACATCCGCGGTGGCACGGACAGGTAGAACGCATGGTTGCCGTCGGCGCCCTGCCTGTTGTCGAGCTCATCGAGGGTGGACCGCAGGCGCTTGAAGGTGCCCTCGTCGTCGAAGTCACCCCACACGAAGCGGATCCCGGTGACCAACTGCTTCCAGGTCTCCTCGCGGAAGGGCGTGCGAGCATTCTCGCGCACATCCTGCTTGACGATCTCGGCGAACTGGGCGTCGGTGTAGTCGCGACGCGCCACACCGACCAGGCCGAACCCCGGCGGCAACAGGCCACGATTGGCCAGGTCGTAGACGGCCGGCAGCAGCTTCTTGCGTGACAGGTCGCCGCTGACGCCGAGGAAGACCAGCGCACAGGGGCCCGCAATGCGGGGCATGCGACGGTCTTCGGGATCGATCAGGGGATTGACCCACGGCACGGGTGGCGTCAGGGGTGCGGACTGCGCCGGCGGGGTCTGCTTGGATTTCGCCGAGCTTCGATGTGTGGAGTTCACGTCCTCACCCTACTAAGGCCCGCTGTTTGATTGTCCTGTTGGCAGTTCGCCGGTCATGTCGGCGTCAGGGACCGGGCCACGCGGCTGGTCGGCCCGGTGGCAGGTCGGCGGGGTGGCAGGTCGGCGGGGTGGCACGTCAGCGGGGCACCGGATCATGAGCAGGCCCGGCGGATGATCGGCAGCACGTGGCGCAGGGTCGGGGTGTCCACCGACCCGAAACCGAAGACGATGCCGTCCATCGCCGGGGCATGGGGCCCCCAGAACTGGGCCAGGTCGCTGACCAGCACGCCCCGGGCCGCCAGCCGCCGGGTGATCCGGGAGCCCGGGACGTTGGTGCGCAGCACGGCCTGCAGCCCGCCCGACATGTCCGTGAGTCGGGCGTGGGGAGCATCGCGGAAGGCCGCCACGATGAGTTCCCGGCGGCGCCGGTACTCGCGGCGCATCCGCTGGATGTGGCGCCGCAGCTCGCCACTGGCCAGGTAGTTCGACAGGGCCTGCTGTCCCAGTGCCGGCACCGGGGAACCGAAGATCGCGCGATGGCCCGCCACGAGGGGCGCGAGGCGTTGGGGCACCGACAGGTAGCCGGTGGCCACGGCGGGGGTCAGCACCGTCGAGAAGGTGCCCAGCAGCACCACCCTGCCCCGGACCGGGTCGTCGAGGGTGGCCAGCGCGGGCAGGGGCATGCCCACATAGCGCAGCTCGGAGTCATAGTCGTCCTCCACGACGATGGCCCCGGTGCGTGCGGCCCAGCCGAGCAGCTGTTGGCGGCGGGTGATCGACAACGACCCGCCATAGGGGTACTGGTGGCTCGGTGTCACCACGATGACATCAGGTGTGGGCACATCGGGCCCGTGGCTCGTGGGGGAGCCGGCCTCGGGGAGCTCCTCGGTCACCAGTCCCCGGTCGTCGGTGCGCAGCGCGATCGTCGGCAGGCCCATGGCGGTGGGGATCGCGGCCAGCGCGGGATGCCCGGGACGTTCCAGTCCCACCAGCGGGGGACGCTCACCGCGGCGGGCCAGCGCCGCCAGCAGCAGGGCGAGGCCTTCGCGTGCCCCGGAGGTGACCAGCACCTGGTCGGACGGGCGGACCAGCGAGCGCATGAGGCGCAGGTGCTCGGCGATCTCATGGCGCAGCGAGGGCAGCCCGCGGGCGTCGATGAGTGGGCGGGGGTCGTTCGTCGCCTCGCGCCAGGCGCGGCGCCACGGCGGCGAGACGATGGCCGATACATCCGGGGTGCCCGGGCGCAGGTCAATGGCCCGGCCGTCGGGTTGGGGTGCGGGAGGCGCCGGCGCGGACGGGCCTGCCACCGGCCGGCGGGCGTCCACTGCGGCCACGCGGGTGCCCGAGCCAGGCCTGGAGGTGAGATATCCCTCGGCCTGGAGCTGGTCGTAGGCCGCGACCACCGTCCCCCGCGCGACGGACAGGCTCGCGGCCAGCGCCCGCGTCGAGGGCAACTCGTCGTCGTGGTGCAGCCGCCCCTGGTCGATCAACCCGCGCAGCCCGACCACCAATTGGGCCGTCAGGCCGAGGTCGCCGGAGGTGTCCAGGTGCAGGGGAAGGTCGATCACGAGTTGACCGCGCATGGGGCAAGTCTTGCACCGTCCGGTGAAAGTGGTCCATTCGAACTGGCTGCATGTGGATCTTGTAATGGTCCGCTTGTCGCGGTGGAATGGCGTCCATGACACAAGAGACGACAGCCACCACCCGCGTGAAGCGCGGCCTCGCCGACATGCTCAAGGGCGGTGTGATCATGGACGTGGTCACCGCCGAGCAGGCCAGGATCGCCGAGGAGGCCGGCGCCAGCGCCGTGATGGCCCTGGAACGCGTACCCGCCGACATCCGTGCGCAGGGCGGCGTGGCCCGCATGAGCGATCCCGGACTGATCGAGCAGATCCAGGCCGCCGTCTCGATCCCCGTGATGGCCAAGGCGCGCATCGGCCACTTCGTCGAGGCCCAGGTGCTGCAGGCCCTCAACGTGGACTATGTGGACGAGTCCGAGGTGCTGTCGCCCGCTGACTACGCCAACCACATCGACAAGTGGAACTTCGACGTCCCCTTCGTCTGTGGTGCCACCAACCTGGGTGAGGCCCTGCGGCGCATCACCGAGGGTGCTGCGATGATCCGCTCCAAGGGCGAGGCCGGCACCGGCGACGTCTCCGAGGCCGTCAAGCACATCCGCACGATCCGCGATGAGATCAACCGGCTCCATTCCCTGACGCACGACGAGCTGTATGTGGCCGCCAAGGAACTGCAGGCGCCCTACGACCTGGTGCGCGAGGTGGCAGAGACCGGCAAGCTGCCGGTGGTGCTGTTCGTGGCGGGCGGAGTGGCGACGCCGGCCGATGCCGCGCTCGTGATGCAGCTGGGTGCCGAAGGGGTGTTCGTGGGTTCGGGCATCTTCAAGTCGGGGAATCCGGCGAAGCGCGCCGCAGCGATCGTGAAGGCCACCACGCTCTATGACGATCCCAAGGCGATCGCGGAGGTCTCCCACGACCTCGGCGAGGCCATGGTCGGCATCAACGTGGCCGATCTGCCGGCACCCCACCACCTGGCCGACCGGGGCTGGTGAGCCGATGGCTGATTCCCCAGTAGTGACCGGGGCCCCACTGATCGGGGTCGTCTCCCTCCAGGGCGGGGTCTCTGAACATGTCGCCGCCCTCCAGCAGTGCGGGGCGCGCACTCGCCTCGTGCGCCGCTCCGAGGAGCTCGGGGGACTGGACGGCATCGTCGTGCCCGGTGGGGAGTCGAGCGTGCTCGACAAGCTGTCGCGGGCCTTCGGCCTGGCCGCACCCCTGAAGGCGGCCGTGGCTGGTGGGCTTCCCACGCTGGCCACGTGTGCCGGACTGCTGCTCCTCAGCGACGAGCTGACCGATGCGGCGCCCGGGCAACAGACCCTCCAGGTGCTGCGCGTGCGTGCCCGACGCAATGCCTTCGGACGCCAGCTGGCGTCCTTCGAGACTTCATTGTCGGTGAAGGGGGTCGGGGAGGACGTCGAGGCCGTGTTCATCCGTGCACCGGTCATTGAACAGGTCGGCGCCGGCGTCGAGGTGATCGCGCAGGTCGACGACCGGGTCGTCGGCGTGCGACAGGGAGCCATCACGGCGCTTGCCTTCCATCCGGAACTCACCCCGGATCGGCGCATCCACGCGGACTTCGTGTCCTCGGTCGCGGCACATCTGTCGCTGGCTGCCTGAGACGGGGGACCAGCCTCCGGTCGGACCCGTCGTCGCAGGACATGTCGGCTTCATCGGTACATGGGCTACATCGGGACGTCCACACATCGAGCAGGGGCGCCACCATCACGGTGGCGCCCCTGCTCGATGTGTGGACCGGGCGTGGGTCAGCGCAGGGAGGTGTGCCGTTCGATCGAACGGACGGCCAGCCAGGCCACCACGGCGGTGAGCACGATCGTCACCGGAATGAACCCGAGGCCCAGCAGGTCGGCGGACGCCCCGGAGTGGAACGATCCGTTGAACAGCCCGCCCAGCATGGGCGACCAGACCACGTGGCCGGCCTCGGGCCCGCCGATCCGCAGGCTGGCCGGGATGAGGACCATGGACGCCAGGTTCGTCAGCTGGTTCACCAGGTAGAGCGCGATGAGCACGATCACCGAGCCGGCGACGCCCTGGCGCACCAGGTGCGGGCCCTGGCCGATGGAGATGCCGGCGACGAGCTGAACGAGCATGCAGGCCAGCTCCACCACGACCAGCGCCAGCACCCACAATCCGACATGTGGGGCGCCGGTGAGCAGCTTCCAGAAATCGGCCATCAGTGCGGCCGGGGTGGTCCACTCGCGCTCCCGGGCAATCATGAGCACCAGGAACAGCGCCACGCCCTCCAGCGCGGCGAGGACGCAGGCCGCGAGGGTGAACGTGAGCTTCGCGGCGAACACGACGCGCCCCCGCACCGGGATCGTCCCGGTGAAATACCCGAGCCTGCCGTACATCGTCTTCCAGTACGACCACAGGAGCAGGACGGTGACCACCGCCGGAAGGGCCACCGCGACGGCACCGGCAATGAAGCTGAATCCGTAGTCGGGCAGCCCGAGCGCCACCCCGGCGCTGGCCAGCAGCGAGACGAGTGCCGAGGCACCGGCCACGCCCAGCAGGGTGCGGCGATTGTCCAGCCATTCATGCTTCCACAGCTTGGCGATCATGGCAGGTACACCTTTCGGAAGAGGCCCTCGAGGTCGGTCTTGTTGGCCGCGCGCAGCTCGTCGGCGTCGCCCTGCAGGCGCAGGCGGCCCTGGTGCAGGAAGACGACGGTGTCGATCACGGGTTCGAGGTCGTGGATGAGATGGGTGGAGATGACCAGCAACTGGTCCGGTTCGAAGTGCTTGAGGATGCCCTCCATGAGGATGGAACGCGCTGCGGGATCGACGCCGCCCACCGGTTCGTCGAGCAGGTAGACCTTCGCGCGTCGGGCCATGGCCAGGGCAATCTGCACCTTCTCGCGCATGCCCTTCGACATCTCCTTGAGTCGCCGGTCGGTCGGCAGGCGGTAGAAGTCGATGAGATCGTGGGCCCGATCCGCGTCGAAATCGGCGAAGAAGTCGGCGTACCGGCCGATCGCGTCGGCGGGCCGTTGCCAGTCGGGCAGGAACGACTGGTCGGGCAGGAAGGAGACGAACTGCTTGGTGGCGGCACCCGGGGGCTGGCCATGCAGGCTCACCTCGCCCTGCCAATCGGCGGTGACTCCGGCCAGGACCTTGAGCAGGGTGGTCTTGCCCGCGCCGTTGTCGCCCATCAGGCCCACGATGTGGCCCGGCTCCAGGTCGAGGTCCAGTCCGTCGAGTGCCCTCACCCGGCCGTAGACCTTGGTCAGTGCATGAACGCTGAGTGCTGTGGTCATTTCTCCTCCTTCTGGATGTCATCCCAACGGGAACCGAACAGTTCGATGGCCGTGTCGCGGTCGAGTCCGAGTCCGGCAAGCACGTCGATGGCCCCGTCGACCGCCCCGGTGGCCAGCCGGAACCGCTGTTGGGCGACCTGCTGGCGGTCGGCGGTCACGAAGCGTCCGGACGTTCGTTCGGTGGCGGTGAGTCCCAGCCGATCAAGCTCGGACAGGGCCCGCTGCACGGTGTTCGGGTTCACCCCGAACTCCACGGCGAGCTCGCGCACGCTCGGGATCTTCTGCCCCGGAGCCCATTGGCCGGCAACCACGCGGGTTTGCAGGCGGTCCACCAGCTGGATCCACAGTGGACTCGTGGTGTCGAAGCCCATAACGCCTCCCTGCTGTATTAGTACACCAATACAGTGACACAGGAGCGATCCTGCGTCAAGGCTCGTGCCATGGGGTGATCGGGCGTCGACGGCGTCGTGGGGAAGGCCGACTCGTGCTCGGAATCGGGAGGGAATAGGCTGTCCGGGGCCGTGTGTGGCCGGGCCCGACGACGGCCCCGGCGGCCCTCGGATCCGGCTCGGGGAAGGCGCTGGGCGAAAGCGTTTTGATCCGGCGATGATTTCGGCAACAATGGTGTTGTGAAAAACATGACGGAGCTCGGAGCGGAGCGCCCCAACGGCGACCTGTCCACCCGTCATCAGGTGCTGCACCTGCTGCTGAGCGAGGGGGCCATGACGGCGCCCGACCTGGCCTGTCGGCTCTCTATCACGCCCACCGCAGTGCGCCGCCACCTGACGGGGCTGATCAAGGGCGGCCAGGTGGTCGAGAACCAGCCCGACCAGCAGCCGAGTCGGGGGCGCGGGCGCCCGGCCAAGACCTTCCAGCTGACCGACCTGGGGCGCTCGGCGTTCAACCAGGCCTATGACGACCTGGCGATGCAGGCGCTGCGCGTGCTCGTGGAGACGATGGGTGCCGACGCGGTCACCAAGCTGGGTGAGAAGCGCTACGTCGACGTCGAACAGCGCTACCGCGGCTATCGCGCCGCGCATCCGCTGGCCGATCCCGTCGAGGCGCTGGCCAGCGCACTCAACGACGACGGCTACGTCACGAAGGTCGATGAGGCCCCTGCCGGCGCGCAGCTGTGCCAGCACCACTGCCCGGTGGCCCACGTGGCCGCCGAGTTCCCCCAATTGTGCGAGGCCGAGACGCAGATGTTCTCGCGGCTCCTCGGTACCCGCGTCCAGCGGCTGGCAACCATCGCGCACGGCGATGGCGTGTGCACCACCAACATTCCGCTGGACATCGTTGTAATCGACCACGAGATGGTGATCGAACACACGCCACGAGAACGCAAGCGAGCGGTAGAAAACCACCGAGCGACAGATAACAACCGAGAGGCAACAAGCGCATGACGCAGCTCGATACAGGGCCAGTCGGCACCGGCCCGGGATCCAGCCAGTCCACCGCGGACCAGCTGGCTGAGGACCTCAACACCTACAAGTACGGATGGCACGATTCGGATGCCTACAGTGCCGCCGCCAAGCGCGGCCTGTCGGAGGACGTCGTCCGCGGCATCTCGGCGCTGAAGCACGAACCCGAATGGATGCTGGCCAAGCGACTCAAGGGCCTGAAGGACTTCGAGCGCAAGCCGATGCCCACGTGGGGGGCCGACCTGTCGCACCTCAACTTCGACCAGATCAAGTACTTCGTGCGGTCCGTCGACAAGCAGGCCACCAGCTGGGAGGACCTGCCCGACGACATCCGCAAGACCTACGACCGCCTGGGCATCCCCGAGGCCGAGAAGGAACGCCTCGTCGCCGGCGTCGCGGCGCAGTACGAATCCGAAGTGGTGTACCAGAAGATCAATGATGAGCTCACCCGCCAGGGCGTGATCTTCACCGACACCGACACCGCGCTGCGCGAGCATCCCGAACTGTTCGAGGAGTACTTCGGCACCGTCGTGCCCAGTGCCGACAACAAGTTCGCCGCGCTGAACACCGCGGTGTGGAGCGGTGGCTCGTTCATCTACGTTCCCAAGGGCGTCAACGTCAACATCCCGTTGCAGGCCTACTTCCGCATGAACACCGAGAACCTCGGGCAGTTCGAGCGCACGCTGATCATCGTCGACGAGGATGCCTATGTGCACTACGTCGAGGGGTGCACGGCGCCGATCTACAAGACCGATTCGCTGCACGCGGCGATCGTCGAGATCATCGTCAAGAAGAACGCCCGCTGCCGCTACACGACCATCCAGAACTGGTCGGGCAATGTGTACAACCTGGTGACCCAGCGCGCCACCGTGGCCGAGGGCGGCCAGATGGAGTGGGTCGACGGCAACATCGGCTCGAAGATCAACATGAAGTACCCCGCCTGCTACCTGCTCGGTGAGCACGCCAAGGGCGAGGCCCTGTCGATGGCATTCGCCGGTGAGGGCCAGCACCAGGACACGGGGGCCAAGATGGTCCATGCCGCGCCCTACACGTCGAGCACGATCGTCTCGAAGTCGATCAGTCGCAACGGCGGCCGCACCGGTTACCGCGGCCTGATCGCGGTGGAGCCCAATGCCCACCACTCGGCCTCGAGCGTCAAGTGCGATGCCCTGCTGGTCGACGACGTCTCGCGCTCCGACACCTATCCCTATGTGGACGTGCAGACCGATGACGTCTCGATGGAGCATGAGGCGACGATCTCCAAGATCAGTGAGGACCAGCTGTTCTACCTGATGCAGCGCGGCCTCAATGAGGACGAGGCCCGCGCGATGATCGTGCGCGGCTTCGTGGAGCCGATCGCCCGCGAACTGCCGATGGAATACGCCCTGGAGCTCAACCGCCTCGTTGAGCTGCAGATGGAAGGCTCGGTCGGCTGATGACCCACGAGAACGAGAATGGAGCAATTGCTGTGGCCGAACCGGTGAATTCCGGCGCTGACGCGGTGGAGAGCCTCGCGTCCCACCTGCACCCGAAGGTCTCCTGGGACCTTGGGGACCATCCGATGCCGACTGGTCGGGAGGAGGTGTGGCGGTTCACCCCCGTGCGCAAGCTGAAGGCCCTGCTGGAGGCTCGCGGTGAGAAGGGCGACGTCGACCTTGTCGAGCGCACTCCTGCCGGGGTGACCAGCGTCGTCATCGACCCGGTGCGCGCCCGTGAACTCAGCGTGGAACCGCCGGCCGACCGCAGCTCGGCCATTGCCGTGGCGCAGTCCGACGAGGCGCGCCTCATCCGCGTGCCCGCCGACGTCGAGCTGGACGAGCCCCTGGAACTGGACGTGCGCGGCACCGGGGTGGGACGTCTTGCCTACCAGCAGCTGATCATCGAGGTCGGCACGAATGCCCGGGCGCAGATCGTCTTCCGCTTCGAGGGCAGCGCAGCGCTGGCCGAGAAGATCGACATCCGCATCGGTGACGGTGCCCGGGTCGACGTGATCATGGTGCAGGACTGGGCTCCCGATACCCTCCACGCCGCCCAGGTCTCCCTGCTCGTCGGCCGTGACGCCCATGTGCGCACGGTGCAGGCATCGTTGGGTGGCGCGGTCACCCGCGTGCTCGAACGTGCCAGCTATGCCGCCCCCGGCGGCGAACTGGAGCAGTACGGGCTGTACTTCGTGGACGGCGGACGCCATGTTGAGCACCGCATGTTCATCGACCACAACCAGCCCCGCACCCGCTCGAACGTCGATTACCGCGGCGCGATCCAGGGTGAGGGCTCCCACTCGGTGTGGGTGGGCGATGTGCTGATCCGCAAGATCGCCCACGAGATCGAGACCTACGAGGCGAACAAGAACCTGCTCCTGAGCCGTGGCGCCCGCGCCGACTCGATCCCGAACCTCGAGATCGAGACCGGCAACATCGTCGGGGCCGGACACTCGTCCACCACCGGTCGCTTCGACGACGAGCAGCTGTTCTACCTCGAGAGCCGCGGGATCCCCAACGACGAGGCACGTCGCCTGGTCGTCCACGGGTTCTTCGTCGACATCGTGCGCCACATCGGCGTGCCCGAGGTCGAGGAACGGCTCATGAAGGCCGTCGAGCGCGAGCTCGATTCGATCGCACCGGATTGGGGGACCGACCAGTGAGCTTCACAGCTGTCGCGACCCTGTCCGACCTGGACGACGGTCCCCTGGGCATCGAGGTGGACCACCCGACCGAAGGCGCACTGCCCGTGGTGCTCGTGAAGTCGCCCGACGGCGACGTGCACGCGATGTTCGACGAATGCAGCCACGCCCACGTCAAGCTGTCCGAGGGTGACTTCGATGAGGCCACCTGCAGTCTGGAGTGCTATCTGCACGGCTCCCATTTCGATGTGCGCACCGGAGCAGCGCTCAATCCGCCGGCGATCCAGCCGGTACCCGTCTATCCCGTTCGTGTCGAGGACGACCAGATCCTCGTCGACGTCGAGAATCCCCTGAAGGAGAACTGAACCGATGGCCACACTCGTCATCAAAGATCTGCACGTCGACGTCGACACGGAGAACGGCCCCAAGGAGATCCTGAAGGGGGTTGACCTCACCGTGAACGACGGCGAGGTGCACGCCATCATGGGCCCCAACGGCTCGGGCAAGTCGACCCTGGCCTACGCCGTCGCCGGCCATCCGAAGTACCACATCACGCAGGGCACCGTGACCCTCGACGGCACCGAGTTGCAGGACCTGCCGGTGGACGAGCGCGCCAAGGCGGGCCTGTTCCTCGGCATGCAGTACCCGGTGGAGGTGCCCGGCGTCTCCATGGCTAACTTCCTGCGCACTGCCAAGACCGCCCTGGACGGGCACGCACCCAAGGTGCGCACCTGGCCCAAGCAGGTCAACACCGCGCTGGCCGAGATGGACCTGGACTCCGAGTTCAGCTCGCGCTCGGTGAACGAGGGGTTCTCCGGCGGCGAGAAGAAGCGCGGTGAGATCGCCCAGCTCGAGCTGCTCGATCCCAGCTTCGCCATCCTCGACGAGATCGACTCCGGCCTGGACATCGACGCCCTCAAGGTGGTTGCCGGTGGCATCGATGCCTTCTCCAAGAAGCCCGGCAAGGCCGTGCTGTTGATCACGCACTACACGCGCATCCTGCGTTATGTGCACCCTGACCGCGTCCATGTCTTCGTGGACGGTCGCGTCTCGGTCACCGGCGGCTCCGAGCTCGCCGACAACCTTGAGGAGCGGGGTTACGAGCAGTATGTCAAGTGATTTCGATGTGGAGACGGTGCGCCGGGATTTCCCGATCCTGAGCCGCCAGATCAACGGGCATCCGCTGGTCTACCTGGACAGTTCGAACAGCTCGCAGAAGCCGCGTACGGTGATCGACACGGTCGCCGAGCACTACGCGAAGCACAATGCCAACGTGGCCCGTGCCATGCACACGCTCGGCGCCGAGGCCACCGCGGCCTTCGAGGGTGCCCGGGCGCGCATCGCGGACTTCATCGCGGCTGCCGAACCCGAGGAAGTCGTGTTCACCAAGAACGCCTCGGAATCGCTCAACCTGGCGGCCAATACGCTCGGTTCGCGCCTCGGACCCGGCGACGAGGTCGTCATCTCCGTGCTGGAGCACCACTCCAACCTGGTGCCCTGGCAGATGGTGTGTGAGCGCACCGGCGCCACGCTGCGTTGGTTCGACGTCACCGAGGAGGGCCGCCTCGACCTCGACAAGGCCGAGCAGGAACACCTCATCAATGAGCACACCAAGGTTGTCTCCATTGCCTGGGTCTCCAATGTCCTGGGCACGATCAACCCGGTGGCCAGGATCGCGGAGATGGCCCATGCCGTCGACGCGGTGATGGTGATCGATGGTTCGCAGGGAGTGCCACACCTGCCCACCGACGTGACGGCGCTGGGAGGCGACCTGCTGGCCTTCACCGGGCACAAGATGTTGGGTCCCACCGGCATCGGCGTGCTGTGGGGTCGCCGTGAGCTGCTCGACGAGCTGCCGCCCTTCCTGGGTGGCGGCGAGATGATCGGCGTGGTCACCATGGAGAAGTCCACCTGGGCCGAGGTTCCCCACAAGTTCGAGGCCGGCACCCCGCCGATCGCGCAGGCCGTGGGCCTGGGCGCTGCCGTCGATTACCTCGACACCCTGGGCATGGACGCCATCGCCGCACACGACCACGAGATCACCAGCTATGCCCTCGGCCTGCTTGGCGATCTTGATTTCGTGCGTATCCTCGGCCCGAAGCAGGCTGTTGACCGTGGCAGCGCCATCTCGTTCACGGTCGACGGCGTGCACCCGCACGACCTCATGCAGCTGCTCGACTCGCGTGGCGTTGCCGTGCGGGGTGGCCACCATTGCGCCGCCCCGCTCCATCAGCGCTTCTGCGTGCAGAGCTCCACTCGGGCCTCGTCGTACCTCTACACGACGCGCGAGGAAATAGATGCGCTGCGTGATGGGTTGGTATGGGCGCATGATTTCTTCACTGGAAAGGTGAAAGCGCGTCAATGAACGTCGAGGAGATGTACCAGGACATCATCCTGGATCACTACCGGGAGAAGCATCACACCGGCCTGCGCGACCCCTATGAGGCCGAGGTGCACCATGTGAACCCGAGCTGTGGTGACGAGCTGACGCTGCGCGTGGATCTCGACGGCGACACCATCGCCGACGTCAGCTACGCCGGCGAGGGCTGCTCGATCTCGCAGGCCTCCACGTCGGTGATGACTGACCTGGTGATCGGGCACTCGGTGGCGCATGCCATGGAGTTGTTCGACGAGTTCAGGACGATGATGGAAAGCCAGGGCAGGATCGAGCCCAATGAGGATCACCTTGAGGACGGCATCGCCTTTGCCGGCGTCTCGGAGTTCCCGGCGCGCGTCAAGTGCGCCATGTTGAGCTGGTCGGCATTGCGTGACGCATTGGCCCGGGCCGGAGCTTCAATTGAGGAGGAAAAATGAGCGTGCCTGACAGCGACCAGATGTCGCCGACACCCGCCCAGACCGAGACCGGGCAGGCCCAGCCCGAGCAGTCCACCGCTGCCGCGGCCCGTCCGTCGGACCTGGTGCGCGATGAGCTGCCGGAGGTGTCCACCACGCCGACCGACCCGAACCTGAAACCGCCCACCGAGGAGCAGGTGCTCGAGGCGCTCAGGGAGGTCGTCGACCCGGAACTGATGGTCAACATCGTGGACCTGGGCCTGGTCTACGGCGTGGACATCGACGAGCACGCCAATGTGCTGCTCGACATGACGCTGACCAGTCCCACCTGTCCTCTGACCGATCAGTTGGAATGGGGAGCCCAGGCGGCCCTCGACGGCATCGCCAATGAGGTGACCATCAACTGGGTCTGGCTGCCGCCGTGGAGCCTGGACCGCATCACCGACGATGGCCGTGAACAACTGCGCTACATCGGTTTCAACGTCTGATCCCCACCGGCCGGACACCCGTCCGACCGCGCCGGGAGCCCACCGACGAGGTGGCACGCAATGATGCCCGCACCATCCGATGGTGCGGGCATCATTGCGTGGACAGCCCCACCGGTGAGGGTGGCTTTTTGCCCAAATGGCCCTCAGCGCAGACAATGGACGACGGCCCGGCCGTCATCGCGCGGCCACCGACGACCAGCCGCACCCCCATCGGGGCGCCGTGATCGCCGATCGTCCCCGGCAGCGGGCCGCCCCCGATCCTTCAGGAGAAATGTGATTCAGGCCAAGGAGCTCGAAGTTCGCGCCGGCGCGCGGCTGCTGCTCAACCCGGTGAGCTTCCAGGTGATCCCCGGGGACAAGATCGGCGTGGTCGGCCGTAACGGTGCCGGCAAGACCACCACCATGCGCATCCTGGCGGGGGAGGGCCTGCCGGCCGCCGGCGCGGTCAAGCGTGCCGGCCAGGTGGGCTACCTGCCCCAGGATCCGCGCGAGTCAGACCTGTCGATCACCGCATCGAAGCGCATCCTGTCGGCGCGTGGACTGGACCGCATCATGGAGCGCCTCACGAAGTTCACCGAGGAGATGTCCACCGCCAGCGGTGCGGCTCGTGAGAAGGCGATGGCCGGCTACGACCGTGCCGAGGCCCAGCTGACCGCCGCCGGCGGGTACGGGGCCGAGGCGGAGGCGGCGCGCATCGCCGCGAACCTGGGGCTCCCCGATCGAGTGCTGGCCCAGCCGCTGCACGAGCTCTCCGGTGGCCAGCGCCGACGTGTGGAGCTGTCCCGCATCCTGTTCAGCAATGCCGACACCCTGCTGCTCGACGAGCCGACCAACCACCTCGACGCCGACTCCATCATGTGGCTGCGTGAATTCCTCAAGACCTACCCCGGCGGTGTCATGATGATCAGCCACGCCACCGAGCTGCTGGAGGAGACCGTCAACAAGGTCTTCTACCTCGACGCCAACCGGGCCACCCTCGACATCTATTCGATGGGCTGGAAGCTGTACCTCGAACAGCGCCAGGCCGACGAGAAGCGTCGCCGCCGCGAGCGCCTCAATGCCGAACGCAAGGCCGCCCAGCTGATGGCCCAGTCGGACAAGTTGCATGCCAAGGCCACCAAGGCCGTTGCCGCCCAGAACATGGCACGGCGTGCTGAGCGCCTACTGGCGTCCGTCGAGCCGGAGCGGGTCAGTGACAAGGTGGCGAAGATCACCTTCCCCGAGCCCGCACCCTGCGGCAAGACGCCACTCATGGCGAAGGACCTGTCGAAGAGCTACGGCTCGCTGGAGGTGTTCACCGGGGTTGACCTGGCGATCGACCGGGGCAGCCGCGTCGTGGTGCTGGGGCTCAACGGTGCCGGCAAGACGACCCTGCTCAAGATCCTCGATGGCATCGAGAAGCCCGACACCGGCGAGGTGCTGGACGGATACGGCCTCAAGCTGGGCTATTTCGCCCAGGAGCACGACATGCTCGACATGTCGGCCACGGTGCTGGAGAACATGCAGGCCGCGGCCCCTGAGCTCAACGACACGGATGCCCGCAAGGTGCTGGGTGCGTTCCTGTTCACCGGGGACGACGACCAGAAGCCGGCCCATGTGTTGTCGGGCGGGGAGAAGACGCGGTTGGCGCTGGCGACCCTGGTGGTCAGTGCGGCCAATGTGCTGCTGCTCGATGAGCCGACGAACAACCTCGACCCCGCGAGCCGCGAGCAGGTGCTCGGTGCGATCCGCAGCTACAAGGGCGCCATCGTGCTGGTCACCCACGATGAGGGTGCCGTGGAGGCCCTCGAACCCGATCGCGTGCTGCTGTTGCCCGACGGTGACGAGGACCTGTGGGATCACGAGTACACCGAGCTGGTGTCGCTGGCGTGATCCCATGCCACCCGGGGCCTGCCCCGGGTGGATCGCGCTGAGCGCTTCCTACGCGCCAGCGCGCAGACGGTGCCCATGCTTCCTACGCGCCTGCGCGCAGACGGTGCCCATGCTTCTTACGTGCCAGCGCGTAGACGGTGTCCATGCTTCCTACGCGCCAGCGCGTAAGAAGGTACCCACCTCCACCGATACGTCGATGGTGGTGGGGCCCTGCGCCGGCGCATGGTCATGGAAGGCGTTGGGGCCCATGCCCACCAGGTCCGCGACCTGCTGGGCGGTGCATTCGGCGGAGAACTCCACCAACTCGCGGTCGGCGGGGTTCAGCCCTGCCTCGCCGAACTGGGTGACCAACTGCTCGTCCTTGTCGGTGGCCACGTTCAGCAGCCCGAGGCGCTCGCGCAGCGCTGCCAGGTGGCGCGGCGTGGGCCAGGCGACGACGGCACGCCCGCCCGGCGCGAGCACCCGGGCGAACTCTGCGGCACTGCGGGGGGCAAAGACGCACAGGACCGCATCCACGCTCGCCGATCGGATCGGCAGGCCCGCCCAGGTGTCGGCCACCACGGAGGCGAGGCCGGAGCGGGCCGCCCGCTTGGCGGCGGCCACGGACACATCCGTGGCCAGTCCGACGGCATCGCGGCGATGGGTGAGCACTCCGTCCAGGTACCAGCCGGTACCGGCGCCGACCTCGACCAGCCAGTGTGCCGCATCACTGGCGTGCGAGACCGCCTGTCGGATGGGCTCGTAGACACCGCTGTCGAGGAAGCGTTGGCGCGCGTCGATCATCGGCGCCGTATCGGCATTCGCCGGTGGGGCGCCGCCGGCCAGGTTCACATATCCCTGGCGCGCGATGTCGAAGCCGTGGCCATTGGGACACGCCAGCTGCCGGTCGTGGCGGACCAGGGGCACCTCGGCGGCCCCCCGGCCGCGGCACACGGGGCACTCCAGCAGGGGACAGGCGGCGTCGAGCGCGCTGAAATCAGTCACGGACGCGTCACAGCACCTGGAGCAGGCCGCCGTCGACCGGCAGCATGACCCCGGTGACATAGCTGGCCGCATCACTGAGCATGAAGGCCGCCACGCGCCCGAATTCGTCGGGATCGCCCATCCGACGCATCGGGATGCCAGAATCCACCGCGTCCTGGGGCGTCGGGTCATGGCCCAACAGGTCGACCATCCGCTGGGTGGCGATGCGTCCGGGCAACAGGGCAAATGCGCGACCACCATCCGGGGCGATCTCATTGGCCAACTGCTTGACCAGCATCGCCAGCCCCGGCCGCAGGCCATTGCTGATGGCCATGTCGGCCAGCGGGGACTTCGCCGAACTCGACAACACGAACCCCAGGCGGGCAGCCGGATTCGCGCCCACCACGGCACGCGACACCCTCAGCGCCGCCAGGAAGACCGACGAGAACGCGGCCTGCCACTGCTCATCGGTGTTCTCCACCACATGGCCCTTGGGCGGGCCACCGACCGACACGAAGGCGCCATCGAGGCGCTGCCAGGTGTCCAGGGCCAGTTGGGCGGCGGCATCGGCGGTTTCCGGCGCCGACAGGTCGGCGGGCAGCACCACCGCATTCTGCGCGCCCAGCTCGGCCGCGGCGGCCGCCAGGGCCTCCGCACGACGGGCCACCAACACCACCCGTGCGCCCTCGGCGACCAGCGCGCGAGCGCTGGCCAGCCCGAGGCCACCGCTGGCCGCCGTGACAATGAACACCTTTGAGGCAAGACCCAGATCCATGGGTTCATTCTGCCCGACTCCGGCGACGACGGTGGCGTCGGCACCCGTCGCAACCGATACCGTTGCCCCGTGACTGCAACTGATCCCACCACCATTCCTGCCGGCAGGGTGGCCCTGGTCACCGGGGCCAGCCGGGGCATCGGAGCCGAGATCGCCACCGAGCTGCTGGCTGCCGGCTATCGCGTCGCCGGCACCTCGCGCAGCGGCCGGGCCCCGGACGGGGTGCTCGGCGTGAGTGCTGACATCACCGATCCCGAGCAGGTTGAGGCGGCATTCGCGCGGGTCGAGGAGGAACTGGGCGGCGTCGAGGTCCTGGTGGCCAACGCCGGCATCACCCGTGACATGTTGCTGATGCGCATGAGCGATGACGACTGGGATGGCGTGCTCGCCACCAACCTCACCGGCACCTTCCGCATGGTCCGTCGGGCAACCCGCAGGATGATGCGGGCGCGTTTCGGGCGCATCGTGTTGATGAGCTCCGTCTCGGCCTATGTCGGGTCACCGGGACAGGTCAACTACTCGGCGTCGAAGGCCGGACTGATCGGCATGGCGCGGTCGGTTGCCCGTGAGCTCGGCGGCCGCGGCATCACCTGCAATGTGGTGGCCCCCGGCTTCATCTCCACCGACATGACCGACGAGCTGTCCGATGAGGTGAAGGACGACTACCTGGCACGCATCCCCGCCAAGCGCTTCGGCGAGACCCGCGACGTGGCCCACGCGGTCCGCTTCCTGTGCTCGGACGCCGCGGGCTATGTCACCGGGGCAGTGCTGCCGGTCGACGGCGGCCTGGGCATGGGGCGCTGATCCACCACCGGGTGCGGCGCCGCCCTGTGCGCGACGTGTGGCGGGGCTGGTCCCGATAGGCTCGGGGAAGCTGACGAAAGGACTTTTCAATGGGCATTCTCGATGGCAAGAACATCCTCGTGACCGGCGTCACGATGAACACCTCGATTGCGTACAAGGTGGCCGAGGTCGCCGAGCAGCAGGGCGCCACGGTGATCGTGACCGCGTTCGGGCGGGCGCTGCGCCTGGCCACCAAGGTGGTGCAGAAGCTCGATCCGGTACCGCAGGTCATCGAGCTCGACGCCTCGAATGCCGACGAGCTGGCGGCGCTGCCCGGCAAGCTGCGTGAACTCGGCTTCGACCACGTCGACGGTGTGCTGCACTCGATTGCCTTCGCCAATCCCGAGCGGGCCCTGGGCGGCGCATTCCTCAAGACCGGCTGGGACGATGTCGCGGTCAGCCTCCACACGTCCACCTACAGCTATGTCTCGCTGGCCATGGCGGTGCGCGAGCTGATGTCGGCCGGATCATCGGTCGTGGGCCTCACCTTCGACGCCTCGGTCAGCTGGCCGTCCTATGACTGGATGGGCGTGGCGAAGGCCGGCCTCGAGTCGGCGAACCGTTACCTCGCGCGCTACCTCGGCCCTGACCAGATCAGCTCCAACCTGGTGGCTGCCGGGCCGATTGATTCCATTGCGAAGACCGCCATCCCGGGCGCCAACTCGTTCAATGACATCTGGACCGAGCGTGCACCGCTGGGATGGGACGCCAAGGACGCCACCCCGGTGGCCAACGCCGTGTGTGCGTTGTTCAGTGACCTGTTCACCGCCACGACCGGCGAGATCATCCATGTCGATGGCGGCCTGGCCTCCACCGGCGCCTGATCGGTCGACCACCACTCGTCCATGCCCCCTGCCCGGCCCGGGTCAGGGGGCATCGTCGTGCCCGGCGGGGGGCGTCAGAGTCCGTGTGGTGCCCGGGGCCAGCTGGCGGCGGCGCTGATGGCATCGCGGCAGATGTCGTCCAGCTCGCGCAACTGCTTGTCGCGCACCAGCACCCCGTGGCTGTGCAGCAGTTGCGGGCTGGCCTCGATGCCGGCCCGGCTCGCCTCGCGCCACAGCAGGGCGCGGTCGAGCAGTTTCTGGTTGACGTGCGAGTAGGCAGCCCCCAGGTGGATTGAGGCCGCGTCGTCGGGACGGTTGCCCGCCGGCGCATCGAGGCGCCCGAGTTCCCGCCCGGCGGCCAGGATCTGCTCATTGAGTGCCTGTGCGGCCTCGCCCGGCGTCGCGGGGAGCAGGGGGCGTTCGGCCGGCACGAGTTCCCACTGCATGGCCGGGCCCACCGGGCGCGGCAGCCATCCCAGCCCACCGCCGTGGTTCACCACGATCACCCCGGTCTCCAGGGCGGCAGCGTTGGTCGCGATCGGACCGCGCAGCCCGGCGAGCCGTCCGGGTTGGGGCAGCAGGAGGGCCCAGTGCTCGCCCGGCAGCTGGTTCGCGACCCGGCCCAGGGCGATGCGCACCGGGGTGGCCACCTGCGGCTCCAGGCCGAGCACGCCCGCCGGGTCGAAGACATGGTGGGCGCGGTTGGGGTCGCCGTTGTCGGCCACGCGCAGGGCATCCTCGGCGCGGGCGGCGTCCAGCCCATCACCGGTCATCGCATTGAGCACGCTGACCAGGCGCAGGCCTTCGATCAAGGAGTCAGACACGCCGCAAGGTTAACCATGCGCGCAACCCGCCGGGTGGGCATGGCCCACGGCGCGCCCACGGGTTGCCACCGTGCTGTTCGCGCGCAGTGATCGCCGGCGTGCGCGGCTTGTCCCGCCTGCGCCGGGCGCGGGCACCTTGTATGTTTCTAGTCATGGTCGAGGTGGCGAAGCTTTCCGGGGTTGGCGTGCGACGTGGCAAGGCGAAGCTGCTCGACGATGTGAACCTCACGATCAATGAGGGCGACCGTTGGGTGGTGATGGGCCCCAACGGTGCCGGCAAGACGACGCTGCTGTCGCTGCTGTCCGCCCAGAACCATCCCTCCGAGGGGACCGTCGAACTGCTCGGCGAGCGGATGGGCCGGATCGATGTCTTCGAGTTGAGGCCCCGTATCGGGCTGAGCAGTTCGTCGCTGGCCGAGCGCATTCCGCGCAACGAGACCGTTGAGAACGTGGTGGTGTCCGCCTCCTATGCCGTGGTGGGACGCTGGCGTGAGCAGTATGACGAGCTCGACTTCCAGCGTGCCCACGAGTTGATGAGGTTGTTCGCCGTCGAGGGGCTGGCACAGCGCACCTTCGGCACCCTCAGCGAGGGGGAGCGCAAGCGGGTGGAGATCGCCCGCGCGCTGATGACCGACCCGGAACTGCTCCTGTTGGACGAGCCCGGCGCGGGACTCGACCTGGGTGGCCGTGAACACCTGGTGGCCACCTTGTCCATGCTGTGCCAGGATCCCGATTCCCCGGCCATCGTCCTGGTCGCCCACCACGTCGAGCAGGTGCCGGTGGGCATCACCCATGCACTGTTGCTCGACCATGGCCACGTGGTGGCCCAGGGGCCGATCAACCAGGTGTTCACCGACGAGATCATGTCGGCCACCTTCGGCCTGCCGCTCCAGATCAACCAGCTTCCCGACGGACGCTGGGCGGCGCGCGCCAGGCTGAACTACTGAGGCGCGATCGCCCGTCGCGACGCCAACCGGCGCCCTGTGATCCCGGGCCAATCGGACGGCCGGGGCCCTGCGACCACGAGCTCAATCCTCGGCGGGCTCGGGTCCCACGCCCCGCCCGGGGGCCTCATGCCATGCCTCGTCCTTGCGCGCATACCGCCCGGCGATCACCCCGCAGGCGATCAACTGCACCATGTGGAAGATCATCAGCGGCAACACCAACAGCGGCACGATCGACGGGGCGAACAACACCGAGGCCATCGGCACGCCGGTGGCGAGAGACTTCTTGGTGCCGCAGAACTGAATCGCGATCTGGTCCTTGCGGTTGAAGCCGAGGCGGCCGGGCAACCACCAGGTGAACCACAGCATGAAGGCCAGGATCGCGAACAGGATCGGCAGCAGGCGCCCGATGTCGGCCAACGCGACCGTGTGCCAGATCCCCTCGTTCATGCCGTCGGAGAAGGCGTTGTAGACCACCGTGATGATGCTGAGCTGGTCGACGTACTTCAGCCGGGGATGGCCCAGCACGAAACCCGCCGTCCACCGGCGGGTGAGCTGGCCCAGCACGAAGGGCAACAGCAACTGCACGCACAGGTCAAGGATCGACTGGGCATGGATCACCAGGCCGCCGGTGCTCATCACGAACATCGCCAGCAGCGGGGTGAGGATCACGCCCAGGATGTTCGATGCCGAGGCGGACACGATGGCGCCGGCCACGTTGCCGCGGGCGATGGAGGTGAAGTTGATGGAGCTCTGCACGGTGGAGGGCAGGATCGACAGCCACAGCACCCCGGCCACCAGGGCCGGCGTCAGCACGTGGGTCAGGATCGGGTGGATCGCAAAGACCACGAGCGGGAACACGGCGAAGGTGAACGCCAGGATCAGCAGGTGCAACCGCCAGTGCTTCAGGCCCGCCATGGCCTCGCGCGGTTCCAGGCGCACCCCGTACAGGTAGAACAGGATGAAGATGAGCACCTTGGTGGCACCATCGAGCACGACGCTGCCACCACCGCGCACCGGGAAGATCGAGGCCATGATGGCCGAGATGCAGATGGCGGTGACGAACCAGTCGATGCGGATGCGACGGAACCAGGGCTTGCCCGGCCCGCGCTGCTCATGCCTGCTCACGGGCACATTCTAGGGAGATCGGCCCTGCCGTGGCCCGGTCCGGCGCATCGGCCCGGGAACCCCCTGGCCGCGGAGGTCGATGGGGGCCGTTCATCCGTGGCGTCGCGGCGCCCGGTGTGTGGCGCGACTAGCCTTACCGGGTGGCCACGCTGATCCAGATCGATGACGCCCATGACGAGCGCCTGGGTGATTTCGTCAGATTGCGGGACGTGAACCTGCGCAAGTCCCTGGAGGCCGAGCACGGGTTGTTCATTGCCGAGGGCGACAAGATCATCCATCGGGCCGCTCAGGCCGGCTACCAGCCGCGGTCCTTCCTCCTGGCGCCGCGCTGGATCGACGGGCTGCGCGATGTGCTGGATGCCACCGATGCGCCGGTCTACGTGGTGAGTGAGGACCTGGCCGAACAGATCACCGGCTTCCACGTGCATCGCGGCGCGCTGGCCTCGTTCAAGCGGATCATCGCCTGGTCGATGCACGACCTGCTGGCCATGGATCGGCTGGTCGTGTGCGAGGACATCGTGGACCACACCAACGTGGGGGCGATCATCCGCTGTGCAGCGGGTCTGGGGTGGGACGGGGTCCTGCTCGCGCCCAGGGCTGCCGATCCGCTCTACCGACGCGCCATCAAGACCAGCATGGGGTCGGTGTTCTCGATGCTTTGGGCGCGCATGGACGACTGGCGGGACGGTCTGGCCACCCTGCAACGGGCCGGCTTCACGGTGGCCGCCCTGGCCCTGCGTGACGACGCCGTGGGGCTCGACGAGTTCGCCGTCCGGATGCGCGCCCGGCCCGGGAAGCTGGCGATCCTGATGGGTACTGAGGGTGCCGGCCTGTCCGGGCACTGGATCAGCCAGGCCGATGCCGCAGTACGCATCCCCATGGCACACGGCATCGACTCGCTCAATGTCGCGGCAGCGGCCGCGGTCGCCTGCTACGCGCTGCGCCCCTGAACGTCGCGGCGCACGGGCGATGCCGCGATCGGGTCATTCAGTGGGAGTGACCGGCTCGGTCGGCACCTGACTGGGAGCGATCTTCGGGTGCACCGGCCAGTCGGCGGGATACAGCGGGGCGAGCTCTTCCTTCTCCTGGTCCAGCCGGCGTCGCGCCCGCTTCGAGAGTCGGTCGCCGAAGACGGTGCCGTGCAGGTGATCGGTTTCATGCTGCAGGCAGCGTGCCAACAATCCCGTTCCCTCAACGCGCACCGGGGCCCCCGTCTCGTCCTGGCCCTCACAGACGGCGAAGTCCGGGCGTGCCAACGACTGGTAGGCACCCGGCCAGGACAGGCAACCCTCCTGCGCCGACACCAGGTGGCGGTCCTTGCCCTCCGGCAGGGTGACGACGGGATTGCACATCACGCCGTAGACGAGCTTGTCGTGGATATCGGGGCAGTTGAAGACGAACAGGGCCAGGTCGCTGTCCACCTGCGGGGCGGCCAGGCCCACGCCATCGGCAGCGGCCATCGTCTTGAACATGTCCGCGATCAGCTGCGCCAAGGTGTCGTCGAAAGTGGTCACCGGACGCGTCTGGCTCCGCATGATCGACTCATCCCAGCGGGTGATTCGCAGCACCTTGCCATTGACTGCCCACTCGGCCGGGCTCTTCATAGTCTCTCCTCGTAGCTCTTGCTCATCGCCGCTGATCGCGACCGCCGTCCCCGGATCGTCCACGGGATCCTGTGGACCACCGCGGGTCGATCCGATCGGCCGGCGCGGGACACTCCCGGCGCACCAGCAACAATTTATACTCAACCAGATGGATGACGCGGGAAGGATGCCGACCGGATGGGTCCGGGACGCCGGCCTGTTCGCCGACTACCTGCGCCTCCAACGTCGTCGCTCGGCCAACACCGAACGGGCCTATCTCACCGACCTCAGGGAGCTGGCGCTGTTCCTGCAGGGCAGGGGAGTCCACGATCCGGATCACGTGCGACTCACGGACCTGCGCCGCTGGTTGGCCTCCCAGCAGGCGAGCGAGGCCCCTGCCACGGTGGCGCGCCGCGCCGGCACCGCCCGGGTCTTCTTCGGCTGGGCCCGCGAGACCGGCCGCCTCGGCACCGACCCCGCCGCCGGACTGCGTTCCCCCAAGCTGGGACGTCGCCTGCCCCAGACCCTCACCCAGACCGAGGTGCGTGAGCTGATGGACGCGGCGGCTGCCGCCGCTGCCGAGGCCGGTGGGGTCCGTGGCCTGCGCGATGTCGCCATCCTCGAGACGCTGTACGGCTCGGGCCTGCGGGTCAGCGAGCTGTGTGGCCTCGATGTGGGCGACCTCGACGAGGCCCGGGGCCTGGTGCGGGTGATCGGAAAGGGGGACAAGGAGCGGATCGTGCCGCTGGGGCTGCCCGGACTCAGGGCCATCGACGCCTGGCGCGCGGTACGCGACCAGTGGGTCGCACCCGCATCGGCCAATGCGCTGTTCCTGGGCACGCGGGGAGGGCGCATCAACCAGCGGGTCGTGCGCCGGGTGGTGCATGAGTCGATGCGTGCGGTTCCCGAGGCCCCCGATATCGGACCCCACGGATTGCGCCACGCCATGGCCACCCACCTGCTCGAGGGGGGAGCCGACCTGCGCAGCGTGCAGGAGATGCTGGGCCATGCCTCGCTGAGCACCACGCAGATCTACACCCATGTGAGCGACGAACGAGTTCGTGCGGCGTACGAGCAGGCCTTTCCCCGGGCCTGATGCCCCGCTGGCCGCGGGGCCCGATAGCCATCGTCGGGCCCACCTACAGGAATGGACGCGGATCCACCGCGCGTCCGGCCGTATAGGTCGAGAAGTGCAGGTGGCAACCGGTGGACAGTCCGGTGGTGCCCACCAGCCCGATCACCTGGCCCGCCTGCACCCGGTCCCCGACCCGCACCAGGCCCACACCCGCATCGGCCATGTGGTTGTAGGAGCTGGCCGCCGCCGCGTGGGGTTGCCCGCCGTGGTCGATCTCAACCCGGTTCCCGAACCCGCTCATCACCGAGGAATAGCGCACCGTGCCCGCCCAGGCGGCCCTCACCGGTGCGCCACAGGGGGCACCGATATCGAGCCCATCGTGCACCTCGGTGGTGCCGAGCACCGGATTGGTCCGTGACCCGAACGGCGAGGTGAGTGGGCCATCGGCCGGCATCACCGCGGTTCCGGAGGGACTCAGGATCTGGACCCCCGCCTCCATCAGCCCGGACCAGCCTTCAGGAACCGGGCGCTTCACCGTCGTGCCGCCGGCCAGCAGCCTCACCCGGCCCTCCGCACGCCCCGACAGCCATTCCATCGGGTCCAGGTATTCCTTGCCGCGCAACAGCCCCCAATGCAGGCTCGTGGTGGGGCCATGGCCCGACAGCAGCGTGCCGATCACCTGTCCCACCGCCACGCGCTCACCCTTGCGTACCTGCGGATCCACGGGCTGGTAGGTGGTGCGCAGGCCATCCGCATGGGTCACCGACACGGTCCGCACGCCGGCGATCGTGCCGACATGACTGATCGTGCCCGCGGCGGCCGCACGCACCGGGGTTCCCTCGCTGGCTGACAGGTCAACTCCTCGATGGCCCGCTGACCAGGCCTTGTCCGGCGCCCGGAAATCGCGGCTCACGGGACCATCGAGCGGTAGCAGCTGACGCAGTTCGCCGTCGACCTGTTGGGCCCAGGCCCCCACCGGGCACATCAGCGCCAGGCATGTCAGCAGGCAGACGAGCAGGGTGCGCACCGCAGCCCGGGGGGCCCCGAGCGGGTGGCCCGCGCAGGCACGGCGTCGCATCCCGGTGATCCGTAGGGCCCGGGCCTGCTCCACGGTGCGGGTGGAGGGGCCGCCGCGGCCAGCGGGGTCACGATGCCGCCCCGAACGGTGCCGTCCCTCATGGTGCTCGGTAGAGAGCTCGTCGAGGGAGCGGTAATCGGCTGAGCGGCGGTCGGCAGATGAGTGGTCCATGCCTGCACCGTGGTTGCCGCGCCGTGGAAATACCGGTGCCGGGGGAATTGTGGATAACTGCCTGCGGGTGGCGCCACCGTGTGCATCCGGGTGGCAGTTTGGTGACTTTGTCGACGCACCCATAAACTGGTGGGAGCAGTCCGCGTCCGCGGGCTGACTTCGCATGCGCGCAGGCGGTCCCTCATCGCAGGGGTCGTGCGTCGTGGCGCGGTCCCCGATCCGTCGGGGTGCCACGGGGAGCGCGCATCAGGGGCATCGGTTCGCCGATGCCGGTAACCATGAAAGGAACGACCATGGCCGTCGTTACTACGCGTCAGCTGCTCGAGAGCGGTGTCCACTTCGGACACCAGACCCGCCGTTGGAATCCGAAGATGAAGCGCTTCATCTTCAACGAGCGCAATGGCATCTACATCATTGACCTTCGTCAGTCGCTCACCTACATCGACAAGGCCTACGCCTTCGTCAAGGACACCGTCGCCAAGGGCGGCCAGGTGCTGTTCGTGGGCACGAAGAAGCAGGCCCAGGAGGCCGTCGTCGAGCAGGCCAGCCGTGTCGGCATGCCCTACGTCGATCAGCGTTGGCTGGGCGGAATGCTCACCAACTTCCAGACCATCAGCAAGCGCATCGCGCGGCTGAAGGAACTTGAGGCCATGGACCTCGAGACCGTCCAGCCCGGTGGATTCACCAAGAAGGAACTCCTCGGCTTCTCGCGCGAGAAGACCAAGCTGGAGAAGTCGCTGGGTGGTATCCGCGACATGGCCAAGGTCCCGCAGGCCGTCTGGATCATTGACACCAACAAGGAACACCTGGCCGTCGACGAGGCGCGCAAGCTGCACATCCCGGTGGTCGCCATCCTGGACACCAACTGTGACCCCGATGAGGTCGACTACCCGATTCCGGGCAATGACGACGCCATTCGCTCGGTTGCGCTGCTCACCCGCATCATCGCCGACGCCTGCGCCGAGGGACTCGTGGCCCGCCAGGCCAAGAACCAGGCCGACGGCACCGAGGGTGCCGCCGCCGAGCCGATGGCCGAGTGGGAGAAGGAACTGCTGGAGTCGGGCGAAAAGGCCGAGAAGACCGAGCAGACCGACGAGCAGGCCGGCGAGCTCAACGCCGAGGTGACCGATGCGGTGCAGGCCGAGGACGCCAAGGAGGCCGAGAAGGCCGCCGAGGCCCCCAAGCCCGCCGCGGCGACGCCCGCCCCTGAGGCCCCCAAGCCTGCCGAGGCCGCCCCCGCCACCGAGGAAAAGCCCGCCCAGGCCAACTGAGCAACCAGTCATCGACATCACCAGGAACGGATGTACATATGGCAATCAAAGCCACTGATGTGAAGAAGCTGCGCGACGCCACCGGCGCCGGCATGATGGACGCCAAGAAGGCGCTCACCGAGGCCGAGGGCGACTTCGAGAAGGCCACCGAGCTGCTCCGCGTGAGCGGTGCGGCCAAGGCCGCGAAGCGCTCCGATCGTGAGGCCGCCAACGGCCTGGTCGCTGCCGCCGGCAACGCGCTGATCCAGCTCGCCTCCGAGACCGACTTCGTGGCGAAGAACGCCGAGTTCATCGCGCTGGGCGACCAGATCGCCAAGGCCGTTGACGAGGCCGCCGCCGCCAGCCTCGATGAGGCCCTGGCCATCACGCTGCCCGATGGCCGCACGATCCAGCAGGCCGTGGCCGACATGGCCGCCAAGATCGGCGAGAAGATCGAACTCGCCCACGCGGCGTACGTGCCCGGCACGATCGACGTCTACCTGCACCGCCGCGATCCCGACCTGCCCCCGCAGGTTGGCGTCATTGTCGCGGTGGAGGGTGACGACGAGGACTTCGTGCACTCGGTCGCGCTCCAGATCGCCTCGATGAACCCGAGCTACCTTTCCCCCGAGGACGTCCCCGCCGACATCGTCGAGCGCGAGCGTCGCATTGCCGAGGAGACGGCCCAGGAAGAGGGCAAGCCCGAGAAGATCATTCCCCGTATCGTCGAAGGGCGCCTGAAGTCCTTCTACAAGGAGGAGTGCCTGCTCGAGCAGCCCGAAATCAACGATGAGAAGAAGACCGTTGGTCAGCTGGCCAAGGAGCACGGCGTGAAGATCCTGGCGTTCGAGCGGTTCGCCACCGGCGCCTGAGCAGGCCTGATCGATCGGGCCCGCCCGATCGCCCGGCTTTAATCACTGACAAGACCCCTTCCGGAAAACCGGGAGGGGTCTTGTCAGTGGGCCCGTCCGGCAGGCGCGCCCGGGCCCGCTGCCGGTAGAGTGTCGTGTGCACGACTGTGCGGTGCCCAACCAGGAGGACGACGTGGCCGAACCATTCCATCGCGTATTGCTCAAGCTCTCGGGCGAGGCATTCGGCAATGGAGGTCTGGGCGTCGACCCCGTGACCGTCAATGCGATTGCCAAGCAGATCGTCAAGGTCACCGAAGCCGGCACCCAGGTGGCCATCGTGGTCGGCGGTGGGAACTACTTCCGCGGTGTTGAGCTGCAGAAGGGCGGCATGGACCGCGATCGCGCCGACTACATGGGCATGCTCGGCACCGTGATGAATTCGCTGGCCCTCCAGGACTTCTGCGAGAAGGAGGGAGTGGCCACACGGGTGCAGACCGCCATCACGATGGGGCAGGTCGCCGAGCCCTATATTCCGCGCCGCGCCGAGCGCCACCTCGAAAAGGGACGGGTCGTCATCTTCGGGGCCGGATCCGGAATGCCCTATTTCTCCACCGACACCGTCGCCGCCCAGCGCGCGCTGGAGATCGGCGCCGAGGTCCTGCTGATGGCCAAGAACGGTGTCGAAGGGGTGTACGACTCAGATCCCCGCACGAACCCCGATGCGCACCTCTACGACGACTTGTCCTACGACGAGTTCCTGGCCAAGGACCTCAAGGTGGCCGACGCCACTGCGGTCAGCCTGGCCCGCGACAACCAGCTGAACATGATCTTCTTCAACATGGACGACCCCGACAACATCATGAGGGCCGTGCGGGGGGAGAAGATCGGCACGCTCGTGCATTACTGACACGCCACCATGGGCCCTGTGTCCCATGGAGTGCGGCCATCAGCCATATTCGTTGTTCTCAAGGGAGTAGAAGTGACAAGCGACATCATCAAGAGCGCCGAGAAGAAGATGCAGGGGGCCATCGACTTCGCCAAGGAGGACTTCTCCGGCGTGCGCACCGGCCGGGCGAACCCGGCGATGTTCGAAAAGCTCGAGGCCGAGTACTACGGCGTCCCCACCCCGATCCAGCAGCTGGCCAGTTTCAGCTCGCCCGACCCGCGCACCATGCTCATCACCCCCTACGACAAGGGGGCACTGGGAGCCATCGAGAAGGCGGTGCGCGACTCCGATCTGGGCGTCAATCCGGCCAGTGACGGCAATGCCATCCGCGCCGTGCTGCCCGAGCTCACCGAGGAGCGCCGCAAGGAATACATCAAGATCGTGCGCACCAAGGCCGAGGACGCCAAGATCGCCATTCGCGGGCACCGTCGCCGCGGGATGGACGCCATCAAGGCCCAGGAGAAGGACAAGGAGATCGGCGAGGACGACGCGCGCGTCTCCGAGAAGCAGCTGGACGCGGTGACCAAGAAGTACACCGAGTTGGTCGACGAGCTGCTCAAGGCCAAAGAGGCCGAATTGCTGGCTGTCTGAGGTAGACGGTGTCGGCGGCCAAGCGCAGCCCCGGGCGCAATCTGCCGGCGGCCATCACCACCGGGGTGATCCTCGGTGCGGTGGTCGTCGCCACCCTGCTGTGGTGGAACTGGGGCTTCGCCCTGTTCGTGGCGCTCGCGCTGGCCCTGGGCGTCTGGGAGGTCTGCAACGCCCTCGAGAAGCTGGACATGCACCCGGCGCGCTGGCCCATTCTGGTGGGCACGCCCATCGTGATGATTGGCTCCTATGCCGTGGGTCAGGGGTCCGGCGAACCGGAGAGCGCCCTGGGATTCATCGTGGGCGGGCTTGCGCTCATGGTCATCGTCGCCCTGTTCTGGCGCATTCCCCGCGGCACGCAGGACTTCGTGCGCGACGCAGCGGCAAGCCTGTTCGTCATCGGCTATCTGCCGCTGCTGGGCTCCACGGTGGCCCTCATGTTGGCGGGCAGCAGCGGGGTGGCACGCATCTTCTGCTTCCTGTTGGCACCCATCGCGTCCGACACCGGTGCCTATGTGGTCGGGGTGTTGTTCGGCAAGCACAAGATGGCGCCCAGGATCTCCCCGGCCAAGAGCTGGGAGGGCTTCGCCGGAGGCATCGTGACAGCCATGGTGCTGTGCGCGCTGGCCGTGCACGGATTGCTGCACGCCCCGGCCTGGGTGGGCCTGCTGCTGGGCCTGGTCGCGGGCTGCTGCGGCGTCGTGGGCGATCTGGTCGAATCGGCGATCAAGCGCGATGCCGGCATCAAGGACATGAGTCATGTGCTGCCCGGCCACGGTGGCGTCATGGATCGGCTCGACTCTCTGCTCGCTGCCGCGCCCGCCGCTTGGCTCGTGATGTACGTTTTGATCGTGTGAGTACTGTGCAGAGCGCCCGAACCATTGACGAGATCATGTCGACCGGTCCGGGGCGACGTCCCCCCAAGCACTGGATGGACCTGGGCGTCGATGAGCGCATCGAGGCGGTCAGGGCACTCGGACTGCCGGCCTTCCGCGCCAAGCAGATTTCCACGCATTGGTTCAGCAGGTGCGAGCACGACCCGCGCCAGTGGACTGACCTGCCGGCTGCCGTCCGCGACGAGGTCGCCGACAAATTGTTCCCCCAGCTCCTCACCCCGGTGCAGGCATTGAGCGCCGACCACGGGCGCACCGTCAAGGTCGCCTGGCAGCTGCACGATGGTTCGTTGGTCGAATCGGTGCTGATGCGCTATCCGCACCGCACCACGATCTGCATCAGTTCGGAGGCGGGCTGCGCGATGAATTGCCCCTTCTGTGCCACCGGCCAGGGCGGCCTGCAGCGCAACCTGTCCACCGCCGAGATCGTCGGGCAGGTACTGGATGGCGCCCGTCGCCTCGCGAACGGGGAGATTCCGGGGGGCCCCGGACGCATCAACAATGTCGTGTTCATGGGGATGGGGGAGCCCATGGCGAACTTCAAGGCCGTGCTGGGCGCAGTCCGCGAGATCACGCGCCCCGAGCCCGATGGGCTGGGCATCTCGGCGCGCGGGGTCACCGTGTCCACCATTGGGATGGTTCCGCGCATCAATGAGCTGTCCGACACCGGGATCCCGGCGACCCTGGCCATTTCCCTGCACGCCCCCGACGATGAGCTGCGCGACGAGCTCGTGCCGCTCAACAAGCACTTCAACATCGATGCCTTGCTGGACGCGGCCTGGGCCTATGCCGAGAACACCAAGCGGCGCGTGTCCATCGAATATGCCCTCATCAAGGACATCAACGACCAGTCCTGGCGTGCCGACCTGCTGGCGCGCCGCCTCAAGGAACGCGGCGACTGGGGCTGGTGCCATGTCAACCTCATTCCGCTGAATCCCACCCCGGGATCGAAGTGGACGGCCTCCCGGCGTGAGGACGAGGAGGCCTTCGTCAGGCACCTGGAGAACCATCACGTGCCCGTGACGGTCCGCGACACCCGCGGCCGCGAGATCGACGGGGCCTGTGGTCAGTTGGCCGCCGCCGTCAAGGCGCGCTGAGCATCCGGGGAGCCGTGGCGGCAGGCCCGCCACACCGGCCGCACCGCGTTTGGGCACCGCCCGATGGGCGATGGGCCATAATCGGCGTGTGCGTGATGTTGTGCTTCTTGGCAGTACCGGATCGATCGGAACGCAGACCTGTGAGGTGATCGACCCCCGCCGCGACAGTTTCCGGATCACCGGATTGTCGGCGGGTGGTGCCCACGTGGCGCTGTTGGCCCAGCAGGCCGTCCAGTTCGAGGTGCCGGTCGTGGGAATCGCCGAGGCGGGCCACGAGGAGGAGTTCTGGCATGCCTTCGAGGCAGCCGGGGGAACGCGTCGCCCGAAGTTGATCTCCGGCGAATCGGCCAACCAGGAACTCGCGGCGATGAAGACCGACGTGGTGCTCAATGCGATCACGGGGGCGGCCGGACTGCATGCCACGCTCACCACGCTGGAAGCCGGCACGACCCTGGCCCTGGCCAACAAGGAATCGTTGGTGATCGGCGGGACGCTCGTCACGCAGGCGGCCCGGCCCGGCCAGCTCGTCGCCGTCGACTCCGAGCATTCCGCCTTTGCGCAATGCCTGCGTGGGGGAGGTTCCCGGGAGGTCCGTAGCCTGATGCTCACCGCGTCCGGCGGGCCCTTCCGTGGACGCACCCGCGACGAGCTGCGCAGCGTGACCCCCGAGCAGGCCCTGGCCCATCCCACCTGGCACATGGGCAGGGTGATCACCATCAACTCGGCCACGCTGGTCAACAAGGGCCTCGAGCTCATCGAGGCGGCGCTGCTGTACGACGTCGACTATGACGCGATCAACGTGGTGGTCCATCCCCAGTCGATGGTGCACTCCGGTGTGGAGTTCTTCGACGGCGCCACCATCATGCAGGCCTCGCCCCCCGATATGCGCCTGCCCATCGGGCTTGCGCTCACCTGGCCGGCCCGCATGAAGGATGCTGCCCTGGGTTGCGACTGGACCAGGGCTGCCCAGTGGAGCTTCGAGCCATTGGACACCGACACCTTCCCGGCCCCTGAGATGGCACGGCGCGCAGGCAAGGCCGGCGGCACGGCCCCGGCAGTGTTCAATGGCGCCAACGAGGTGTGCGTCGAGGCCTTCCTCAGCGGGCTCATCGGCTTCCTGGACATCACCGACAACATCGCCAAGGTGCTCCACGAGCACCATGCGAAACCTCGCATCGGGGAATTGAGCGTGCAGGACGTCCTGGCTGCCGACGCCTGGGCGCGCGACAGGGCACGTGCCTACTGCGGCGTCAACGACGCCTGATCACCCGGCCCGCCGGTACCGGCCCGGGCGCCGACCCCGGTCCGCAGCCGGGGGACGACTATTCTTGAATCCATGGCTGACAGCGGCATGACCAACCAGGCGACGGACTCCGGGGAGTTCACGCGTCCCCCCACCGGGGTGCTCGCTCCCCGACGCAGGACCCGCAAGATTCGCGTTGGCAAGGTCTTCATCGGTGGCGACGCCCCGATCTCGGTGCAGTCCATGACCAATACGCTCACCGCCGATGTCAATGCCACGCTGCAGCAGATCGCCAAGCTCACCGCGGCGGGATGCGACATCGTGCGCGTGGCCGTGCCCAGCCAGGATGACGTGGATGCGCTCCCCGCCATCGCCAGCCGCTCGCAGATCCCGGTGGTGGCCGACATCCACTTCAACCCGAAGTACGTGATCGCGGCCATCGAGGCCGGCTGTGCGGCCGTGCGCGTCAATCCGGGCAATATCAAGGCCTTCGACAACAAGATCGCCGAGATCGCCAGGTCGGCCACCGAACACGGCACCGGCCTGCGCATCGGCATCAATGCCGGTTCGCTGGACAAGCGGTTGCACCGGCTGTACGAAACCGACCCGGCCGGCGCACTCGTGCAGTCGGCCCTCAACGAGGCCCGGCTCTTCGAGGATGTCGGCTTCCGCGACTTTGCCATCTCCGTGAAGCACCATGATCCCGTCATCATGGTGGAGGCATACCGTCGCCTGTCCCAGGCCTGCGATTACCCCCTGCACCTGGGTGTCACCGAGGCCGGGCCGGCGTTCCAGGGCACCATCAAGTCGTCGGTGGCCTTCGGGGCGCTGCTCGCCGAGGGCATCGGGGACACGATTCGCGTGTCGCTGTCGGCTGATCCGGTGCAGGAGGTGAAGGTGGGGGTCAAGATCCTGGAGGCCCTGAACCTTCGTCCCCGCCAGTTCGAGATCGTCAGCTGTCCCAGTTGCGGACGCGCCCAGGTGGACGTCTACACGCTGGCCGAGCAGGTCACCGAGGCCATGAAGGACATGACCATCCCGATTCGGGTTGCCGTCATGGGCTGCGTGGTCAACGGACCCGGGGAGGCCCGCGAGGCCGACCTGGGGGTTGCCTCGGGCAATGGCAAGGGACAGATCATCGTCAAGGGCAAGGTGATCAAGACGGTGCCGGAGGACGCCATCGTCGAAACGCTCATCGAGGAAGCGAACAAGATCGCTGCGGACTTCCCCGAGCAGGGCACACCCCAGGTGCTCGTCTGAGGGGCACGTCCCCTCCGGTCCGATGGGCCCCTGGCAGTGCTCCCCACAAGGCAGCAATGTTCCCCACAAGGCAGCAATGTGCCCCACATGGTAATGGTGAGATCAGTGACGACGCAGGGACGGCGGAGGTAGCGAGCTGATGAGTGGTGTCGTGCGCGTCCTGGGACCCCAGGACCTTCCCCGCGCCCGTGCGCTGCTGGACCGCAACCCGCTGGAGAACCTGTTCGTCAATGCCCGCCTCGACATGGGTGGGCTGGAGCGCAATCGCCCCGGGACCCGCGTGTGGGGATGGGAGAGCGATGGCGAACTCACCGCACTGTGCCATGCCGGCGCGAACCTGGTGTCCGTGGGGGCCGACGCCGAGGCATTGGACGCCTTCGCCGAGCAGCTCGGGCCACGGCGCATCTCGGCGTCCATCATGGGGGCCGCTGACCAGACCCGGGGCCTGTATGAACGCCTTGCGCAGCGATGGGGTGATGCCTGGGCCCATCCCCGCGAGATCCGGGCCCACCAGCCCCTGATGTCGGTCGACGGCATGTCCCTGATCGTTCCCGACGAACGCGTCCACCCGATCGCGCCGAGCCTGCTGCAGCCCTATCTGAGCGCCGCCGTGTCGATGTACACCGAGGAGGTCGGGGTGTCGCCCCTGGACGGCACCCGCGGCTACGAGAACTATGTGCACAGCCTCATCATGATGGGACGCGCCTTCGGTGCCTATGACGAGGCCCAGCGCAAGGTCTGGTTCAAGGCCGACATCGGGTGTGCCCACGAATGGGCCTGCCAGATCCAGGGCGTGTGGCTCGACCCCCTGCTCCGCGGACGTGGCCTGGCCGAACCCGCCATGGCGCAGGTCGTGCGCCTGTGCCTGCGCGCCTATCCCGTCGTGTCGCTGTACGTCAACGACTTCAACACCAGGGCCCGTCGCCTCTACGAGCGGGTCGGCTTCCGCACCGTCTCGGAACTGGCCACCGTCCTGTACTGACCCGGGTCGTCCGCGGTGTCCGGCCGGGTCGGGCGTCGGCAACTGCCCCGCGCCGCTCACACTAGGATTGTGCGGGCACGCACCATGATTGGGCGCGCCAGCAGCTTTCGGAAAGGCATCTCCTTCGTGATTACCCGCATGAGCAAGCTCTTCGTCCGCACGCTTCGTGACGACCCCGCGGCGGCGGAGATCCCCAGCCACCGCTTCCTGGTGCGTGCCGGCTACATCCGCCGTGTCGCGCCGGGCATCTATTCCTGGCTGCCGCTGGGCCTGAAGGTGCTGCAACGCGTGGAGAACATCGTGCGTGAGGAGATGGACGCCATGGGCGGCCAGGAAGTGCTCCTTCCGGCGCTGCTTCCCCGTGAGCCCTATGAGATCTCGAATCGGTGGGCGGAGTATGGCCCCAACCTGTTCCGCCTGGTTGATCGCAAGGGTGCCGACATGTTGCTCGGACCCACCCATGAAGAGATGTTCACCCTGCTGGTGAAGGACCTGTACTCGTCGTACAAGGACCTGCCGGTGATCCTGTACCAGATCCAGACCAAGTACCGCGATGAGGCGCGTCCGCGCGCCGGCATCCTGCGTGGCCGCGAGTTCGTCATGAAGGACTCCTATTCCTTCGACGTCGACGATGAGGGCCTGGACGCCAGCTACCTGAAGCATCGCGACGCCTATATCCGCATCTTCGACCGGCTCGGCTTCGAGTACGTCATCGTCAAGGCCAATGCCGGCGCCATGGGCGGCTCGGCCTCCGAGGAGTTCCTGGCGCTGTCCGAGAACGGCGAGGACACCTTCGTGCGGTCCGCCGGCGGCTACGCGGCCAACGTCGAGGCTGTCACCGTCCCGGTCCCCGATCCGATCGACTTCACCGATGCGCCGCCGGCGCGGGTCGTCGACACCCCCGATGTGCCGACCATCGACACCCTCGTCGCCCTGCTCAACGAGCGCTATCCACGCGAGGACCGCGCCTGGCAGGCCGGCGACACCCTGAAGAACGTCGTCTTCATGACCGTGGCCCCTGACGGCACCCGCGCCCCGCTGGTGATCGGGTTGCCCGGCGACCGCGACGTTGACCCCGATCGACTCGCGGTGGCCGTGGAGCCCTCGGTGATCGAGCCCTTCGAGGACGAGGACTTCAAGCGCTATCCCGGCCTTGTCAAGGGCTACATCGGGCCCGTGCTGGACGGAGCGGCGCTGCTGGGCGAGAAGGCGAGCTCCGGCGTGCGCTATCTGCTCGATCCCCGCGTCGTCGCCGGCACCACCTGGGCCACCGGCGCGAACGTGGATCGCAAGCACGTGATCGGCCTGGTCGCCGGACGCGACTTCACCTCCGACGGCGTTGCCGATGTGGCCGACGTGCGCGAGGGCGACCCGGCCCCCGACAACTCCGGACCGCTGACCCTGGCCCGTGGCGTCGAGATGGGCCACATCTTCCAGCTCGGCCGCAAGTACGCCGAGTCCCTCGACCTCAAGGTGCTGGACAAGAACGGCAAGCTCGTCACCGTCACCATGGGGAGCTACGGCATCGGCGTGTCACGCGCGGTCGGCATGATCGCCGAATCCACCTGCGATGACAAGGGCCTGTGCTGGCCCGCCGAGGTGGCACCCTTCCAGGTGCAGATCGTGGCCACCGGCAAGGGCGGCGAGATCCTCGAGGCAGCCACCCGGATCGCCGAGCAGCTCGATGCCGCCGGCGTGCGGGTGCTGCTGGACGACCGCAAGGCCAGTCCCGGCGTGAAGTTCACCGACGCCGAGCTGCTCGGCATGCCGACCTCGTTGGTCGTGGGCCGTGGGCTTGCCGACGGGGTGGTGGAATTGCGTGACCGCAAGACCGGTTCAAAGCGCGAGGTCAGCGTGGAAGAGGCCGTCGACGAGGTGCTGACCGCGCTGGACCAGCTGAACTGAGCGTCCCCCGGGTGTCGCATCGCACCCGGGTCCCGGGGGCCGGGTGATGGTGGCGGCCTCAGACCCAACCCGGCCACCAGGCCAGGCCCACGCCGTGCTGCCCCGGCACCAAGCACTGGGCATCGATTCCGGCCATCGCGGAGCGGCGCCCATCGCTGTCCGCGTCGCTGGCTGCGGCCAGGCTGACCCATGCTGACAGCACGGCGGCCTCCAGCTCGCCCCAGATGGCGTCCCAGCTCGTGGGATTGGTGACATCACCGGGAAGCTCGTAGTCGATCGCCGGGCCCGCTGGCGTTGCGGATCCCGCGGTGATCTGCGCGGCCACCTGATTGCGCACATTGTCGACCGCCGTGCGTCGTTGCTTCATGTCGGTGCGCGCCCCACCCGAGCGTCCGATCATGGTTTCCAGGCCGTAGCGGAGCGCATCGATGCGGCTCAACAGTGCGGCCAGCCGGTCGTCGCGGCTGCCCACGGAGATCCCGGTGGGCACGGCCTGACCGGCGACGGGCGGCGTACCCGGGGAGGTGCCGTCCGGATGGGCGGCCAGGGTTGCCGCCCCCGCCGTGGAGAAGCAGTACAGCGACGCCCACAGCAGGGAACCGGGGCCCGTGGGTGCAGCCATGAGGGTCGAGCGGCAGTGGTCGGCCGCGGTGGCATAGCCGGCCGCGAGTTGGGCCAGCGCCCCGGCCGCATCCTGCGGGGGGACGGCTGTGGTGGCGGGCAGGTCGATGACGGGGGAGTCGTCGGCGTTCACCCCGCCCAGGGGATCAGCCCGCACCAGGGTGGTCAGGTGCTCCCGGTGGGCAGTCGTTGCCCCGGAACACCAGGCAGTCGTGGCGGTGCTGAGCCGCCAGGATTCCCCCTGCTGGGCGATGGTCCCGGTGAGCGTTGCCAGGGCCTGCTCGTCCAGGGCGGCAGTGCGCAGGGCGTCGGTCGCCGGTTTCAGGGAGCCCCGGGCCCGGGGCGCGTTGACGACGGGCGAGGGAGCACAACCGACCAATGCGACGGTCAGGGCCGCGAACAGGAAGGAACGACGAGTCGGCACCCGTCGACACTAGCGGCTGGGCGGCCCCTGCGCGGGAGCGCCTTCTGATGACCTGCGCGGGAGCGCGTTGTGGTGACGTGCGCGGGAGCGCGTTGTGGTGACGTGCGCGGGAGCGCGTCGCGGTGACCTGCGCGGGAGCGCCTCCCGATGGCCTGCGCGGGGATGTGGCCGGTGGGCCCCGGGCCGGTCCTTCGGCCGCGACGCGACGCCGGCGGGCGTCTATGCTGGTTGCTGCACAACAGAAGCGACAAACGTATGAGGAGCCGGTCATGACCGAATCGACGCTGATCGACCTACTGGATCCCATCGTCGCAGAGCACGGCCTGGAGATCGATGAGCTGAAGATCGTGCGGGCCGGGAAGCACTCGGTGTTGCGCATCAGCCTCGATGGCGACGGCAGCGAGGGGCACGGCCCCGACCTCGACCAGATCGCGGATGCCACGCGCGCCATCTCACACGCCCTCGATGAGGCCGAGGCCCCCAGCAACTCGCCCTACACCCTGGAAGTGAGCTCGCGTGGCGTCTCGGCACCCCTGACGCGCCCGGCCCATTGGCGGCGCAATGCTACTCGGCTGGTGGAGGTCACGCCGCTGGAGGGGGAGAAGTACACCGGGCGCATCACCAGCGCCGACGAAGACGGCGCTGAACTGGAGATCGACGGGCAGCCCCGTCACGTCGACTTCGGGCAGGTGCGCAGGGCAGTGGTGCAGATCGAGATGAACCGCAAGAGTCGGGAGGACTGACATGGATATCGACATGACCGCGCTGCGAGCGCTGGAACATGAGAAGGAAATCCCGCTGGATTACCTCGTGGGGACGCTGGAGGATGCCCTCCTCAACGCCTATGAGAAGACCGAACATCCCAAGCCCGGTGCCCATGTCGTGCTGAATCGTCGCACCGGCGAGGTGTCGGTGATGGTCCCCGAGGTGAACGACGAGGGCGAGTCCGTCGGCGAGTACGACGACACGCCCACTGACTTCGGACGCGTCGCCGCCTCCACTGCCCGCCAGGTGATCTTCCAGCGCCTGCGTGAGGCCGAGGACGAGCAGAAGTACGGCAAGTTCAGCGCCGTCGAGGGCGACGTGGTGATGGGCGTCGTGCAGCAGGACCGGGGTTCGAAGACGATCCGGGTCGACCTGGGCGACATCGAGGCCATCATGCCGCTGGCCGAGCAGGTGCCCGGTGAGGACTACAAGCACGGCACGCGACTGCGCGTCTACGTGGTGACGGTGCGCAAGGAGGCCCGCGGTCCCCAGGTGGTCGTGAGTCGGACGCACCCGAACCTGGTGAAGAAGCTCTTCGAGCTCGAGGTTCCCGAGATCGAGCAGGGCGTCGTCGAGGTCAAGGCGATCGCCCGCGAATCGGGCCACCGCACCAAGATCGCGGTCGTGTCACACAATCCGGATGTCTCGGCCAAGGGCGCCTGCATCGGCCCGATGGGCCAGCGGGTCCGTGCGGTGATGCGCGAGCTGAACGACGAGAAGATCGACATCATCGATTGGTCGGCCGATCCCGCCGAATTCGTGGCCAATGCCCTGAGCCCTGCCAAGGCGCTCAAGGTGACGGTGGTCGACGCCGGTGCGCGGGCTGCCCGGGTCATCGTGCCGGACTACCAGCTCAGCCTGGCGATCGGACGTGAGGGACAGAATGCACGGCTGGCGGCCCGGCTCACGGGCTGGCGCATCGACATCCGTCCCGATACCGCCCCTGATGTGCCGCCCGCCAATCCGGGGCGTCCACTGGAGGTTCCCGACGGTGCGCAGCAGGCCGAGACCGGGGCCGAGGGCCCCGCACAGTCCTGAGCCCTGCGGGTGGCGCCCCCGGACGACCCCATATTGGCCCACGACTGCACGTTGGCCCATGACCGCATGACGGGCCCCGAGTGCATGACTAGCCTTGCGTTGTGAGATCCGACCGGTGCATGCGCACCTGTGCAGGGTGCCGACGCGTGGTGCCTGCCCCCGAACTGACCCGATTCGTGGTGCGTGACCAGCAGGTGGTCGCAGACCCCCGGGCGGTGCTGCCCGGCCGCGGTGCCTGGTTGCACCGCAACGAGCAGTGCTGGGTCGGGGCCACCCGTGGTGGATTCGCCAGAAGCTTCCGGCAGCGGGTGCATCCGCCCCAGGCCCCGCCGCCCGGTTGGTGATTGTTGGGGTGCGCGCGTATCCTTGAATGCGCGCGCCATCTTGGTGCGTAGTCAGGTGTGCCGCTTTTCGCGGCTCATGCCAGTCATTTTCAGAAAGTGGGCTAACGCTCATGACCACTCGATGAGTACACAGCAATGAGCACAACCAACCAATAACTGGTCCTGGCCCAAGACGCCTGGACCTGGAGGAGAGTAGTGGCCAAGGTCCGCGTCTACGAGCTCGCCAAGGAGCTCGGACTCGAAAGCAAACAACTTCTGGCGAAGCTGAATGATATGGGCGAATTCGTCCGCTCAGCATCGTCAACCATCGAAGCCCCCGTCGTACGCAGGGTGACTGAGAAGATCACCTCAGAGCGTGGCGGGGCAGACACTTCATCCGCCCCGAAGGCAGGCGCCAAGGGCGCCACGCCGAAGACGAGCGGCGCACCCAAGTCCGCCCGTCCGGCGGCCAAGCCCGGTGCCGGGACGACTCCCGTGACCCCGCAGGCCCCGAAGGCGGCGAAGGCCTCATCGGTCAAGCCGGCCCCGCGTCCTGCGGCCAAGGTCAAGCCGACCCCCGGCCCACAGGTGCATGCCACCCCGAAGGCACCGGTCCCGCACAGCGGCCCGGTGTCGAGCCCGACCCCCAGGCCGGGTGCTTCAGCGCGTCCGGGTTCGCCGGCACATACCCCCCATCCGCCGCGCCGTCCGGGTTCCGCGTCGAGCACTCCGACACAGGGCCACGGCACCGGTCAGGGACACAGCGGCGCCAAGCCGGCTCCGCGCGCGGCCCGTCCGGGTCCGCGTCCCGCACCCCGTCCGGGTGCCACCGGCGGGCTGCCGGGTGGCAACAATCGCCGTTCGGGTGCCCCGCGCCCCGGTAACAACCCCTTCAGCTCCGCCCAGGGAATGGGTCAGCAGCGTCGGGGATCCTCCGAGCGTTCAGCCGGCGGTGCCGCTGGCATGCCCCGTCCCACCAGTGCCCGTGGCACTGGTGGCGCCGCAGGGATGCCGCGTCCGAACCCGGCCATGATGCCCAAGCGCCACAACAACGCGCTGGCCCCTGCCGGACAACGTGCCGCTGGTGGCGGCCGTGGTCGTGGCGGACGTGGCCAGGGCGGTCCGGGTCGTTCCGGTGGCTTCGGTGGCTTCAGCCGTCCCCCCATGGGTGGCGGTCGTGGCGGTCGTGGTGGTCGTGGCGGCTCAGGCACCCAGGGTGCCTTCGGTCGCGGTGGCGGTGGCCGCCGTGGTCGCAAGTCGAAGAAGCAGCGCAGGCAAGAGTTCGACGAGATGCAGGCGCCGAGCATTGGCGGCGTGCGCATCCGCAAGGGCAGTGGCGAGGCCGTTCGGCTTCGTCGTGGCTCGTCGCTGACCGACCTGGCCGAGAAGATCGGCGTCGATCCGGCGCAGCTGGTGCAGGTCTTGTTCAATCTCGGTGAGATGATCACGGCCACGCAGTCGGTGCCCGACGAGACCCTGCAGGTCCTCGGCGATGAACTGAACTACAAGATCGACGTCGTCTCGCCCGAGGACGAGGACCGTGAGCTGCTTGAGAGCTTCGACCTTGACTTCGGCGAGAACGAGGGCGACGAGGATGACCTCGCCGCGCGTCCGCCGGTCGTCACCGTGATGGGCCACGTCGACCATGGCAAGACCCGCCTGCTGGATGCGCTGCGCCACACCCATGTGGTGGAGGGCGAGGCCGGCGGCATCACCCAGTCGATCGGTGCCTATCAGGTTGAGGCAAACGTTGATGGCGAGGAACGGGCCATCACCCTCATTGACACCCCCGGACACGAGGCCTTCACGGCCATGCGTGCCCGTGGCGCCAAGTCCACCGATATCGCGGTGCTCGTGGTGGCCGCCGATGACGGTGTGATGCCCCAGACGATCGAGGCCATGAACCACGCGAAGGCGGCTGATGTGCCGATCGTGGTGGCCGTCACCAAGATCGACAAGGAGGGCGCTGATCCCACGAAGGTGCGTGGCCAGCTCACCGAGTTCGACCTGGTGCCCGAGGAGTACGGCGGCGACACCATGTTCGTCGACGTCTCGTCGGTAACCGGTCAGGGCCTTGACCAGCTGCTCGAGGCCGTCATCCTCACCGCGGATGCGTCGCTCGACCTGCGTGCCAATCCCGACATGCCGGCCCAGGGTGTGGCCATCGAGGCCCACCTCGACAAGGGCCGTGGTCCGGTGGCAACGGCCCTGGTCCAGCGCGGCACCCTGCGCAAGGGTGACTCGCTGGTGGCAGGTTCGGCCTATGGCCGCGTGCGTGCGTTGATCAACGACCGTGGACAGGCCGTCGATGAGGCCCCGCCCTCGATGCCGGTTCAGGTGCTCGGCCTGACCAGCGTGCCCGGCGCCGGCGACAACTTCCTGGTTGTCGAGGACGATCGCATGGCCCGCCAGATCGCCGAGAAGCGCGAAGCGCGCATGAGGGCTGCCCAGCAGGCGGCCTCCAGCAAGCGTCGCACGCTCGACGAGCTCTTCGAGCAGATGGAGAAGGGCGAGACCAACGAGCTGCTGCTCATCCTCAAGGGCGATTCGGCCGGTTCGGTCGAGGCCCTGGAAGATGCGCTGTCGAAGATCGACGTGGGCGACGAGGTCGACCTGCGTGTCATCGACCGTGGCGTGGGTGCCATCACCGAGACGAATGTCTCGTTGGCAGCCGCCAGTGAGCCGCACGCCGTCATCATCGGCTTCAACGTCCGCCCGACCGTCCAGGCCGCGCGCATGGCCGATCAGGACAACGTCGACGTTCGCTACTACACGGTGATCTACGACGCGATCGACGAGATCGAGTCGGCCCTGAAGGGCATGCTCAAGCCGATCTACGAGGAGAAGACCCTCGGAACCGCAGAGATCCGCGAGATCTTCCGCAGTTCCAAGATCGGCAACATCGCCGGTTGCATGGTGCTCGATGGCCTCATCCGCCGTCATGCCAAGGCACGCCTCATCCGCAATGGCGTCGTCGTCACGGAGACCTCGATCTCCTCACTGCGACGCGAGAAGGATGACGTCACCGAGGTCCGCGAGGGCTTTGAGTGCGGCCTCACGCTGGAGCGCTACTCCGATATCCATGTCGGCGACCAGATCGAGACCTACGAAATGGTTGAGAAGGCGAGGGACAAGTAATGGCCAACCCGCGTATTGCCCGGCTGCAGGATCAGATTCGCGTCATTGTTGCCCAGATGCTCCAATCGCGCATCAAGGATCCCAGGCTCGGGTTCGTCACGATTACCGATGTGCGCCTGACCGGTGATGCGCGGGAGGCCACCGTCTTCTACACGGTGATGGGCAAGGAGGACGACCTGGTCGCCACCGCTGCGGCGCTGGAGTCGGCCAAGGGCCTGCTCCGCTCGACAGTGGGCAAGCGACTCGGACTGCGCTACGCACCGACGCTTGACTTCGTGCCGGACGCCACCTCCCAGACCGCGCAGGACATGGAGGAACTGATCGCCCGGGCCCGCAAGTCCGACGAGGAGCTGGCCTCGCGCAAGGGGCATGACTATGCCTCCGAGCCGGATCCCTACCGTCAGGATGATGAAGCACCACAGGACGACGAGCAGGAGTGAATCGCCCTGACAACACGGCCTCCGGGCTGTTGATCGTCGACAAGCCGGCCGGCCTCACCTCTCAGCAGGTGGTCGGCCGGTGTCGGCATCTCCTGGGCACCCGCAAGGTGGGCCATGCCGGCACGCTCGACCCCATGGCCACCGGCGTGCTCATCGTCGGGGTGAACCGTGCCACGAGGCTGCTGGGACACCTCGCCATGCACGACAAGCGCTATCTGGCCACCATCCGGCTTGGCGCGTCCACCACCACCGACGACGCCGAGGGCGAGGTCGTCGCGCAGACCGATGCCTCCGGGGTGGAGGACGAGCAGGTCAATGCCGGCATCGCCGGGCTGACCGGACAGATCGACCAGGTCCCGAGCTCGGTGTCCGCCATCAAGGTGAATGGCCAGCGGGCCTATGCGCTGGTGCGCAAGGGACAGGACGTGACACTGGCCGCCCGACGGGTGACAGTGAGTGATTTCACGGTGCTGGCCACCCGGCGCGAGGGACCCTTCATCGACCTGGACGTCACCGTCGAGTGCACCTCGGGCACCTATGTCCGTGCGCTGGCGCGTGACCTCGGGGCGGGCCTGGGGGTCGGTGGACACCTGACCGCGCTGCGCCGCACGCGGATCGGTCGCTACCTGATCGACGACGCGGTCCAGCTTCCCGACCGGGATTCCGACCAGCCCGCGCCGCCCCTGATGCCCATGGCGCGCGCCGCCGAGCTGAGCTTCCCGGTGGTCCACATCGACGCCGCGCAACGACAGGCCGTGGGCTACGGCAAGCCCCTCGACCTGGTGCTGCCCGGTCCGCTCGCGGGCCTGGTCGACGAGCAGGGGGAGTTGGTCGCCCTCTACCGGCCCGATGAGCGGGTCGGCCGGGCACGCCCGGCGGCCGTCCTCATCTGAGGCAGCCCGCACCGCGATCCGCGCCGCCCCGCGGCCCCTGACGGTTCGACACGCCGATGTCAACGCAATCACTCCCAAACACGTGAATCGGCGATGGACGCATGTGCATATCGGTCGTGCATCGCAATCGGGTGCGGGAAGCTGATAGCTGTCGGTTTCCGATCAGTGTCGCTGGAATCCGGCTCACCCTCACCAATCCCACGTCCGGGATTGGCATTCACGACGATGTGTGGAGGGAGCTCTCATGCTTCTGTTACAAACTGTGACATCGGCCCAGATCTTCGGTTCGGAGTTCTTGGGCACGATGCTTCTTACGATGCTCGGTGTTGGTGTGGTTGCCAACGCGTTACTCGCCAAGACGAAGGGACATGCCGGAGGACCACAGTTCATCAACTGGGGCTGGGGTATTGCGGTCATGATCGGCGTCTACGGCGCCTACCGCACCGGCGGCCACCTGAACCCTGCCGTCACGCTCGGCCTGTGGGCCGGCGGTAAGCCACTGGCAGCCGGCATCCCCGCCACCGGCACCAACATCATGTTGTATATCGTCGCCCAGATGTTGGGCGGCTTCTGCGGTGCCGTCCTGGCCTGGTTGGTCTACAAGCGCCACTACGACGAGCCCGGGGAGCCCGGCGACAAGCTGGGTACCTTCTGCACCGCACCTGCGATCCGTGCCTACGGCTGGAACTTCCTGGTCGAGTTCATCGGCACGTGGGTGCTGGTCATCTGGGTCATCCTGTCGGGCTACACCAACATCGCAAGCATCACCATCGATTCGACCGGCATCAGCAATGTCACCGGTACCCTGATCGGCCCCCTCGGCGTCATGTTGGTCATCGTCGGCATCGGTAACTCACTGGGCGGACCCACCGGATACGCCATCAACCCGGCACGAGACCTGTCGCCGCGTATCGCCCACGCCATCCTGCCCATCAAGGGCAAGGGCGGCTCCGACTGGTCCTACTCGTGGGTCCCGGTCATCGCACCCCTGGCGGGTGGCATCGCCGCCGGCCTCACCTACCAGCTGTTCTGGTGAGACCTTCCGTATGCTCATTCCAACTGTGTGTTCCAGCTAGCCAATTGAGGTTTAACCATGAGTCAAGAGAAGTACATTCTCGCCATCGATGAGGGAACCACGTCCGCCAGGGCGATCATCTTCGACCATTCCGGCCACATCGTGTCGGTGGGTCAGCAGGAGTTCTCGCAGATCCTCCCCAAAGCCGGGTGGGTCGAGCACAATCCCATCGAGATCTGGGATGCCGTGCGCGCGGTCGTCGGGCAGGCGCTGTCCGCCGGCGAGATGAACCGTCACCAGATCGCCGCGGTCGGCATCACCAACCAGCGCGAGACCACAGTGGTGTGGGACCGCGAGACCGGTGAGCCGATCTACAACGCGATCGTGTGGCAGGACACCCGCACCCAGGAGATCTGTGACGAACTGGCCGGCGACCAGGGCGCCGACCGTTACAAGGACATCGTCGGACTGCCCCTGGCCACCTATTTCTCCGGTCCGAAGATCAAGTGGATCCTCGACAATGTGCCCGAGGCCCGCGAGAAGGCGGAGGCCGGCAAGCTGGCCTTCGGCAACATGGACAGCTGGGTGCTGTGGAACCTGACCGGCGGCCTGCTCGGCGGCGGCGTCCACGTCACCGACGTCACGAATGCCTCGCGCACCATGCTCATGAACGTGCGCACGCTGCAGTGGGACGAGGGCATGTGCGAGGCCATGGGGATTCCCATGTCGATGCTGCCCGAGATCAAGTCCTCCAGTGAGATCTACGGCTACGGCCGCAAGAACGGCCTGCTCATCGACACCCCCGTCGCCGGCATCCTCGGCGACCAGCAGGCGGCCACCTTCGGCCAGGCCTGCTTCGAGAAGGGCATGGCCAAGAACACCTACGGCACCGGTTGCTTCATGCTGATGAACACCGGCAATGAGCCGGTCTTCTCCGAGAACGGCCTGCTGACCACCGTGGCCTACAAGATCGGTGACCAGCCGCAGGTCTACGCCCTGGAGGGTTCCATCGCCGTGGCGGGGTCGCTGGTGCAGTGGCTGCGTGACAACCTGAAGATGATCGAGACCGCCCCGGAGATCGAGCCGCTGGCGCGCAGCGTCAAGACGAACGGTGGCGCCTACTTCGTGCCCGCCTTCTCCGGTCTGTTCGCTCCCTACTGGCGCTCCGATGCCCGTGGTGCGCTGGTGGGCCTCACCCGCTATGTCAATCGTGGACACATCGCCCGTGCGGTCCTGGAGGCCACGGCCTACCAGACCCGCGAGGTGCTTGAGGCCATGAACGCCGACTCCGGTGTTCCGCTGCAGGAGCTCAAGGTCGACGGCGGCATGACCGCCAACGAGCTGCTCATGGAGTTCCAGGCCGACCAGGTGGGCGTGCCGGTGGTGCGTCCCGTGGTCGCCGAGACCACGGCCCTGGGTGCCGCCTACGCAGCCGGCATCGCCGTGGGCTTCTGGGAAGGCGAGCAGGACGTCATCGACAACTGGGCGGAGGAGAAGCGCTGGGAGCCGACGATGGACGCCGAGGAGCGCGATCGCCTGTTCCGCAACTGGAAGAAGGCCGTCACCAAGACCTTCGACTGGGTCGACGACGACGTTGTCGAATGAGCTGAGGCCATCGTGGCCTGACGCCGTACTTACCTGACGCCGTACTTTCCTAACACGGTGGTGGTCCGGCGCCGAAGTGGCCTGATACGGCATGGATCCGCTGCGGGGCGGGGGGGTTCGAACCCTCCCGCCCCGCAGCATGTCCATGGGGTCCACGTTCACGGATGGACGGTATCCCGATTGATCGGTGCGGGGCATGCACCCCGCCCGCCGGGGGTCCGCGGAGCGTGAAACGCGCACAGCAGGTTGCCGGGACCAGCGTCTAGACTTTGCGGGGCCGGTCGTCGTGACCGGCGCGGACTTCACCCCACGGGAAAGGGACTCGATGCCACATAGCGTCGTCGTCATCGGCAACTTCGACGGGGTGCATCAGGGGCATCAGCGGCTCTTGCAGGTTGCCCGGGAGCGGGCCCACACCCTCGCCGAGGGTGGACGGGACCTCAAGGTGATTGCGGTGACACTGTGGCCACATCCGATGACGGTCTTCGCCGCTGATCGTGCGCCACGACTGCTCACCACCCTGGACGATCGCCTTCGGCTCCTGAGGCACTACGGTGCCGATGAGGTGCGGGTGATCCAGTTCAATCGCGAGGTCGCCAGTTGGTCGCCCGAACGCTTCGTGGACACGATGGTGCGCCCTCTGAACCCGGCCGTGGTGATCGTCGGGGCCAACTTCACCTTCGGCAAGGGGGCCCGGGGCACCGGTGAGACGCTGCGGGAATTGTCGGGCGGCGATTTCGAGGTGCAGAACCTGGGGCTGGTCTCGGTGGGGGGACGCAAGACCTCCTCCAGCTTCATCCGGCGTACCCTGGCCGCCGGCGACGTGGCCACCGCGGCACATCACCTGGGACGCACCTTCCGCGTCACCGGCGTGGTGATGGTCGGCGACCAGCGCGGGCACACCCTCGGATTCCCCACGGCGAACCTGGCCATCTCGGCGGAACTGGCCACGCCCGGCGATGGGGTCTATGCCGGGTGGCTGACGCCCCTGGACGAGCCGGACGCCGAGCCACTCGAGGCCGCGATCAGCGTCGGGACCAATCCCACCTTCGACGGGGTGGAGCGTCGCGTCGAGAGCTATGTCGTCGACCGCACCGACCTGCACCTGTACGGGCGCCACATCGCGGTCGACTTCGTCGAACACCTGCGCGGGATGGCGCGCTTCCATGACATCGACGAGCTCATCACCCAGATGCATTCCGACGTCAAGCGCACCCGGGAGGTACTGGACGCGACACGTCCCACGGCAGGTGTGACCGGCGCGGGGATCCCGGCTGATTCCTGGTCGGCGCAACGGGACTGATATAGTCGCCGGGTTGCCGTCGATCGGCCGCGGAGTACCAAGGGCTGCCAACACACAGGGTAGGGCAGCGCCGCGCAGCGGGAACTGAAGGGAGCGACCAGTCATGGACGCCGAAGAGAAGAAGAAGATCGTCGAAGAATACGCGACGCACCCGGGTGACACTGGTTCCCCCGATGTGCAGGTTGCACTGCTGACCAAGCGCATTTCGCACCTGACCGAGCACCTCAAGGTGCACAAAGGTGACCATCACAGCCGTCGTGGCCTGATGCTCATGGTCGGCCAGCGCCGCCGCCTGCTCAACTATGTGGCCAAGGAGAATGTCGAGCACTACCGTGATCTCGTCAAGCGCCTTGGTATTCGTCGCTGACAGCCACAAACCAGACATTCAGGAACTGGACATCCGGAAACCTGGCAGGAAGGGCCGCCCCAG